>OGKH01000870.1_pt1 | contig 13348 bp, 12 predicted proteins | sample 1572421 | NCBI WGS metagenome assembly OGKH01 (sample SAMEA2582084, study PRJEB24529) | metagenome | biome: Human gut stool | place: China | collected 2011
AACAGGAGTGGGCGTTGTTTCTGAATGAAAGAAATCGCATTATCTACAACGACTTTGCAGAAAATGCAGTAGTGAATGTAAGCAGAGTTTTCGCTGTGTTGTGGTGCATTGCCAAAAATATTTATCGAGAAGGAGAACAAAGAACTATGAAAATGATTGAAAATGAAATGAATGTAACTGTACATCTTGAAATTATCAAGGCAAGCGAAATTGAGCCAAAAGAAGTGAAATGGCTGTGGTATCCGTATATTCTGTTTGGCAAGGTTACTCTGTTGCAGGGCGATCCCGGCAATGGGAAAAGCAAGTTAATGTTATCAATCGCCGCCCTGCTCTCAAATGGAGAACGTCTGAAAGTGTCATAGTGGGTTACACACATTCAAAGAATGTTGTGTAATGGCTTCGTCTTGCCGAGAAAGGAGAACGAAATGGCGAAAAGCAACAAGGCGGATATGAGTTGTGCAAGGGTAAAAAAGTACACCGCTTCTGATGTGAGCAAGGCGGAAAGGCACAACGAACGCAAGAATGAAACCTATGAAAATATAAATGTGATTGAGGAACGTATACCCTATAATGTGCATTTCAAAAAGCCTTTTGCTCCGACCTATATGGAGCAATTAAAGCAGATGGAAGCTGACGGTATGGTGTCGCTTCGTGGGTTGAGAAAAGACGCAACGTTCTTTAACGAGATTGCGATTAAGTGCAAAGATGGATTTGATAATAAGTGGAACAATAAATATGTTGAGGTCACAGAACAAGTAGGGAGATTGGGTTGTTTCGGATTCATGATAATCAATATTCCGGGAACTTGGTTCGGGTGGTGGTCTGACGAAGCATTTGTACTATATTTGATTGTAGATACCATATTGGTAATGCTTTATTGTGCTATTTGGATTATATGTTTTAAGAAAAACAGCGTTTTCAGAGCATTAGCACTTTCTATTATTCCTTCAATGTTGTTCTTGTTTAGTGGGATTATGAGTAGGTCAGTGCTATTGATTATTGCATCAGTATTATTTGCACCAAGTCATATTGTGATTTCATATAAAAATGTAAAATGATATTTACAAATTCAAGTTTGCAGAACTGACTCAAAAGAGCTCGAAGGAGCTCTTTTTCCTTTTTATCATAGTATCATTATGGTATAATAGAGACATTAAAATCGTTGTTTGTCGATTTGGTAAATTCTTATTTTATGATTAACCCAATATGGAGAAATGGATATGAAAGAAAAGAAGCAAGGATATCATTCCGATGCCTGATGATTTTGATATTGAGAATTATACAAAAGAAGTGTTCTTTATGTTCTCAGGCGAGAAAGTTCTTGTGGATTTGCGGTGTGATAACAGTCTGATGAAAACAATGGTTGACCGTTTCGGAGAAGATGTGACAACCCTTGCGTATGATATGACTTCCTTCAGAGTACAGACCGAAGTATCAGCCAGTCCTACCTTTTTCGGTTGGGTGTTTGGCTTTAATGGCAAGGTGCAAATACTTGCACCGGAAAGTGTGAAAGAACAGTACAGACAGATGATTGCAAAAGCCGATGAGGATATGCAAGAGAGAGTAGTGATTCGTAAATGATTTAGAATTTGTGTGAAAAATCATTTATTATGAATATGAAGATGATATGTTTTTAAATTGTGCAGACGGTCTGCACAATTAGGAAGGAGTCAATATGCTTACATCGTCAAATCAATATTTGCAGGCAGTAGAAGAAATAAATGATTATGTCAATCAGGCTAAATGCAGAGCTTGCAGAGTATGCATTGAGAGATATGTCAAAACCGATTGGTGTCAGTGAATATCACTTATGCACGGATTTACCGTTAGATTTGAAAAATGCATTACCTGCCGTAGAAGATATTAGAAGTAGAATTGATATGAAAAAGTAATTTGTGCAGACGGTCTGCACAAATTGCAAATTTAAATTGCATTGAACAAAAAGCCTTTATGGGCGGAAATTTTCAATGAAAACAAAAACTTTACTTCCCGTATATGGAGAAGAAAAAACTTCCGGGACAGATTTTCTAAAATGTAGCAATCTTCATCAAATCTTTATTTTTTTCTGTTAGGTTATATTTCAGTAAGAAATGAAATATAGAAGGAAGGATAGTAAAGATGGAAATGATGTTACAGACACAAAATCTATGTAAATATTTTAGAAAACAGAAAGCGGTAAATAATGTTTCACTTAATATCGAAAAGGGACAGATTTATGGACTGCTTGGACCGAATGGCGCTGGTAAATCTACCACATTGAAAATGATGACCGGTATGATGAAACCCACTGCAGGAAAGATTTACTTTGATGGAAAACTTTGGGATAGGAAAGATTTATCAAAAATAGGAGCGTTAATTGAAAATCCGCCTATTTATGAAAATCTTTCCGCCAGAGAGAATTTGAAGGTAAGACAATTATTGCTTGGTACAGATGAAAACAGAATTGATGAGGTCTTGCAGATTGTATCACTTACAAACACCGGAAAGAAGAAAGCAGGACAGTTTTCTTTGGGAATGAAGCAAAGACTAGGCATTGCAATGGCATTGCTTGGAGAACCGGAACTTTTGATATTGGATGAACCTACGAATGGATTAGATCCAATAGGCATCGAGGAATTACGAGAGCTGATCCGGTCTTTTCCGGAACAGGGAATCACTGTAATTCTCTCCAGTCATATTCTCTCAGAGGTACAGTTACTTGCAGATAAAGTCGGGATTATTTCAGGTGGAATCTTAGGATACGAAGGAGCATTAAAGCAGGGAGATAATCTTGAAGATTTGTTTATGAATGTGGTAAGAAAAAACCGGAAAGCAGGTGAAATCCATGGTTAATATTATAAAAGCAGAACATCAAAAAGCCAAAAGAACCATGCGAAAAAAGTTTATCTGGGGATTTCCTCTTCTTACATTTGTCATGGCATTTATATTTACTCTTGGGATGACAAATGCTTATGCAGAAAGTGTTTGGAACTGGTGGTATACACTTTTGCTGCCGGGGATGATTGCTCTATTTTGTTATCTTTCTGTGGCGCAGGAGAAAAAGATAAAATACTATCATTTAATGACTATTCCAACAGACAGAAGAAAATTGTTGCTGGGGAAAATTATTTATATTGGGTACATGATTTTGTTTTCTAATGTGATTGTGTTTGCAGGAGCAACGCTTGGAGGCTTTCTTCTAACGACACATGTTCCAGTGAAAGGAGCGTTGATTGCAGTATTGTTTCTGACGGTTTCTGAGTTATGGGAGATTCCGGTAGCTTTATTTTTAAGTGAACGATTTGGAATGATTGTAAACCTGTTCGTCTGCCTATTTATTACCGTCAGCGGTGTGGTAATATCACAAACCAGAATCTGGTATGTACTTGTTTCTGCAATCCCTATGCGAATGATGTGCCCGTTGCTTCATGTTTTACCAAATGGACTTGCCGCAGAAGCAGGGAATCCTCTTTTGGATACGGGAGTCATTGTTCCGGGAATGTGTCTCTCAATCATCTGGTTTGTTTTTGTAACGGTTCTGTTTTTGAAATGGTTTGAGAGAAGAGAGGTGAAATAAGATGATTGGAATATCTCTTAATGCAGACTTGCGAAAGATGAAAGGAACATCTGTGATTCTGGCACACTTACTGATTCCGATTATAACCAGCGTTATATTTTTAATATATTACTTTTTTTCACCATGGAATGAAAATATGAAAGTGATTGCATTTTATCAGGCAATAGGAGCAGGACTTCCGGTACTTATTGGAATTTTTACAGCAAGTGTGATGGAACAGGAACAAAATGCAGGTGATTTTCAAAATCTGTTGTCTTTACCGGATAAACCTGCAGCATTTTTATCGAAACTGTTGATGCTACTGGTTTTGTGTCTGTGCTCTATCCTATTGACAGCAATCATATTCGGAATTGGATTTGGAAGAATCGCATCAAGCGATATCGAAATCATGAAAGGATGTATATTTGCAGCATTGCTGCTGTGGGGAAGCAGCGTTCCACTTTATCTGTGGCAGCTGATTCTGGCTTTTCAGTTTGGAAAAGGGGTATCCATTGGAGCAGGGATTATATCAGGACTAATTAGTGCATTGATGCTTACCGGACTTGGAGATTATGTGTGGAAATATGTATTTGTCTGCTGGACGGGTAGAGTACCATATACTTATCTGCAATCTGTATTGGGAGAAACTAGTGTAGGTGAATGGTTGTCATTCATACCAGGTTGCTTAATATTTACAGGGATTAGTATGGTATACTATTTTTGGTGGGTAAACCACTGGGAAGGAAACAGAATATCGGAATAGAATCGAGGGAAACTATGGCAAAAATACTGGCAGTTGATGATGAACCGGCAATTCTGGAAATGATAGAAAGCATTTTGAATAAGGATGGACATCTGGTTACCAAAGTAAGTAATCCACTAAAAATTAATATGGAAGAATTACATCGTTATGACCTGATTTTACTGGACATTATGATGCCTGGAATGGACGGCTTCGAATTATGCAAAAGAATCAGGGCACTTGTGGATTGTCCGATTTTGTTTCTTACGGCAAAAACGGAGGAAAACAGTCTGGTAAACGGACTTTCTTTAGGAGCAGATGATTATATTTCAAAGCCATTTGGAGTGATGGAACTTCGGGCAAGGATCAATGCACATCTTAGAAGAGAGCACAGGGAACATTCTGTCCGGATGGTTTTGGGGAGGGTCTGTATTCAAATATCTCAAAAGAAACTATTGGTTGATGATAAGGAACTTCCTCTTACGAAAGCGGAGTACGAAATCTGTGAATTTCTGGCTAAAAACAGAGGACAGGTTTTCTCGAAGGAACAGATATTGGAAGCGGTCTTTGGCTTTGACAATGAGAGTAATGACAGTACTATAATCACGCATATCAAAAATATAAGAGCAAAATTTGCGGATTATGATTATACACCGATAAAAACAGTCTGGGGGATTGGATATAAATGGGAAGAGTAAAGAGAAGCAATGCACTCAGCAGGATTTTTATGAGATATGTATTGGTCATGCTTGGATCATTAGTTGGTTTGGTGATTGTTGCTTATCTGCTGCTGTACCTTTTGATTAGTGTGGGCTGTATTTATCCGGCAAATTATGCAGAGCAAAAGATTAATGAAGCATATGATACGATTCTACGTGCAGATAAAGTGACTGCTGAGATGATTCCCGCACTTTGTGATTATGTAATCTTTTCAGAGAATGGAGAGAAAATAGGTGGAGATCTGTCAGAACAATACGAACAGATAGCATGGAATGTTGCAAAGCACGGAAACGCATCCGGGAAATATTTTTATAAAGTAATTGTAAGGGAAAATGAATATGTTGTATTGCAATATCGCCTGACACCTCAATATCATTCAGCTTTTTTGAGGGAGCATTTTATAGGACCACAGAATGTGATGATTATTATGTCTGTGATTGGAGCGGTAGCGATTATCATCATTCCGTCCATACGTTTTGGAAAAAGAATCAAAAAGCAGATGCAGCCTGTATTAGACGCAATCAGACAAATAAAGGATCAAAATCTGGAATATGAGACATCCTGTTCCGGTATCAAAGAGTTTGATGACTGTTTATCGGCAATCGATGATATGCGAGATGCATTGCGAGAATCTTTAGAAAAGCAGTGGAAAACAGAGCAGGAAAAGAAACAACAGATGTCTGCTTTGGCGCATGATATTAAAACACCTCTTACGATTGTACGGGGAAATGCAGAACTACTTTCAGAGACTGAACTGACCACAGAACAGAAGAAAAATATCACTTATGTTTTGAACGGCACAACACAGATACAAAGTTATGTAAAACAGTTGATAGATGTCACAAAATCATGGAATTGCAGTGATGTTACCTATACAACGGTGAGGTTAGAAGATTTTTTCGCAGATATAAAGGAACAGGCACTCGGACTGGTAGAAATCTATCACCAGAAGATAGATTGGAAGGCGGAACAAAGTGATAAAAAGGTAACGATTGCTTATGATCCAATGTTCCGGGCCGTAATGAATGTGATTCAGAATGCAGTGGAGCATACAAAAGAAAATGGAATCATTTATATTGACGCAAAGGAGCAGGATGGCCGGCTGACATTCATTGTAGAGGATAGCGGATCAGGATTTACAAAAGAAGCATTATTGCATGGCACAGAGCAGTTTTTTATGGATGACACAAGTAGAAATGGCGAAGCCCATTATGGGATGGGACTATTTTTTGCAAAAACTGTGGCTGAAAAATATGGTGGAGGTATTAGACTTTCAAATTCTGAAAATACAGGTGGGGCGAGGGTAGAAATATTTTTCCTGAGTAGTCAGGAAACAAGCTAAATAGACCGCAATTAAGCTATGTAAAAGAAATTTTACATGCATTTATCTAATATGTAAAAGTCTTTTGATAGACGTTACTACTACATTTGCTGTAATCTCATGGAAGAAGGAGGCATACAGAATTATGATAGCTGATAAAATTAAAAATGCTCGTACTATTCTTTATTACATAACTATCATTATAGTTGGGATTATATGCACATATAAGAAGAGAATAATATAACTTTTGTTATCGTAAAGAAGAAGGGTGTTCTGTGGTGGAAATGGAATGTGCTTCTTTGGCGGCATGTGCTAAGATGCGGGGTGTCGTATTCGGACAACTTCTATTTACTGCAGATTCTTTAGCAAATGTAGAGGCACACGATACACGAAACTGGGGAGATGGAACATTTGCAGTAGCGATGAAGTTGGCGTTTGATGCAGTAGTGGAGGTATAGAATATGAGAAGTGAAGCGGAAATGTATGATTTGATTTTAAGAATTGCGAATGAGGATAGTCGTATTTGCGCTGTTTATATGAATGGTTCAAGGACGAATAAAAATGTGCCGAAGGACCTTTTCCAAGATTATGATGTGGTTTATGCAGTATCCTGACGAACATCTGGATTTTCCAAGTGATAAGGAAGATTTCTACGGATGGCTAATGCAATTTCGGGATGGGAACAGATTTCTCAGTCAGTGTTGGAAAATCTGCAAAGTATATGTATAAGTGGCTTTCAAAGGAAGAGTATGATGCTTACCTTTGGAGGATTTGAAGATGGATGCTGTAAAGAAGAAAAACATATAAGAAATTCTTACTTATTTCTATCCGGAGGTTACTGTGTAGAAGATGAGTACTTATCGGCAAAAACAATAAAAAAGAAATCGCATAGATACAGGACCTGTGGTATACTGTGTCTATGCGAATTTATAATAGTCTTAGGACAATGTATTGGAGGTAATGCAATGGAATTTGAACTGCTTGCAGATAGTATTAAGCAAATAAATGATAAAGCAAGTTCAGCAGCAAAAAGTGCTGTAAATCAGCTTATGACATTGCGCAATTGGGCGATTGGTTATTATATAGTAGAATATGAACAAGATGGTAGTGACAGAGCAGAATATGGTTCTCATCTTTTGAAAAATTTGGAAAAACAAATTGATCAAAAAGGAATGAATTATACGCTTTTTAAGGCTTGTAGACAGTTTTATAAAGTATATCCTCAAATTGGTTCGACAGTGTCGAGCGAATTTAAATTACCGGATTTTGGAAAAAGTTCGACAGTGTCGAACGAATTTGTCACAGATCCAGATGTTTTAGTTAATAACTTGTCTTTTTCACATATTCGAGAAATTATGGTTTTAAATGATGCGTTTGAACGATTTTTTTACGAAACAGAGTGTATGAAATGCAACTGGAATGTAAGAGAACTACGCAGACAGATAAAAACTAACCTTTATGTAAGAGCCGGCATAAGTAAAAAACCAGAGCTTTTATTGAAAAAATCTGTTGATAACGCAAATGGAACAATGCTATCAATAAAAGACCCATTCACATTTGAATTTTTGGGACTTGATGCAAGGGATGCTGTGTCAGAATCTGATTTAGAACAGGCTCTTATGGATCATTTGCAGGAGTTTATGTTAGAACTTGGAGAGGGATTCTGTTTTGAGGCAAGACAAAAGCGGATTATAATAGATGATAAATATTATTTTATTGATCTTGTTTTTTATAATCGTCTTTTACATTGCAATGTTATTATTGAACTTAAGAATGATGAGTTCAAACATGAGGATTTGGGACAGCTTAATTCTTATGTAGGATATTATAAGAAAAATGAGATGGCAGAAGGAGATAATCCGCCAGTAGGAATACTACTTTGTACAGATAAAGGCTCACAGATGGTAGAATATGCATTATCTGGAATGGATAACCAATTATTTGTTTCAACTTATATGTTGCATTTGCCTGATAAGAAGAAACTCGAAGAATTTATGTTAAAAGAGATAGAAGAAATGGGAATGTAAAGTTAAGCACTTTATTTTGCTGATTATGATGCGATACTTTCTACACTTCAGGATACATTCCCACAGGTTATCGAGGATTTAGCTACAAAGCTTAAATTTGCGACTGATAAGTTAGAAGAAGCTGATCAGGATATCACATCTGCAATTAAAAGCTGATAGAAAGATAAATAATTAGCCTGAATTATTCGCAGCCTTAAGATGCAATTATGAAATAGAGTCAATGGCTTTTGAAATTTGACTATATTTATGGAGTTGGGGGGTATCAAACAGAAAATTCACATCCGCCTTCCCTGCAACATAGATATCGAGTCCATCTAACTGGTCCTTTTTTAGTTGTTCTTCTCTTTCACGAAGCTTGACTAAAGACTTAGCATAAATTGTTCTCTTCTTGCCTAATGGATCAACATATACATAAGAGTATCTTCCGTCGCCTTTTCTGTAACCCTCACCCTTTCTTAATACTCTGCCTTTGCCGTCTTTTCTACAAGCCATCTTTCTCTCCTTTCTGGAGAAAAGAGCCTGTTCTACTTTTTAGACTGATGTTTCATCTGTAGCTCAACACCTAATCTAATCAATTGCGAAAGAGTTAGCTTAGAGATGTAACTTTTAATAGACAATGAGAACATGTTGAGGCTATAATGTACTTGAGCGTGTTCTCTTTGTTGTTATGAAAGGAGATTTTACATGGCAGTAGAGAGACGCAAAGACAATAAAAATAGAGTTTTGAAATAAGGCGAATACCAGAGAAGTTGTGGAACTTATGAGTTCAAATGGAGAGACAAGCGAAGCGGTCGGCATTCTATTAGTGCAGTTACTCTTGAAAAATTAAAAGAAAAAGAATTGGATGAGCTTCGTGATGTTTTGGATGGTGTCAGAGCGGATAAGAAGAATCTTACCATCAATGATTTATATTTTACTTTGTGAATGATTACTATTGGTCCTTACAAAAATGTTTTTCTAAGCATTTGATTAACTAGAGATAGTTCTTATGGAGTAAAGACTCTCTTGTTTGAGAACTCAATTACATATTTTAGTAATAAAGCAGAAAAATGATGAAAAGTGGAGATTATATTGATGTATTGCCTAAAGCAATAGAGGATAAAGATTTGAGAATTAATTGAATAAGGAGCATTTATTATGATTTATTTCGATTTAGATAATACGTTGATTGATTACAATTCTTCAGAGAGAAAAGCGATAGAGTTCATATTTAAAGAAAAATATGGACTGGTATTAAATAATAATCAAACAGATTATTGGAGTAAGATTTCTAGAAAGTATTTTGATTATTATTTATCAAAACAGATAACTTTCGAAGATCAAGGAAAAAATCGATTTATTAAAATGTTAAGTTATTGTGGGTATGTGGAAAATGAAAAGATTGCAATGGAATTGTTTGAAGAGTATCAAAAACAATTAGAAAATAGTTGGATTTTATTTGATGATGTGGTTGATATGCTACATTCATTGGAAGGATATCGACTAGGTATCATAAGTAATGGGAGATCTATACAGCAAAGAGCAAAGTTGAGTTGTACGAACATTGAAAAATATTTTGAAATAATTCTTATTTCAGAAGAAACAGGATTTGCAAAACCTTCCGTTGATATTTTTTATGAGGCGGTCAAACAGTCAGGCGAGAAAATTGATTCAGTTATATATGTTGGTGATAATATAAAAACAGATATTTTGCCATGTGAAAAAATTGGAATGAAATGTGTACTTGTGGATAGAAATAGTATATGTGAGAAAAATATATGTAAAATTAAGAATTTATATGAAATACATAATGTATTACTCAACGACATTGGGCAGTATAATACTGAACTTTCTATAAGAAGTTCTGCTCAATAAAAAACAAGAACTAAAAACATCTAAATATTACTATCTCAAACTTCCCATACTGAAAAGTGTGCTGAACCTTGAAAATTCAATATTTTAGCCAATAAAAAGTAAACGATGAAACGAAGGTACCTACCAAACCTAAATCAATATCGATATACTATGATCATAGTATATTTGTTAAAAAAGTTGAGCCTAAACTTTTTTGACTAAGATATGGGAGGTACAGATTATGGCTACAAATACTACAGCAGTTAGTCTACTCGACTGTCTGACTCACAACAATTTAATAACAAACTTATACAGCACTTTAGCCAACAACAGGTTAGAAAGACTGATTTAAGTAATTTTGCGCCGATTCAGTTATAGCAAGTCCGCCACAGCTTGTCTCCTTAAGGCTGGCGGGAAGCTGGTTGCCGATTCGCCGCATACTGTCAACTACATCATCAGGAGCAATTGCACTTTTAATTCCTGCGAGTGAGAGCTGTGCAGATGTCACCGCATTGACTGCACCGTAGGAATTTCTCTTTATACATGGAACTTCTACAAGTCCAGCAACAGGATCGCATACAAGTCCGAGAAAATTTTTAAGTGAAAGAGTAGCCGCATTGATGATGGCGGAAGAATCACCGCCCTGTAAGAAGGCAAGAGCACCGGCAGCCATTGCACTTGCAGAGCCAATCTCAGCCTGACAGCCACCGGCAGCACCTGCAATAAAAGCATTCTCGGCAATAACTTTGCCAATACCGGCAGCCACATACATAGCCTTTACCATATCGTCTTCTGCTACATCAAAATCCTCTTCGTAGCTTAACAGGACAGCAGGAAGAACACCACATGAACCGGCTGTCGGTGCGGCAACAATGCGCCTCATGCAGGCATTGGATTCACCCATTTTTATTGCCTTCTCCATTACCTTTCCCATAAAAGAACCACAGATATTTTTGCCGGATTCATTGTATGAATGAAGCAGCCCGCCATCGCCACCCGCTTTGTTGCTTGCAGAGCGCAGAGTTCCATCATACATACTGTCTGCATTTTTCATGGCAACGTACATTTCTTTCATCATATTAAAAGAGTCCGATTCTGAACGGTCATTTTCGTACATATCAGCTTGTTGGATAATCTCCCAGATTTCCAGATTATTATCGGCAGATAATTTAATTAAATCGTTAAGTGTGTGATATTCAAACATATACTATACCTCTTACCAACTATTTGTTATTAGAATTATATAAATTGCATTATGTTACATATCAGTTTTTGATTTTCAGTAGATTAATTTATTATATCGGCTCTAATTACCACTGAAATAAGTAACTTTAAGCACGCCCTCGACATGCTCAAGCCATGAAATACCATCCTGTGGAATCGGCTGGTCACATTCAATAACCATAACAGCATTCTGTCCTCTTGCAGAGCGGTAAAGCTGCATTGTAGCAATATTGACACCTTTGTGTGCCAGCATGGAAGTTACTTCCGAAACATGTCCGGGCTGGTCCAGATTGTGTACAATCAATGTAGGATTGTCGCCAGAGAAGTTCGTGCTTATTCCATCTATCTTGTCAATATTTATGCGGGAGCCGCCAACAGATGATGCCTGTATTTCTATGGATTTGCCGCTTGTGCCAGTCAGATGAAGTACAGCAGTATTAGGATGAGCCTCCTCAAGTCGGGCCTCTCCAAAAGAAATTCCGATGTCACGTTTACGTGCAATATCGAAGCTGTCTGCTATATGGTAGTCATCTGGTTTCATGCCAAGAAGTCCTGCAACGATAGCCTTTTTAGTGCCATGTCCCTCGCCGGTAGCAAGAAAAGAGCCGTACAACTGTATTTGAGCCTCTTTAAGAGGTTCACCTAGAAGCTGTCCTGCTATGTAGCCTATTCTGACAGCACCGGCAGTATGTGAACTTGACGGACCGACCATAATCGGACCTACAATATCAAATAAATCCATGAAAAGCCTCCTATAAAACTGAATCTATTCTCCAAATCTTCTAAGAGCGGGAAATCTGAGAGTACAAAGTTATTATGCTCATTGTAGAGCATTTTAATAAAAAAAGATAGTTTATAAAATAAGGAATAAGAAATGAATTTTAATGATGAGTTCATATCGGAAGAAGCAGTAAATGTTATCGCATAGGCACAGAAGTTGTGGTATACTGTGTCTATGCGAGATTAAAGAAACTTACAAATCGTTAAGGAAAGAATCGAAGGTGGTGCAAACGAAAAAGCAGTATTGAGACTTTTCATTAACTGCCCTTTCGTTTGCATCAATTTCGATTTTTTCTGGTTGAACAAAGCGCGTCAACTCTATATGGACTTTTAATTCTGACACTCTATTTATAATAGGATAGCGTGTACACATAGAAATACATAGAATTTATAATTCAGTCCTGTATTATGACACCAGAAATAAGCCTCCCTAAGGAAGCTAAAAAAATATACAGTTATGATACGTTAACAGAGCATATGTGGTTTTGGTTTTATAAAATGTTGTTCTGTAGGCAGAGGAACAATCTTACCACCACAGGAAGAGCACTTGCATATATCTTTATTATAAAGAAGACGGATAATGGCAGGTGCATCCATATCTTTCAGCTTGGAAATATATTTTTTGCAGCCAAGGATGTTTCTGCATAGGGTAATCTTTTTCTTCTTATTTCTGGATGAAAGAAGACCATAGTGCCTGATACGTACAAAACGTTTTGGAGGAACATGCATTAAAAATCGACGGATAAATTCCTCGCCGGATATGGTGATCTCTTTCCAAAGCCCTTGGTTTTTGTAATCTTTAGCAGAAAATGTAACTGTAGATTCTGTCATGTCTTTGATACGGTAGTTGCTGATAGCAATCCGGTGGGTGTATTTTCCAAGGTATCTGATGACAGATTCGGCACCGTCAAATGGTTTCTTGCAATAAGGAATCCATTCCTTTGCATAGCAGGTATTTAACAATTCCTTGAAAGTATAGTAGTTTTTGTAAGGTGCAGCCGATCCATGAAATTCAAGCCTGTCATTTTCCCAGAGTTGCTTAAGTTCAGCCATGTATTTTCCACGAAACGTTTTTGAGATTACCTTAATCGGAAGGAAAAAATCTTTCCCATTGTCTTTCCAATGATTTTTCACATCCAGCCCTCCACCAAGAACAATCGCATGGA
>OGKH01000887.1_pt1 | contig 13096 bp, 17 predicted proteins | sample 1572421 | NCBI WGS metagenome assembly OGKH01 (sample SAMEA2582084, study PRJEB24529) | metagenome | biome: Human gut stool | place: China | collected 2011
ATTTATGCTGAAAAAAGCGGGTGCACCTTTCCTTGTCGAGTTTTTAGGTGCCGCTGGTGAAGCCTTGATTGGTGATCAATGGGGCGCGGCCAATCTGATTTCTGGTGCCGTTCAAGGGATTGCCAGCGAACTGGGTTTTACATTCACCGGCTACAAGCACTACGACTGGCTAGGGGCCGTTTCAACAACCATTACCACGACGATCGTAACGTTTGCCTGGGATTGGTTCCGCAATGGCTATAACAAGTTTGGCTTCAAAAACGTTTACTACTTTAGCGGCCGGCTGCTTTCAATGTTCATCTTCTGCGGCGTTTTGGTAATGCTGATCGAACGGCTGCTGGAACGCTCGCACGTCATGAAACGCGAGGAATTTAACGACTAATGAATCATTTGGCAATTGATAATCTGACTTTTGCATATACGCCAAAGCATCCGACGTTAAAAGACGTTGCGCTGAGAATTCCAGTTGATTCCTGGACGCTCTTTTATGGTGCTTCCGGCAGCGGCAAGTCCACGTTGATGCGCCTTTTAGCCGGTCTGCTGCCTAAATATGGCGGTCGGATTCTGCAGGGAAACATCGAGCTGCCGAATGGTTTAACCGTTGCGATGATGTTTCAGGATCCTGGGATGCAGTTCGCGCTTGATACGCCGCAGCATGAATTGGAATTTGCCTTGGAAAACCTGCAGCTGCCTGCCAACGAGATGCCTGCCCGCATTGAGCATGCCTTAAAATTCTGCGGCATTGAGCACCTGCGCGATCGTCAGCTGGCCACGATGTCAGGCGGCGAGCAGCAGCGGGCCGCCTTGGCCGTTTTAGTCGCGATGGATACTGATATTCTGCTGTTGGACGAGCCATTTGCCAGCATCGACAACCATAATCGGACTTTGTTGATTCAGCAGCTGACCTTACTGCAGCAAAAGTATCACAAAACGATTATCGTTGCTGATCATGATCTGCATGGCTATCGCGGTTTGGCAAAACAGATCATTCACTTTGAAAATCAGCGGGCCCAATTGCTTGATACCGCTGCCAGTGATGCACTGCTTCAGTCTGCCGATCAGCTGGCCGCCACGGTCCACCACGTCAAACTACCGACTGCCAGCGACCAGCCGATTCTAACGCTCAAAAAAGTAGTGATTGAACATGGAAATCAAAAGCTGATCATGGCAAATGACTTTTCATTTTTCAAAAATCAAGCGACGCTGCTGACTGGCGCCACGGGAACCGGGAAATCCTCATTGTTTAAGGCTATTACACACTTGGCGGCCTACCAGGGAACAATCGTCTATAATGACCAGGACAGCCAAAAAATCAAACCGCGCCGTTATGCTCAACAGGTCGGCTACGTCTTCCAGCATGCCGTCGACCAGTTTCTTAGCGTAACGGTTAAAGAGGAGTTGGCGCTGAGTCTTAAAAAGGGCCGTAATCCCTACTTTGACGAGGATCACCTAGCCGCGGCACTTAAGCTGCTTGATTTGAATAAATTGCAGGATCGCGTAGTCTACTCGCTTTCTGGCGGTCAGCAAAAAAAGCTGCAGCTGCTTTTAATGCTGATGATGGGGCAGCCGGTTCTGCTGTTGGATGAGCCTTTTAGCGGCCTTGATCTTCATTCGCTGCACAATGTTGTTGATCTGATCAAGGCCAGCCAAAAAGTCTACCCGCAAACAATGATCATTATCAGCCATCAGCTAGAGGGCCTGGAAAAGCTGATTGATCGGCACGTAAAACTGGCAGACTGTCAGCTCAGCTATCGGGAGGAATTTTAAATGAATCCAAGTTTTAAACTGTTGTTGGTGCTGATCATTGCCTTAGAAGTCTCGTTTACGCGCCATTTAACGATCAATCTGGTCTTAGTTGCCGTTGCCATAATCTATCTTTTGACTAAGCGCATTCGGCCCCGCTTGTTTGGCTGGCTGTTTTTAATGCCGTTATTTCCAGCAGTCGCGGTATTTATCACGATTGCCTGGTTCAGTCCCGGCCATGACTATTTTTATGCCTGGGTGCTGTTTTCACGAATTTATGTCTACGTTTTTACCGGCGCGGCTATTACGCAGACCACCAGTCCACTGGAGCTCACCCGCTCTTTGGAACAAAATCTGCATCTGCCCAGCAAGTTTGCTTATGGAACGCTGGCAGCCGTCAATCTGATTCCACGGATTAAAATGGCGGTTAAAACGATTCGCGCGGCTGGTCAAATGCGGGGCATCAATCTGTCTTGGTGGTCACCAACGCTTTATTTCAAGGCAATCCTGCATGCCATCACCTGGTCGGACCAACTGGCGCAGGCTATGGAATCACACGGCTACGTTGAGGATCGCGCGCGGACCAGCGTTCATCAGATTACATTAACGGCTCGCGATTGGTCAATATTGATAATAAGTATTATTATAATACAGATTATCACATTTGCCCTACCATAGCAGATTCGATATAATTAAAGAAAATATTTGGAGGATTCCAATTCATGGATAACAAATTCGGTCAGCGAATCGTTAGCGCGCTAGCCTACTTCAGCATTTTCTTTTTACCGGTCATCTTCCCATTGATCGTCTGGATTATCGCAAAATACCAAGGCTTCAACGAGGTGCGTAAAAACGCTGTTAAGGCCTTCTGGAGCCAGATTTTCCCCTTGCTGTACATGATTGCGATTTTTGTAATCATTGGAGCAGCCAACATGCAGAATCTGGCTCATTTAGGCGGCTTGTTCAGCATTTTGGCAGCTTTTGCATTGCTGCTGGCCTTAGTACTTTTGATCTACAACGTTGCGATGGGAATCGCGGTTTTGTTGGGACGCAAGCCACAAGATCATCACCAGGAATTCTAGTTTACAAGTCAGTAATCCTTGTCTCTGCACTGAGGCAGGGATTTTTTATTTTGGCATATTAAAAATCAGATTGTGTAAAAACAGATTATTAGCATACTAATTAAGCAAAAACAGCACTATGCCAAGCTTTGTCGTGCTCAGCATAGTGCTGTTTTTTTGATTACGTTTATTTAGTGCTTGAATTGAGCTTTAATGACTGATTCTTCTGGAATGTTCTTTTTGCCCTTCAGCATCTGTAGCAAAATCTCGCCGGCACGCTGCCCCATCAAAAAAGGATTTTGCGAAACTACCTTAGCATAGGGACAGATACTGCCAATCAACGCAGTATCGGCAAAGCCAGTTACCGCGGTTCTTGCTTCGTCAATGACATGCTCTTTCATCAATCGCGGCAAAAATTCCAGCAACCAGCGTTCTTTGAGGGCAAACAAAAGACATTTACCTGGTCGACTCAAGGCTTTTTTGAGTGCACCATAGACTGCATCCGGCTGAAAGTTGTTCTCATCAATTTCAATCGTCTCAATGGTCGACGCTGCTTGACTGATTCCTTGAAAACGCTGAATTCGCGTTGAAGCCAACTCAATCGTCGAAGTCAAAACTACAACCCTTTGAAAGCCTTGATCAGCGAAATATTCCGTCGTACTGCGCGCAGCCTCATAGTTGTCAGTTACTACTTTGGGCCATGTTGAGCGTGGTAAGTCACGATCCACAACTACGACTGGAAAATCACGCGTTAGCTCACCAGCGACCTGCTCCGTATCGCTGGTTAATGGCTGAAAAACCAAGCCATCAAAGCCATGCTGGTTGATTGAATGCAGCAGCTGACGTTCATGAGTCAGACTTGAGCCGGAATTTAAAAGGACCGATATGTATCCTGCCTCTTCAACCCGACTTGATATGCCACGATAGATTTCAACTGAAAAATAATCTGCAATATTAGCCGCCAGAACCGCAATAATTCGACTGCTATTGCGCGCCATCTCTCGTGCTGCTGAGTTGGGAACGTAATTCATTTTTTTAATGGCAACCCGAATTCGCTCAGCAGTCTGGTCTGACATTTTTTGCGTTTTGCCATTTAAAAATCGCGAAACCGTTGCCACTGAAACATCAGCAACTTTAGCAACATCTCTAATCGTAGGGCGTTTTTTACTTGCATCTTTTATCGACATAAAATTCACTCTTTCGCTAATCCTCTAAACACTTAATTATAACAATGGCGACTGTTGATGACAATTTAGCCCTAATTCATCTCTCTTTTTGTAAGCCCTTAAATTTTTTTGATAAATTTAAGGTAACGGGTTAACCTTTATAAACCCTTTAATATCAACGGGTAACAGGTTAACCACATGAAACAAAAGGAATTTATAAGCTAAAAATAGCATTGAATATTTTAGGTTAACAGGTTACACTATAAATCGTTGAAAGCGAAATCATTTTTGGAGGTGCGATCTTGAACGAAAGAACACTAATCGATCCAGAAGCCTTTGCCTTGAAGTTTGCCCAAACCGCCCAAACGGAAGCAATCGCAGACAAAGACCTGGCCATTGCCGCTAAGAAGTTTCTACTGAGCTATCTAACCGCCTATTATCTGGTTGACGATTTTAACGCCATTGAAAGAACCAATTTCAAGCGGGTTGATGAGAAAAAATTTCAAGATCTGACTTTTGAAGAATTGCTGAATCGAGTCAAATCATTAAACAAGTACTGAGACATTTTAAAAAGGGGACGAAAAAATGACTTTAATCTTAAACACTTGGATTTTTGAAAATGATGTTAAGAAAGGTGTCAGTCAAGTTGACCTGGTTAAGCGGGTTGCCGCTTTGGGTGCAGATGGCATCGAAGTTCGTCGCGAATACTTCAAAGACTTTGATGTTGAATTAGCCGCCGTTGCCAAAGCCACCCGCGAAAATGATTTGATCGTCAACTACAGTGTGCCGGATGTGATCTTTGAAGCTGATGGCACGATCAATCCTAAGCTGCCACAATACTTTGCGGAAGGCAAGCAGATGGGCATCGCCAAAATCAAGTTCAACACTGGCAACTTCTCAAGCTACCATGGCGACCTGGCAAAAGATTTAAGCAAACTGCCATTGGCTGAAATCAAAATGAATGTTGAAAATGACCAAACACCAGTCTCAGGAACTCCTGATGCAATCATTAAATTCCTGACTGCAGCAAGAAACGCTGGCCTCAACAGCATCGGCTACGTTTACGATCTTGGCAACTGGGCCTTTACCGGCTTCGATGCCGTTTTGGCCGCCAAGCAGCTTGCACCTTATTGCGACTACATCCATCTTAAAAACTCCATGCTGGACAACGAAGGTCATATGATCACCACCGATGATTTGGATAAGGGCATGTTCAATTGGAAGATCATCTGCAGCTATCTGCCGCATGACGTTCAATTTGCTTTGGAATTCCCAATGGCTTCCGACCAAGACGTTGCCGCACAAATCAAACTGTTTCAAGAAAATATTTAATTCATCAGAAAGTCTAGGGTGAGCAATTATGTCTTCTACTATCATTGCGATCTTGCTTTTGATCACATTTATTGGTTTTATTGTCTATATTCTTAAAGGCGGCAATTTGATGATTGGTTTTTTCATCATGGCTATTTTATGGGCCGTGATTGGATTAGTGCCATTCAATGTTGCCATTAAAAAAATCTTCGCTGAGCCAGCCCTAAACTACGGCCCAACGATCATCTACATTGTTTTTGGTTCTTGGTTCGGACGCGTCTTGGTTGACAGTGGCATCGCACCAGCCATCTCAGCCGCTACCAATAAAGTCGGTAAGAAAAAGCCGCTTTTGGCCGCGGTGTTGGTTGCCTTGGTCACATGCCTGATTTTTGTCAGTGCCTATGGGGTTGGCTCGGTAATCGCAATCGGCGTTATCCTGTTGCCAATCCTGCTGTCGGTCGGTTTACCCCGTGATCTGGCCCTCTCGGTATTCGTTTTGTCGATCGGTGCTCCGATGTATCTGAACGTTGTCTTGTACAAACAAATGCAAGCATTATTCCCAAAGGCGGTCTACGGTGGCAAATACCTTGAATTCGGCATTGCTGCCATGATCGTTCAGATGGTTGCTGTATTGATCTTTTTATTCGTTCATCGCAAACAGATTGACCCTGCCAAAGCAGATGAAAATCTGGCAATTATCGGCGCGGCTGACAACGCTGATGAAGTCAAGTCGGTACCGGTGATTTCATATCTTGTGCCGATCATCCCAGTTGTCATGAACATGCTTTTCAAATGGGATGCGGTTCCGGCCCTAACGCTTGGTACTTTAATTGCAATGCTGCTGACGGACAGTTTAAAGATTACAAGCACTCGATTCAATTTATGAATGACACGATCAAAACTGCTATCAGTGATATTGCCGGATTGATTATGTTCTTGATGGCACTGACCATGTTTAGCGGTGCCGCTTCAATGAATGCCGTTCGTTTCCGTCCAATCTTTGCTGCCATTCTGCCGCACAACACCTTAATTCTGTGTCTGGCAATGGGAATCCTGGCACCATTAGCATTGTTCCGTGGTCCGCTCCATGTCTGGGGTGCCGGCGCCGCAACCGCAGCCGTTCTTTCAGGAATCGGTCTGTTCTCGGATGCATTGCTGCTGCCTTTAATGTACGTGCCAACGTTATTAGCCGTTTCAACTGATATTACTCAGTCATGGAACGTCTGGGGCCTGGACTACATGAAGGTTGATTCTAAGAAATTCTTGAAGAATGGCGTACCCGTTATGTGGATTGTAAGTATCATTAATGAGCTGCTGGTATTCCATTTCTTCGGCTAAACTAATTTAAAAAGAGGTATATGAATCATGAGTGAAGTAATTACTATCGGTGAACCAATCGTCACTTTTTGTTCCAAAGAACCCGATGTTTCAATGGCTGATGCCTTAGAATGGAACCCCATCCTTGGCGGTGCTGAGCTTAACGTAGCAATTGGCGTCAAGCGTCTTGGCCATTCGGTTGAATACATCTCGCGTGTCGGCGAGGATCCATTTGGCGAATACACCAAAAAGACGATTGCCAGTCATCAGGTCGGTACCCGCTACGTTTCTTCTGACCCCGACTACTGGACCGGTCATCAGCTAAAAGAGCTCGTTACCAAGGGCGACCCTAAAACCTTCAACTACCGGAAGAACTCCGCAGCCTGCCATCTCAGCAAGGAAGTCATTGAAAAAGTTGACTTAAGCGACGTCAAAATCGCCCACATGTCAGGAATTTTCCCCGGCATCTCTGACACCGCAGAAGAAACGTTCCGCGCGCTGTTTAAACGACTGAATGAAAACAATATTCTTACTACCTTTGATCCTAATCTGCGGCCGCTTTGGAAGAGTCACGACTATATGGTCAAGACGATCAATGAACTGGCCGGCTACGCTGATATCGTGCTGCCTGGCGTCGAGGAAGGCAAGATCTTGATGGGCTCTGATGATCCAGAAGCAATTGCCGACTTCTACCTCAAGGGAGAACGAACCAATACGGTGATCGTTAAGATCGGTGCAGAAGGCGCGTTCGTAAAAACCAGCAATGGCGACAAGTACACGGTCAAGGGCTTCCACGTTGACCATATCGTCGACACGGTTGGCGCTGGTGATGGTTTCGCCCTGGGTGTCATTACTGCCCTGCTTGAAGGCAAATCGCTCCGCTCTGCAGTAATGCGGGGCAATGCCGTTGGCGCACTCCAGATTCAAACGCCCGGCGACAACGATGGCTACCCAACTCCTGATGAGCTAAAAGCATTTTATACTCAGGAAGGAGTTGCTGAAGACTAATGAAACTACAGGCAGCAATTGACCGCGTTACCTTAGAACAGGCTAAGGATTTAGCGCGTCAGCTTGATCCAATCGTTGACATCATTGAAATGGGAACGTCATTGATCAAGGATTACGGCTTTTACGCATTGAATAAAGAAGCATTAGGACTGCAGCATGCCGAGCTGCTGTTGGACGCCAAAACGATTGATGAGGGACAGTACGAGTTTGAAAAGGGCTTTGAAACCAGAGCCGACATTCTAACCGTTATGGGCGCGGCTTCGCAAGGAACGCTGGAAACTACTTATAAGGTTGCCGAACGGTACGGTCGGCAAATGTTTATCGACCTAATGGAAGTCAATGATCAAAAACTGGTAGCCATTGATCAATTTGAAAATGCAATCTATGGCCTGCATCATGCCAAAGATGATACCGGTGCCTTTGATGCCGCTGACTCAGTTGCCAGCTTCCATCAAAAACATCCGCAGATCAAGCGCATCAACGTGGCTGGCTGCATTGACCTGAATCAGGCACGAAAACTCAAGGCACAGGGAATTACGGAAACCGTAATCGTTGGCTCTAAGATCGTCAAGGCTGCTGATCCGGTGGCCGCTGCTAAGGAATTTATGAAAGAGGTTAAATAACATGAGCTTAATTGCACAAGTCAAACAAGAAATCGATACCGTTTTAGATTTAGTTGACGAAACTCAGCTGGATGCCGTTGCACCTTTGCTGACCAAAGAAAAGCGCATCTTTGTCCTGGGTGCTGGCCGGTCTGGTTTAATGGCGCGTGCCTTTGCCATGCGGCTGATGCACATCGGCTATACGCCCTATGTCATCGGTGAAACCATCACTCCTTCTGTGCAGGCTGGGGATGTCTTAGTTGCCGTATCAGGCTCTGGCAATACCAAGAGCATCGTTGAACTGGCAGAAAAAGCCAAGCAAAATGGTGCTGAAGTCATCGCCGTTACCAGCAACGCCAACTCAAAACTAAGTGAACTTGGCGATGGCGTCATCGTCGTTCCAGGTGCTACCAAAGCTGGCGATGGGGTTAAATCCATCCAACTCTTAAGCACCCTTTTTGACCAGACCGTCCATATCGTTTTAGATGTTTTGTGCCTGAAACTAAGCCGCCGCGACCATACCTCTAATGATCAGGCAGCCAAAGAACACAGCAACATGGAATAATCGTTCAACCTGCAACCAACTCCCTATCCTCAAACTCCCAAAAACCCCAATGATCGTTGATGATCATTGGGGTTTTCCTATTTTACGTATTGATCCAAAAATTTCTGGACGTGTTTTTGATAGGCTTTAGGATTCGTAGCAAACGACTTGGCATGTGCCGCACCTTTAACGACCCAAAGCTGCTTGGGACCACGAGTTGCTTGATAGTTTTGATATACCATCCGCGTTGGCACGAAATCATCATCAGCTCCATGAATAAACAGCATTGGGCGATGATTTTGCTTCAGCATTGCCGTTGAGCTGGCATCGCGCAGATAAAAGCCATTGGCGATGCGATTGATGATGCTCAATGATCCTTCCAGCGGCTTGCGGACCAGCCATGGCAGATGATAAAGGTTCTGGGCCTCCATAGTCGATCTCAGCAGCCAGACTGGAATAGCCGCAGTCTTCAACAAAAGCCTTAACCTGGCGCGGAAGCTGAATGCCGCTGGTCATCATGGTCGTTGCTCCACCCATACTGACGCCAAACATCACGATCTGGCTGTCTTGACCATTATGCTTGATCAGCTTGTTGATCCATTTGCGCTCGTCATAGCGTTCTGGCCAGCCGTAGCCAATATATTTACCCTCGCTTTGTCCCTGCGCGCGGGCATCGGGAACCAGAACGTTATAGCCCAACTGATGAAACAGCGCGGCATAGGCTCCCATCTGATCCTTATTGCCCATAAAGCCATGCGCGATCAAAACGCTCTTATTAGTCTTTTTGGCCGCTGGGACGTACCAGGCATCCAGCCGATAGTTGCCGGTTGCGGATTTGATCGTCCAGCGCGTTTTATGAACGTCTTGATACCATTTTTTCTGCTGATACAAGGGATCGCTCTTAACGATTTTCGTATTGTTATTGATAAAATCTTTGTGCCCCGGTACCATTGCCACGTGAAAAAAGTAGCCGCCAGCAGCAAAAATCATGATCAAAAGCGTTGCTGCCACGCCGATCAGCCAGCGCAGCCACCGATGCTTCTTAGATTGATTATGCAAAATTATCCCTCTTTTTCTCAAATTCGCAATGTCTAAGAGTTTACCAGATTTTATTTTGATTGTCGAAATTCTTTTTACACGCTCTGTTGCTCAAATAATGATAAAATAATCGTAACAAACTAATTAAGGAAGTGAGCGTATGTTTCCAGAACGTCTGCGTGCTTTAAGAAAAGGCCAAAACCTCACCCTAAATGAACTTGCCCAAGCGTTGAACGAGCATCTGGGACCTGGCGAAAGACCCAACACGCCAACTCAGATCGGCAACTGGGAACGTGGCATCCGCAATCCCTCATTCGTTGAGGTTCGTAAAGTAGCCGAATTTTTTGACGTCAGCATGGATTATCTATGCGGCCGAACCGAACGTGATGGTCACGACTTGGCAAAACTTTTCTTCTCAAATCAAGACTTGCTGTTTGAAGGTACCGTCCTAACCAGCCAGGATCGCTATGAAATTTTTCAATTAATCAATGGCTACTTAAAGGGACGCAGCCAGCGCAGTGAAACTGACACCTTTTATGGCAAGCAGGAAGAACTGAATCTTGATTTTAAGGAGTAAACGATGAACCCCAAGCAGTTAAAGAAACTCAAAAAACAAGTTAAAAAAGCCCATCAAGTCGTTAAAAAGCAGCCATATATCGAGCAATTGATGACCTATCGTGATCTATTCGACGATTTTCCGCAGATTAAATTTCTGATCAATAACGTCTTGGAAAGCGATCGGCTGATCAAAAATGGTCTTTTACCGCAGCCATTACCTAAACTGCTGCTGCCCGACAATATTCAAGACATCATCTTTAAAAAAGTCAACGAGCAGTACCCACAAGGCAACCCAGAAGGCGACCGGCTCTGGAATCGCTACGTGGATGCCTTGCCAAAACTGGACCGGCTTCTGCGTAATTATCGCGACTATCTGGAAGCGACCTATGGCATGTGGTCCTACGTCAACGCGCCTTACATCAAGGCCCTTTCAGAATACCTGCATGGACGGCCAACGCTTGAGATCATGGCTGGCAATGGCTATATTTCCAGTGGCTTGCGGAATCTGCGGCCAGCACATACGATCTTCGCTACCGACAGTACCGATTGGACCAAGGAAAACGAGACCGGCAAGCATCCCGTCACCACGATTGAGCCTCTGGATGCCTTGGCCGCAATTAAAAAGTATGGCAGTCAAGTTGATTATGTCATCATGTCATGGTCGCCCGACAAGCTGGAAATTGATTGGGAAGTCTTGCAGCTGCTGCGTAAAGACTATCCAGAAGTCAAATTATTGGTCATCGGCGAGAAAAATGGCGCCACTGATTCAGCTAAATTCTGGCAAACTGCTCATCTAACCCAGGATGACGAGCTGAAAAAGGTCAATGAACAGCTCCACTCATTTGACTTGATTGATGAACAGATCTATTTGGCCCAGTAAGCAAAAGACCACCGAAGGAAAAATCCTCCGGTGGTCTTTCTGCGTATTGATATTATCTCAGGCTAATGACGAACGTCCACTTTCGCCATTGCCAGGCCCCTTGCAATCCGGCAAGTTAACGGGCCCCGCTCGAAATGTCATTTCCGCTCGCGCGGGGCAGCCAAACAAGGGTCGGCTGCCTGACCTCTCGACTCATCGCAATGGCTAGAATAGCACACTTAAAGCTTTCATGCAAACTATTCAGCTGATTTGGCCGCGCGATTCTCATTAGTCTGTGCCAGCTGCTTCGTTACCCAGGCCTGCATTTTTTCAGTCAGTACCTTAGTTGAGCCGTTTAATTCATCAGCCGCTGCCAACTGGTCAATGCGCAGTCCCGAAGCATTCAAATCAGTTCCCGCAGCCACTAGATACAGATTAACTGGTTTGGCATCAGCACCTTCCAGCAGCTTGGGATCAAGACGCGCGGCTTCCTGCATTGGAATATTGATCAAGTTGGTTTCTAGAGCTACTTCAAGCGAATCACCGCTTGGCATGGCAACCTGCCACACATAACGAGCCAGGTAGCCGGCATCCAGCTGATCGATTACGAACTGCAGCCCTTTTGTCAAAGTCGCAGCCTGCTGAATCTGAGCCGCGTCGGCAGTATCTGTCTGCGTTTTGACCTTATCAAGCTGGGTCAGATAATCATTAACCGTTAATTCCATCGCTTATCGCCCCATTTTGTTGATTTCTTGGATTGAGTAATAGTGACGCTGTTTCATGCCGTACCAGATTCCAGCAATACAAAGAATGATCCCCAGGATTGCCAACACCTGTACGAACATCCCGTAGACGGAAGCTTTAGGCCGCACCACCTCAAAAGCTCCCCAATCTGCGGCAGCATAATACAGCATTACCAATACCGTTACATAACCATCAAAACGCCAGTCCAGTGCCGCCAAAAAATCAACGACTACTGAAAGCGCAACGATCAGTCCGGCACGCCATAAAACCGTGCTGCTGACCAGTGACGTGCCGTGTTGATGATACATCAGCAGTTCCAAAGTCAGTGCAATCAGCATCGTAACCGTGGAAATGGCAATCACTTTGATGACGTTGTTCGATACTTTCTTCATTTTAAAAAAATCTCCTCATAATTTGCTTGGCAACATCACCATTCTACTAGAAAGCGCTGTAAACCTCAATTACTCTGCCGATTGCTGGCCAAAAATATTGTATACTAAATTTATAGAAATCAGGAGGGATCAACAATGGCAGATGGACAATATCACAACATTTTAGTACCAGTCGATGGCTCAAAGGTCACGGCTCAGGTTTTGGAAAAAGGCATTGCGATGGCTAAGGCTTGCGATGCTCACCTGGATATTTTAAATGTCGTTCAGGTTACGCAGCTTTCCGATGGTTACGCGCCTGCCAGCTCGCTTTCACCCGACCAGACCTATGACTTGGTTAAGACGACTCAAGAACGCCTGGAAGACCTTAAGCAAAGGGCAATCGATGCCGGCGTTGCCAAAGTCGACATTCACGTGCGGTTTGGCAATCCTAAGCAGGTTATCGGCCGCGACTTTCCCAAAGACCACAACAACGATTTGATCGTAATCGGCTCAACGGGCTTATCAGCTTTTGAACGCATCGTCTTAGGCTCAGTAACCGGCTATGTAATTCGTGTTGCCAAACCCGACGTCATGGTTGCTCGGACACAAAAATAGCAATTATTCAATTAATCATAAAAGGACATGCCCCATTTGGAATTGGATGCATGTCCTTATTTTTTACATTTTAGCGGAAAACAGGCGCTTAGTCTAAGCCCAGCCGTGTCTTAACCATCTTTTCCACTTCATCAGCCGTGTAGCACAGGTTGATGGCAT
>OGKH01000900.1_pt1 | contig 12796 bp, 12 predicted proteins | sample 1572421 | NCBI WGS metagenome assembly OGKH01 (sample SAMEA2582084, study PRJEB24529) | metagenome | biome: Human gut stool | place: China | collected 2011
GGAGATTCTTGCCGAGATTGAAAAACTTGACATCTTTGCTGACATCAAGACCAGTGACTTTGAAGCTGACATGGCAAATGGCAGCATCCGGTATATTCCGGACGAGGTTTACACCGCATTTGTAGAGCAGGTCAAGAGTCAGTCAGTCTTGTTTGGCGAGAACGTCAACAAGAATGTAGCCATCGTGTACAGCCCGCTGAATGGTACGGGGTTGAAGCCAGTGACCCGCACCCTCCAGGAGATGGGTTACACTAACATTACGGTGGTCAAGGAGCAGGAGCAGCCAGACGGACACTTCCCGACCTGTCCTTACCCGAATCCTGAGATCAAGGAAGCAATGGCACTGGGCATGGAGTATGCCAGGAAGTGCAACGCTGACCTGCTGTTGGCAACTGACCCGGATTGTGACCGTGGGGGTATTGCTGTCAAGAATAAGGCTGGGGAGTATGAGCTGCTGACCGGCAACCAGACAGGTATGCTGTTGCTGGATTACATTTGCAGTCAGCGCATCAAGCACGGTAAGATGCCTGCCGACCCGGTCATGATTAAGACCATAGTGACGATGGATATGGGCGAGCAGATTGCCGCCCATTACGGACTGCGTACCGTCAACGTGTTGACTGGTTTTAAGTTCATCGGCGAGCAAATCGGCAAGCTGGAACAACTGGGGAAAGCAGACAGTTATGTGTTCGGCTTCGAAGAAAGCTATGGTTATCTGACCGGCTCTTACGTTCGCGACAAGGATGGCGTGGATGGTGCGTATATGATCTGTGAGATGTTCAGCTACTATGCCACCCGGGGCATCAGCCTGTTGGACAGGCTGGATGAACTGTATAAGACATATGGTTACTGCCTGAACACCCTGCACAGCTATGAGTTCGATGGCAGCGCCGGTTTTGCCAGAATGCAGAGCATTATGCAGGCATTCCGCGGTGGCATCAGGGAGTTTGGCGGCAAGAAGGTTGTCAGGCTGTTGGATTATGTACAGGGACTGGATGGACTGCCCAAGTCTGATGTGTTAAAATTCCTGCTGGAAGACAACTGCTCTCTGGTAGTACGTCCTTCTGGTACCGAACCCAAGCTGAAAATTTATATTTCTGTCAGTGCTGAGAATAAAGAAATGGCAGAGGAAGTAGAAGATGAGATTGCTAAAATTGCAGAAAAGTGGATTTGTTGATTTTGAAAGGCTCCGTAAGGAGCCTTTCGGTGATAATTGGAGAAAAGTATACTGTTAATGTTTAAGAAGTAACGACAGTACACGAGGGCGTGCTCCTCTTTCGTATCGAAATCCAAGTGCGTGACGTATAATTTCCGGTAAATATAATTTTTCTCCATCGCGTGTCAGATAACCTGACTGAATCATGGATTTCTCTTCAGAAGCGGTAAGAGCATCTTCTTCCAAATTCATGGGAAGCGTCTTTTTTTCAGAGGAAAGATTTTCCAGTTTCTCAAAAATAGGCTTCAGATTCTCGTATTCCGCCTTAATTTCTTTTATCTTATCTTTTGAACAATTTGATACTGCGTTGCGTATTTCAGCAGGCATTAAGATCCGGTCATTATATGGCGTTTTTTTGTCATTGGGTTTTGAGGCATATTTAACAACTGTAGCAAGAATTCCCTCACCTCTATAGGGACGCCACTGAAAAAGTGGTCGTAAAATCATATATCTGATATAATTAAGGTATCATAATTGTCGGAGGTTGAAATGTTATCATCCCAACTTAAACTTAGCCTTAGTTATTATTCAGATTTATATGACATGATTGTTCCAAAAGATCATATTCTAAGAAAAATCAGGGAATTGGTCGATTTTTCTTTTATATATGATGAATTAAAAAATAAATATTGCCTTGATAATGGACGTAATGCAAAAACCCCTATATTGCTATTTAAATATCTGCTTTTAAAATATCTTTATAACCTTTCTGATAATGGTGTTGTTGAAAGATCACGATATGATATGTCTTTTAAATATTTTCTGGAATTAACGCCAGAAGAAGAGGTTATCCATCCTAGTCTTTTAACCAAATTCAGAAAGCAGCGTTTAAAAGATGAAAATATACTTGATCTGCTCATAAATAAAAGTGTAGAACTTGCCATAAATCAAGGTGTTTTAAAAAGCAATACTATAATTGTTGACTCAACTCATACAGAAGCCCGTTATCATAAAACTACTCAGAGAGAAATGTTGAAAAAAGCCTCTACTTCTTTAAAAGCAGCTTTAAAAGATTCTGATAAAGACATTTATCTGCCAGATGAACCTGAAAAACGAGCTTCTTTAGATGAGTATAATGAATACTGTCATGAATTATTAAACACAGTTCAGGAAAGTCCGTATTCAGAACTGCCAACGATTAAAGAAGAATCTTCTATGTTATCCGAAATTTTGGATAATCAGATTGATTGTTATGATCAATCCATTGACCCGGATGTCCGGATTGGCCATAAAACGGTCAATTCTTCTTTTTACGGATACAAAACTCATTTGGCCATGACAGATGAACGGATTATCACAGCAGCAACAATCACATCCGGCGAAGCATTTGATGGTCAGGAACTTCCAGTACTGGTTCAAAAAAGTAAAGCAGCAGGTGCAACCGTTAATGAAGTAATAGCAGATACCGCATATTCCACACTGGAAAATTTAAAAGATGCACAAAGCAATGACTATAAATTAATTTCAAAGCTTAACCCGAGCATCATAAAAGGGACTCGTTCAGAGGACGGCTTTATCTTTAATAAAGATGCGGATACCATGCAGTGCCCAGCGGGGCATTTGGCTATAAAATATCGAATTGACAAACGTAGTAATCAGAAAAAGAATACACGTATCAAATATTTTTTCGATATTAATAAATGCCATGTCTGTCCTTATCGTAATGGCTGCTATAAAGAAAATGCAAAAACCAAAACGTATAGTATCACTATTAAATCGGATTATCATAAAAATCAAGAGGCGTTTCAAAAAACACAATATTTCAAAGAACGTTTCAAAACCCGCTATATGATAGAGGCAAAAAATAGTGAATTAAAAAATATACACGGATATAGTCGTTGTGATGCTGCTGGACTATCAAACATGCAACTTCAAGGAGCAGTATCAATATTTGCAGTCAATTTAAAACGAATTTTAAAACTAAAGGGAGAAGTCTGCCCAAATGAGGAAGAATAGGAAAATTCATCTCTCAAAAGGGTAGATTTTGCATCCCTCAAAACACTATTTTAGCAATATTTTATTATCAAGGAACATTTTAGCACATATTTGACGCCCTGTGATACTAAACTTACCACTTTTTCAGTGGCGTCCTATAGGTGATGGGATGAATTGCACATTCGAGCATGTCTGCTCAAATTCATAAAAAATCGCAAAAACACTTGTTCTGATACAATAAATATATTATAATAGAAAAAAGAACAATATGCTCTTGAAATTTGGACGGTCGAAATAAGCAATAAGTGAGTGTACATAATGAGTTTAGATAATAATTCTCATTCAGTGTTTTTGTTTGATTCTGGTTATGAAATATAGCAGAAAGATGCTGGACGATAAGATGTCAGAGAGAATAAAAGAAATCTTTGAAATATAGCACCTGTTGAAACAATCCATCAGTATATAGAGAGTCAGGGTGAGAAAGATAAACCGGGCAGTAAAAATAAGGATCTATCCAAATAAAGAACAGATAACCCAGATAGAGAAGACGATCGGCTGCAGTCGTTTTCTCTATAACCGGATGCTTGCGGATAAGATCCGTCATTATCAGGAAGAAAAAAAGATGCTGAAAAATACGCCGGCCGGATATAAAAAAGAATATCCATGGCTGAAAGAGGTAGATTCTCTTGCGCTGGCGAATGTACAGTTAAATCTGGAAGGGGCTTTCCGGAAATTTTTCCGGGAACCGGGAGTGGGATTTCCGCATTATAAATCAAAAAAACATTCGCGGAAATCCTATACAACGAATATGGTAAATGGGAATATCTGTCTGCAGGACAGGTTCCTGAAACTGCCAAAGATGCAGCCGGTAAAAATAAAACTCCACCGTATGATCCCGGAGGGATGGAAGCTGAAATCAGTGACTGTGAGCAGGGAACCGTCCGGAAAATATTTTGCCAGCCTGCTGTTCGACTGTGAAAACCAAACAGCGGAGAAAAGACAGGCGGAAAAATTCCTGGGGATGGATTTTGCCATGCATGGGATGTGTGTATTTTCTACCGGTGAAAGAGCCGGATATCCCATGTTCTACCGGAATGCAGAGAAAAAACTTGCCCGGGAACAGAGAAAACTTTCCAGATGTGAAAAGGGCAGCCGTAACTATCAGAAACAGAAGAAAAAGGTTGCTTTATATCATGAAAAGATAAAGAACCAGAGGAAGGATTTCCAGCATAAGCTCAGCCACAGCCTTGCAGAAGACTATGACGCAGTATGTGTGGAGGATCTGAACCTGAAGGGGATAGCCGGAGGCCTGCATTTCGGAAAAGGGATACAGGATAACGGATACGGTCAGTTCCTTTCCATGCTTGGATATAAGCTGGAAGAACGTGGAAAATATCTGATAAAAGTAGACAGATATTTTGCATCCAGTAAGATATGCAGCGTATGCGGACATAAGAAGAAAGAGCTGGCATTATCAGAACGGATATACCTATGCGAATGTGGAAACCGGATGGACCGGGATGTGAATGCGGCGGTCAATATTCTGAAAGAAGGAAAAAGAATATATAAAAAATGTGCATAATAGCACAGAAAAGATCCGTAACCGGATAAAAAAAGAACCGCGGGACACGCGGGGATAGCCTGTTTTAGCTTTGCCCTGAAGGGCAATTGAGCAGGAAGCTCCCACTTCAAAATCTGTAAGATTTAAGTGGCGAGAGCATGTCACCAAGTTTCAGATTTGTCTGTGACTGGCCATGAAATAAAATTTTGAAAAAAGTTATTTTCTTAACACAGATTTTATTTCTCAGATGCTATAATGTGTGCATATCAATAAAACGATGCCTGTTATGCGGGGATGAAATCCAGATTTGCAGACAGACATAAGGAATTAACCAATTAAACTGTGAAGCAGTTATTTGGTTAGGAGCAGGTAGAGAAGTGTATGTTTTTATCGGCTTGGCTTAAAAGTAATATAAAAATCATAACAGTAAAAAATGAAGGGAGCTTACTTATAATGAAAAACAGAAGAATGAGATTAATGGCGATTTTTGCAGCAGGTGTATTAAGTGTGACATCTATGGGAGGTATTGTAACTGCACATGCAGAGGAAACTCTTTCAGTACCTGCAGAGGAAGCCGGTGCAGGTGCGGTTCAGATGGATGGAAAGGATGCTCAGGCAGCAGAAGATGGCAGTGTGGCAGCTTCCGAGGGCTTGATCGCAGGATCTTTCAAACCGTCAGAGATTGCTCAGCCGGCACAGGATACTTATGAATATCCATTCCTTGGAATGAAATTAGGGATTTCCAAAGACCTGAAAGAGCAGATGGAGAAGAAGAACATTTCCATGTTTACAGATGAGAGATGGAATGACAATGCAGATGCAGTCACATATGCCACAGCAAGCTGGTGCACCCTGACAGATGAGCAGAAGGATGCAGAGGTGGACAAGATGGGTACCGGATATGACGACTGGCTGAAAAGTCTCAGCAGAGTAGGTGGGATCGGAATGTATGACGAGGAATCCCAGAAAGATCTGGATACGATTACCGGCTGTACAGAGCATAAAGAACTGGGTACCAGCAGTGACGGTAAATATAAATATTATCTCAGCACAAACAAGGATGCAGATGCAGACCTGTTAAAGGATGTGGAGGGGATTGAGGTAACACTTACAGAAATGACTCCTTTCCAGATGCTCTCTGCATTTGACCAGCCACAGGATACTTCTGACAGTACAGAGGCGACTGAAGGAACAAATGTAGGTAAATTTGAAACAACAGGAGTTGATGGAAAAACTTACACACAGGATATCTTCAGCAAATACGATCTGACTATGGTAAATGTTTTTACTACCTGGTGTTCTCCATGTGTCAATGAGATTCCTGATCTGGAGAAACTTTATCAGGAGATGAAGGATAAAGGTGTGGGAGTAGTAGGCGTGACACTGGATACAGTAGGCAGTGGTGGAAAGCAGGATGAGGAAGCAGTGAAAAAGGCTCAGGTACTTCAGAAGAAAACAAAGGCATCTTATCCATTCCTGATCCCGGATTCCGGAATGATGAACGGACGTCTCAATGGAATCTCTGCTTTCCCGGAAACCTTCTTTGTTGATAAGAACGGAAATATTGTAGGCGAAACTTACTCCGGAAGCCACAGTCTGGACGAGTGGAAAGAGATCGTGGAAAAAGAGCTGGAGAATGTAACAGAGGGAAAATAAAAAATGGATGAATTGAAAACCAGCAAAATATGGAACAGTAAATGGCCGGCGTTGATTCTTATGCTTGTAGGAGTCTGCTTTATGGGATATGGGATTTCCCGCGGAGAGCTGGCAGTGGTGTTTACAAAAGCCATTAATATCTGTATGGAATGTGTAGGAATAGGATAAATGAGTAACAAAAAGAACAGCGATAACAAAAGTAATAAGAAACAAAACACAAAAAATATGAAGATCAATGAGTGGCCCCGCCACGGAATCCAGGCACTGTGGGCGTTCATTACAAACAGTCATGTTACCGGCTTTGTCACAGGCAAAATTTACACAGGCAAATTGAAAAATGCCTGTGTTCCGGGCCTGAACTGCTATTCCTGCCCCGGTGCTGTTGGCGCCTGTCCTATCGGTTCTCTTCAGGCTGTGATAGGGAGTTGGAATTTCAAAATGGCTTATTATGTGGTGGGATTTCTTATCTTCATCGGAGCTATGGTGGGAAGGTTGATCTGCGGTTTTCTCTGTCCCTTCGGACTGATTCAGGATCTGCTGAATAAGATTCCATTTCCTAAGAAAATTCGTACATTCAAGGGAGATAAACTGCTTCGTAAGCTGAAATATGTGATTTTCGCAGTATTTGTAATTCTGCTTCCATTGTTTCTGGTGGATATTATGGGACAGGGGGCACCCTATTTCTGCAAACTGATCTGCCCGGCAGGAACACTGGAGGGCGGACTGCCGCTGGTACTTCTGAATAAATCCATGCGCAGTGCACTGGGCTGGCTGTACATATGGAAGAATGTGATCCTGATCATAACGATCATTCTCTCCATTTTAATCTACCGTCCGTTCTGCAAATATATCTGTCCCCTGGGAGCACTTTATTCCATCTTTAATCCTGTCTCTCTGTATAAGTACAGAGTGGATAAAGATAAGTGTATAAAATGCGGAAAATGTGCAAAAGCATGCCAGATGATCGTAGACCCTGTGGAAAACTCCAACAGTCCGGAATGTATCCGCTGCGGCAGATGCCGAAAAGCCTGTCCGACAAATGCAATCCAGTGTGGAATCAGAAGAAAATCACAATCATGAAAAAAATAAAGTGATACCAGAGGTATGTATAGAACTGTTATCAGTCAAAATTATTCAGATCCAGCCCATAAAATGATTGATAACAACAGATATGGAAAAGGGATACCTGGCAGATTATAAAAAGTAGTCTGCCAGGTATTTTTGTATGTTTTTATTGAAAAATGTACAAAAATATCGAAAAATATATAAAAAACTGGTAGAATCATATTGTGAAAATACAGAACAGAAAATGAGGTGACTGTATGGCAAAGAAGAGAAAAAAACCGAAGATGGAATTCCGCTATTACCAGATGCCTGCCGGAAGTCCGATCCTGGCTCTTCTGGGACAGAAGTGGGTTCAGAATTATGGAAATGATGTGGATTATCTTCATTTTCATAATTATCTGGAGATTGGTTTCTGTTACGAAGGGGATGGAGTTATGGCGTTTGGTGAGGCTAAAATGCGGTTTTCGGGAAGAGAATTTACGGTGATTCCACCCAATTATGCTCATACGACTAACAGTGATCTGGGTACGGTCAGTAAATGGGAGTATCTTTTCATAGATGTGGAAGGTTTCATGAAAAAATTTCTGAACAATCCGGTAAAGGCTGAAAAAATGATTCAGAGAATATATTCTAAGGCTTTATTTCTGAAAGAGAATGAGTCCCCCTCTATAGCTGCAAAAATTCTTAAGATCATGAATATCATGCGTGAAGGAGAAGAATTTTATATTGAAGAATCCAGTGGAGTTCTTGCGGCATTACTAGTAGAAATTGCCAGACTGAACCGGGTTTCACCGGAAGACAGGGTGGAAGAGGAAACAGGGAAACTTACAAATATGATCACCCGTGTACTGGATTTTGTTTCTTATCACTATATGGAGGACATTCGGATTGAGGACCTGGCGAAAATCTGTCACATCAGTGAAACTCATTTCAGAAGAGTATTTACATCGCATATGAAAGTAAGTCCTTTGGAGTATATTAATTCTGTGCGGATTCATACTGCCTGTGAATTTCTGCAGAAAACAGATATACCGGTGGCAGATATTGCGCACAAATGTGGTTTCACGACCAATTCAACGTTTAACCGGAACTTCAGACAGATAATGGGAGTGACGCCGGTTGAATGGAGAAAGCGGCCGGAGAATTATGAACAGCAGCTTTTGGATTTCGATATTCATTCAGAGGAAGGATGGTAAAAAAGTTATGAACTATAAGATTGTGGAGCAGGTATCAAGAAAGAAAAAGAGTATGTCCGGAGTCCTGTGTGTGGTAATGATTATTTTTGCAGTGCTTTTTGTGGTTATGGGAATCACGATTTCCCAGGCATTTATGCTTCCGGGATTTCTGCTTGCGGGGCTGTATTTTGTCTTTGATATATTCAGTCAGAAGGATTATGAATACACGATGGAAAACGGTCAGTTTGAAATAGATGTGATCTATGGCAAGAAGTATCGCAAAACAGCTCATATACTGGAACTGAGTAATCTGGAGACAGTGGCACCGCACTGGCATGAAAGTGTTGCAAGGTACAAAAAGAATGGTGGAACGGAGAAGCTGAAAAAATACGATTATACCTCTTATGATGAAGATACTCCTTATTATACAATGATCATCCGGGAAGACGGGCACAAAATAAAACTGCTTCTTGATCTTAATGAGGAACTGCTTCATGCGATGAAAACACAATATCCTGAAAAAGTCTATTTTGCATAAAATGAATTAAAAACTGTAAAATATGTACAAAAATTGAACGGAAAATTTATGAAATAATAACAAAGGTCATTTTTAAAGACAAAAATATATATTTTTTTGTCCATGAAAGTGGCCTTTGTTATTAAAATTACATAGTAAAAACATAGTAAATGAGAAAGTGAACAAAAAATATATTTTTAAATATTTTTAATAGTGCAAAATACATAAAATGGTCGAAATTGCACATTATGTGTGCGGTTATGCAAACTATACCTGAAAATCGGATGCTATAATCAACTTACAAGCGATTCGGAAGAAAGAATAAGCTTAATAAAGGAGGATATAAATATGAGAAAAAAATTACTCGCAGTATTAATGACCGGTGCTATGGTAGCATCCTTTGCAGGATCAGCTACAGCTGTTTTTGCGAAATCTGATGATGACAACAAGTTAACTGTATGGGCGTGGGATCAGAACTTCAACATCAAATCCATGCAGATCGCAGCAGATCAGTATGCAAAAGATCATGAGGGATTTTCTGTAGATATCGTAGAGACATCTTCTGATGACTGCCAGACTAAACTGACAACAGCAGCAAATGCAGGCGATTACAGCACACTTCCTGATATCGTTCTTATGCAGGACAACAGCTATCAGAAATATCTGAAGAGCTATCCGGATGCATTCACAGATCTGAAAGATATCAACATTAACTGGGATGATTTTGGTAAACTGAAACAGTCCTATTCCATGGTAGATGATACACACTATGGTGTTCCGTTTGATAATGGTGCTGTTATTGCATGCTATCGTACAGATATCCTTGACGAGGCAGGATATACTATTGATGATCTGACAGATATCACATGGTCCAAGTTCATGGAAATCGGTAAAGATGTTCATGAAAAAACCGGAAAATATCTTCTTACAAGTGAAGCTACAGGTGGCGATACTCTGATGATGATGATGCAGTCCTGCGGAGCTAACTTCGTAAACGAAGATGGCGAAGCTTACATCGTAGGCAATGAAGTTGCAGAGAAATGCATCAATCTTTATGTAGATCTGGTTAAGAATGACGTTGTTAAACTTGTAAATAACTGGGATGAATATATCGCTACTATTACAGGCGGTGAGGCAGCAGGTATTGTAAATGGTAACTGGATCACAGCTACTCTGATGTCTACAGAAGATCAGAAGGGTCTGTGGCAGATCACAACAATGCCTAAAGTAGACGATGTTGATACAGCTACAAACTATGCAAACAATGGTGGATCTTCCTGGTATGTTACATCCAACTGCCAGAATGTAGAACTTGCAGAAGATTTCCTTGCAAGTACATTTGGTTCCAGCACAGAGTTCTATGATGCAATCCTTCCGGAAGCAGGTGCAATCTCCTGTTATCTGCCGGCAGGTGAATCTAAGGTTTACAACGAGCCAAATGAATTCTTTGGTGGACAGCCAATCTTCTCCACAATTGTAGAATACTCTTCTCATATTCCGGAGTTCACAAAAACACCGTATCATTATGAATCAAGAGAATGCGTCAACACAGCAGTTGTAAATATCGTAAACGGCACACCTGTAGAAGATGCCCTTCAGGAAGCTCAGGATACTCTGGCATTCAAGATGACTGAATAAATTCTGATCGCAGGATCAGATGATGTCAGGATTGCGGGAACAGTGAAACTGTGAAGCAATCTGTAGACAGTGATTAAGTGAATGAAAACAGGTAAGTGCGGGGGACTACCAGCAGTCCCCCATCTTACTGCAAAGAGTTGGTAATTGTCCGGCAAAATGCTGAACAGTTACAGAGTTTTTTGAAAGGAGGAGTTCACGTGAATTCTAAGAAAAAAGGTATGTCTCTGCTTGGCAAGCAGAGGGCAGCAGGATGGACGTTCCTGGCTCCTGCAACTATCATGATCGCGATCATGAGCTTTTATCCAATGATACGTGCATTTATCATTTCCCTGCAGACCGGAGCCGGAGCAAATATGAGATTTGCAGATCCGATCTTCAGCAACTATAAACGTATTCTGGCAGACAAGGTATTTCAGCAGTCTATTGCAAATACATTCCTGTATCTGATCATTCAGGTGCCGATCATGCTGATACTGGCAATTCTTCTGGCACAGCTTCTGAATAACAAAGATTTGAAATTTAAGGGATTTTTCCGTACTTGTGTATTTCTTCCATGTGCGACATCCCTGGTATCTTATTCGTTGATCTTCCGTTCTATGTTTGCTACAGATGGTCTAATCAACAGTATTCTGATCAAACTTGGAATCTTATCTACCGGCTATAACTTCCTGGGAAATTCAGCCAGTGCCAAGATTGTAATTATCCTTGCGCTGATCTGGAGATGGACAGGATATAATATGGTATTCTATCTGGCAGGACTTCAGAATATTGAATATTCTGTATATGAAGCAGCCAAAATCGATGGTGCCAATGGCTGGAAGACTTTCTGGAAGATTACAGTTCCGCTTCTGAAACCGACAATTATCATGACATTTATCATGTCAATTAATGGTACACTGCAGTTGTTCGATGAGTCTGTCAACCTGACAAAGGGTGGACCGGCAAACTCAACAATCACAATGTCCCACTATATTTACAATACATGTTTTATTAACGTACCAAACTTTGGATATGCAGCAGCAATGTCATTTATCATATTCATTATGGTAGCTGTACTTGCATTTATTAATTTGAAAGTAGGTGATACACGTGACTAAGAAAAACAAATCAGCCATTCAGAGAAGATTGATTCCAACCTATATTTTTCTGATCATCGTGTCATTTATTTCAGTATTCCCGTTATACTGGATGATTTCAGCTGCAACTAATACATCCACAGATGTATCACGTGGACGAATTATTCCGGGAAGCCATTTTATGGAAAACTTCCGTAATCTTACATCCCAGCAGCCACTGTGGAGAGCACTTGGAAACTCTTTCTTTTATGCAATCCTTACTACAGTGATCTGTCTTCTGATCTGCTCTATCGCAGGTTACGGATTTGAAGTTTACCATGATAAGTGGAAAGACAGAGTATTTTCAATCCTGCTTCTGTCTATGATGGTTCCTTCCGATGATTTCGACGCCGTTTATGATCATGATGTTCCGTCAGAATGCCAGATCATTCCCGGTTGATATTATTGAAGCTGCACGTATTGACGGACTCAGCGAAGTAAGGATTTTCTTCCAGATGTTCATTCCTACAATGAAATCTACATATGCGGCAGCTGCTGTTATTACCTTTATGAATGCATGGAACTCTTATCTGTGGCCAAAGGTAATCATGACAGACAACAAGGCAATGACCATGCCAATGCTGATCGCCAACCTGATCACAGGTTATGTGACAGATTATGGTATGCTGATGTGTGGTGTATTGTTCTGTTCTATTCCTACAATGATCGTATTCTTTGTATTACAGAAACAGTTTGCAGAAGGTATTACCGGAGCAGTCAAATAAAAAACTGAAAAAGAAAAATATAACTTCGACCGTCTGGAAGACATTATCAATAATCTATACAGAGAGGGCGAAAGAGAAGATCCGAACAGCTTGTAATGCACTGAATGCAGATATATTTCTGCTGGTGGGTGGAACTCAGACGAATGCAACGGTGATCGATGCACTGCTGAAATCTTATCAGGGAGTTGTAGCG
>OGKH01000902.1_pt1 | contig 12775 bp, 10 predicted proteins | sample 1572421 | NCBI WGS metagenome assembly OGKH01 (sample SAMEA2582084, study PRJEB24529) | metagenome | biome: Human gut stool | place: China | collected 2011
GCCGCGATGAAGGTCACGTCGCGGTTTTCCACGCTGGGCAACAGCGCATCCTGCTGTGATTTGGAAAAACGATGCACTTCGTCGATGAACAGCACCGTCTCCCTGCCTTCGGCGACCAGTCGGTCGTGCGCACGCTTGAGCACGTCCCGTACGTCTTTGACGCCGGAAGTCACGGCTGACAGCTCCTCGAATACACGACCGGACTGCTTGGCGACGATGTAAGCGAGTGTGGTCTTGCCCACCCCGGGAGGCCCGAACAGGATGATGGAGCTCGGCGCGGTAAGCGATTTCCTGGAAGCCGGATTCGCGAGCCTGCGCAGCGGCGAACCCTCTCCCAGCACACGCCCCTGCCCGACGACCTCATCAACCGTTGACGGGCGCATGCGCACGGCCAGTGGTCTCGTCATCTCCTCCGGTGCCTCCATCGCACCGAACAAATCCTCAGTCATGAAGCCAACTCTACTCCAACGAGGCACAAAATTCGAACACACGTTCGACACGCGCGTTCGTAACCCGTCGGTAGACTTGCAGCTATGGCAGACGATACGAACTATGGCTCGTTGGGCGCGTTGGCGCCGCGTTGGGACGAGGGCGAACGCAACATCGATACGGATGAGATCTACGAACGTTTCTTCGATTGGGTGGCGAACGTCAAGGGCGTCGAACCGTGGCCGCATCAGGAAGAGGCGATCATGGATCTTCTGGCGGGCGACCATGTGATTCTCAACACCCCGACCGGTTCCGGCAAGTCGTTGGTGGCTCTCGGCATGCATTTCGCGGCTCTGTGCACGGGACGGCGTTCCTACTACACGGCTCCGATCAAGGCGCTGGTCTCCGAGAAGTTCTTCGATCTGGTCGAGGTGTTCGGCCGTGAGCATGTCGGCATGATCACCGGCGACACCCATATCAATGCGGATGCGCCGATCATCTGCTGCACCGCCGAGATTCTCGCCAATCAGGCATTGCGCGAGGGACGGCATGCCGATGTCGGATGCGTGGCGATGGACGAGTTCCATTACTATGGCGATCCCGAACGTGGTTGGGCCTGGCAGGTACCGCTGTTGACCCTACCGGATACGCAGTTTCTGCTGATGAGCGCGACGCTCGGCAACGTCGATGCCATCGCCGACAGGCTGGAAGGCATGACCGACACGGATGTCGATATCATCGCCGATGCGCCCCGCCCGGTGCCATTGACCTACGAATACACGCTCGACCCGTTGGAAAAGACGGTGGAACTGGCATTCGGCAAAGGCGAGACGCCGATCTACGTCGTGCATTTCTCTCAGGATGCGGCGTTGGAGACCGCCAATGCGCTGGCAAGCACGGGCGTGTCCAGCAAGGAGCAACGCAACGCCATCGCCGAGGCCATCAAAGGCACGAAGTTCACCACCGCATTCGGCAAGATCCTGCAACGCCTGCTGCGTACGGGCGTCGGCATCCATCATGCCGGCATGCTCCCCCGCTACCGCCGTCTGGTCGAACAGCTCGCCCAGCAGGGGCTGTTGCCGGTGATCTGCGGCACGGATACGTTGGGGGTCGGCATCAATGTGCCGATTCATTCCGTGGTGTTGACGGCTTTGACCAAGTTCGATGGCACGAAGATGCGCAGGCTGCGCGCCCGCGAGTTTCACCAGATCGCAGGTCGTGCGGGCCGTATGGGTTTCGACACGGAAGGCCTGGTCATCGCCGAAGGCCCCGAATTCGAAATCGAGAACGCCAAGGCACTCGCCAAGGCCGGCAACGATCCGAAGAAACTCAAGAAGGTCAAGCGCAAAAAGGCACCGGAAGGTTTCGTGACATGGAACGAGAGCACATTCGACAGACTCATCGACGCCGCACCGGAAACATTGGTGCCGCATATGAAGATCACGCATTCGATGGTGCTGAACGAAGTGGAGCAGGGCGGCGACGCACGCTACCGCGTGGATTGTCTTATCGACGATTCCGCGCAGAGCCCGGAGCAGAAGGAACGTCTGCATGCGCGTGCCGACGAGATCTTCCAGACACTGTTCGACACGAACGTGATCGAGACCGAAGACCGTGACGACGGTGGCAAGAACTATTTCATGACCGTCGACGTGCCTGACGATTTCGCACTCGATCAACCGCTGAGCCCGTTCCTGCTGGCAGCCTTGGAGCTGCTCGATCCGGAGTCGGAAACGTATGCGCTGGATGTGATCTCCATGGTGGAAGCCACGTTGGAGGATCCCAAGCAGGTGTTGCGCGCGCAGGAACGCCAGGCGCGCGATGAGGCGATGATCCGCATGAAGGAGGACGGCCTCGACTATGACGAACGCATGGACCGCTTGCAGGAAATCACCTATCCCAAGCCGTTGGAGGACATGCTGCAGGCCGCATTCGACGAATATCGTCATGATGTGCCTTGGGCGAACGATTATTGGCTGAGCCCGAAGTCAGTGGTGCGAGACATGGTCGAGACGGTTTCCGATTTCACCGGCTACATCGCCCGCTATGCCATCGCCCGTTCCGAGGGCACGCTGCTGCGTTACCTGTCCGACGCCTACCGTGCATTGGCCCGTACCGTACCGGCCGAGAAACGTGATGAGCAATTGCATGACATCATCTCATGGCTGCGTGTGGTGGTACGTTCCATCGATTCGAGTCTGGTTGACGAGTGGGAGAATGCCGGGGCCGATGCCGAAGCCGCCGAAGCCGCCGCGAATCTGGCGGCTCCCGGCACGAGGAACGCCGTGGTTGAGGATCGTCGTGGCCTTACCGTGCTCATACGCAACGCCATGTTCCGCCGAGTGCAGCTCATGGATCTCGACAGACCCGAAGAGTTGGGGGCTCTCGACAAGGACTGGGGTTATGGCGTGCACGAGTGGGAGGACGTGCTTGACGACTTCTACGACGAACACGAGTATGTGAACACCGATGCGAAGGCGCGCAGCGGCGAACTGTTCATCCTTGACGAAAGCAAGGAGAAAGACGAACACAGCTGGAAAGTACGCCAGATCATCGACGATTCCGACGGCGACCATGATTGGGCCATCACCGGCGTGGTCGACTTGGATGCCACGCAATCCAGCGGCGAGGTCGTATTCTTCGACTATTCCGTCACCAACTGACCGTCACGCCGTCACATGTCGTTGAGTCGACGTCGCATTTCGTCGGCGTCGACTTCGAGCGGCGGCCAGATCATATTCATGTTCTTGAGCGTATTGCGCAACAGTTCGGAGACCACCGCCCTGGAATACCAGCGGTTATCGGCAGGTACCAGATACCATGGCGCCTGCTCGGTACTGGTTTTCACGAATACCTCCTGCCAGGCATCCATATAGTCGTCCCAGCGTTCACGCGCCTCAAGATCACTGGGATCGAATTTCCAATATTTGGTCGGATCGTCCAGTCGGCTCAGGAAATGCCTTTTCTGCTCCTCTTTGCTGACCACGAGGAAGATTTTGATAATGGCGCAGCCGTCGGATACCAACTGCGATTCGAAACGGTTGATTTCGTCGTATCGGGGCCGCCATACCTCTTCCGGATAGGTGCGGTGGACATGCGGCATGACGACATCCTCATACTGGGATCGGTCGAAGATGGCGATCCAGCCGTTCTTGGGCAACTCACGTTTGATACGCCACAGATAGTCGTGATCGAGCTCCTCGCCTTTGGGAGCTCCGAAACCGTGATAGTGCATGCCCATCGGATCGCCTTGGCTGAACACATGCCGTACGATGCCACCCTTGCCCGAGGCATCCATGCCCTGCAGCACGATGAGCAGGCGCCTACGTGACCCCTTCACGCCGTTGGCATACATCAATCGCTGGTATCGTGCGATTTCCGCGGAGCTGATGCCGATGAACCGTTCCGCGTCCTCCTTGTTGCCGTCGAATCCCGGCGTGGAATCGCCGTCAAGTTCGGTCACCTTCGTATCATGGTGGAATCGCAACAGCTGCCCGGGAGGCAACGTCCACACCGAACTCAGCAATTCGCTCGCCTTGGCTACGTTCGCCAAGCCTTCCGCCACCGAATCGGAACGTTCTCCCATGTCGAGTCGTTCCTCCACTTTGTTGAGCGTTTTCGCGATTGCGGGGTTCTTTGCCTCACCCTTCTTCGAATCCTTATCCGCCATCCCAAGCCTCCCTGCCTGACGATTGACGGTTCCCATGGTAGACGCAAATGACCGATTCTCGGGGATACCCCCAAAGAATCGGTCATGGTGTGTTACCTGCCGCCCTTCGGCTTGTCTTCCTTCGGCTTGGCTTCCTTCAGAAGATCACCGAACGGGTTCTCGCGAAGCGGTTTGCCGTTCTTGTCGAACTTGATCTGGCTTTCCGGATGCGTCTCATCGTAGCCTTGGTCGTACCGCGTCTGACGCCAGTGGCGAATCGACGCGTTCGTACCACGATGGTGCACATGGTACTGGCGTTGCGCACCGCCCAGCGGCACGCCTTCCTTGGCCACGGCGATCTGGTTCACGTTAGACGGATCCATGATGGCGATCGGGGCGACCGGCTCGGGTTCGGCGGGGGCGGCGGTGTGCCTCTGCATGCGTTCCGGCAGCCATTCGGCCAACCGGCTCAGCAGCCAACATGCGATGAAGTACACGACTGCGGCCACCACGAGGGTCTGCAGGATGTTGAAGTACATCGAGCCGAGTCGGCGGGACTCCTGCAACAGGTCGGTGTACATGATGATCGAGCCGAGGGCGGTGTCCTTCAGCACCACGACCAGCTGGGTCACGGCGGCCGGCAGCATGGCGTAGATGGCCTGCGGCACTTCGATTTGCATGAGTGACTGCGTACGGGTCAGACCGAGGGCGAGGGATGCCTCCCTCTGGCCGTTCGGCAGGTTACCCACACCGGAGCGAACCAGCTCGGCGACCACGGAGCCGTTATAGATCACCAATGCGAGTACCACGGCCCAGTAAGCCGGGCTTGGCAGGCCCGCGAAGGCAAACCAACGCCAGAAGAAGATCATGAGCAACAACACCGGCACGGCTCGGGCGAATTCCACGATGGCGCCGGAAACGGTGCGAATGATCAGGCTTGGCAGCAGTCGGCCGATGCCGAAGACCAGACCGAACGCCACGGCCCCGATCACCGCGAGTATGGTGGCACGAACCGTGGCCCACAGACCCGGCAGGTAGAAATCGGTCCATGCCTCGCTGTCGAGGGCTGGCTTCCACAATTCCCAGCTCAGCTGGTTCTCGCCGTCCGGCGGGTTGTGCAGACGCATCAGCATCAGCACGAGCACGATCGCGAAGACGATGCCTGCGACCCAATTGACGATACGGATGGTCTTGCGGCCCTTCGGGCCCGGCTGGTCGAACAGTACGGCGCTTTCATTGCTTGCCATGGTGCGTCACCTCCTCACCGCGAGCTTATTGGACAGATACGTCGTCAGCATGCCAATCGGAATGATCAGAATCACGTAGCCGAAGGCGAAGATCAGGAAGATCGGCACGATCACGTCGGAACGGTACTCGATCATCTCGCTCATCAACGATGAGGTTTCGGTGGCCACGGACGCGGCGGCCGCGACGGGGGAGTTCTTCAGCAATGCAATCAACGTGTTGCCCAGAGGCGCCACAGAGCCACGGAACGCCTGCGGGAGGATGATCTGTGTGGCGGATTGCATGAAGCTCAGGCCCAGCGCACGGGACGCTTCGGCCTGGCCGAGCGGCACGGTGTTGATGCCCGAGCGCAACGATTCGCATACGAAGGCCGCGGTGTACAGGCTCAGACCCGTGACGGCCAGCCAGAAGAAGTTCGTGGCGAAGGTGTCGGAGAAACTGAGTTTCAGCTGTGCGTAGGCACCCAGCACCATGAACACCATGATGATGGTCAACGGCAGGTTCTTGAACAGTTCGACATAGGCACCGGCCACGGCACGCAACGAGGAGACCGGCGAGATGCGCATCATGACCAGAATCACACCGAGAATCGTGGAGAACAGAGCCGACCACAGGGTCAGCTCGATGTTGACTAGGAAGGCGGCCGGCACGTTGTACTGGCTGAATAGCGAAATGAACGCTTCCATTGCTACTTCTCCCCCTCAGTCGGCTCCGGCGGATTGTATTTGGCATTCGGCGTATAGGAGGTGCCCTTCGTGTTGTCGGAGATGGCACGCTTCCAGGAGCCGTCCTGAATCATGTCGGCAATGGCGTTGTTGATCTTGGTGGCCAGTTGGGTGTCTCCCTTCTTGATGCCGACACCGTAGTATTCCTGGGTGAACGGCTTGCCGACCACGCGTAGGCGTCCGCGCGCGGCGGAGGCAAGACCTGCCAGGATGATGTCGTCGGTGGTCACCGCATCGACGATGCCGGAGAAAAGTGCGGTCGCGCATTCGGCGTAACCGGGCTGCTCCATGAGCTGGACCTCGCTGGCGAACTTCTCCTTGACGGTCACGGCGGAGGTGGAGCCGGTCACGGAGCATAGACGCTTGCCATTGAGGTCTTCAGGCCCCTTGATGGAGGTTTCGTCCTTGCGAACGAGCAGATCCTGACCGGCCACGAAATACGGTCCCGCGAAGGAGACGACCTTCTTGCGTTCGTCGGTAATGGAGTAGGTGGCCACGATGAAGTCGACGTCACCGTTCTGCAGCATGGCTTCGCGCTGCTTGGAGGGTGCCTCCTTCCATACGATCTGATCCTCGGAATAACCGAGCTTCTTGGCCACGTACTTGGCCACATCCACGTCGAAGCCGACGTAGGTGCCGTTCTTCTTGAAGCCCAGACCGGGCTGGTCGAATTTAATGCCGATGCGGATCTTGCCATCCGCATCATCCGCGCCGCACGCGGAGACGGCGAACACGCATGCGCATGCGCAGAGGGTCGCAACGGCCCTGCGCAGCATACGCTTCGCCCTGGTTGAAAGTGATGTCATTGGAAAATCCCTCTTCTGCGTGTTCGAATCGCTCAGTGGGTGAGGATCTTCGACAGGAAGTCCTTGGCACGATCGGTCTTCGGATTTTCGAAGAAATCATCCGGCGTGCTCTGTTCGAGAATCTGGCCGTCGGCCATGAACACGACCTTGTCGGCCACCTTGCGCGCGAAGCCCATCTCATGGGTCACGCACAGCATGGTCATGCCTTCATGGGCAAGTTCGACCATGACATCGAGCACCTCATTGACCATTTCCGGATCGAGCGCGGAGGTCGCCTCGTCGAACAGCATGACCTTCGGCTGCATGGCGAGCGCTCGGGCGATGGCCACGCGCTGCTGCTGGCCGCCGGACAGCTGTGACGGCATCTTGGAGGCCTGTGAGGCCACGCCGACTCGACCGAGCAGATCCATGGCGAGGTCCTCGGCGGCCTTCTTGCCCATGTGGCGCACCTTGATCGGCGCGAGCGTCACATTTTCGAGAATGGTCTTGTTGGCGAACAGGTTGAACGACTGGAACACCATGCCGACCTCGGCACGCAGGCTGGCAAGCTCCTTGCCTTCCTGCGGCAACGGCTTGCCGTCGATGCGGATATCACCCGAATCGATGGTCTCCAGACGGTTGATGGTGCGGCACATCGTGGACTTGCCGGAACCGGACGGACCGACGATGACGAGTACCTCACCCTTCTTGACGGTGAGATTGATGTCCTTCAGGACGTGCAGGTCACCATAGTGCTTCTCGACATGGGTCAGTTCGACGAGTGGACGATCGCTGACTTCGGCGCCCGGCACCAACGGGCGCTTTGCTGTGGTTTCGTTCATATCAGACATAACCGGCAAGTATAGGGAGCCTTTGTTTCCCTGCCTGTTTCCTCATGAGACGAAGTTCGCATTGTGAGACGGTGTCACCTCACCACAGCCGCGGCAACTCGATGACGAGTACCGCCACGACGACCAAAGCGGCCGCCACCCCGTAGGTCACCCTCGCCGGCACCCTATTGACGAACGCCTTGATGCAGCGCCGGCAGATCTCACTGATGTTCATACCGGCAAGGCTATGGTCATAAAGCAACGACCAAGGGTGAGACAGGCGAACGCAGGGTGAATTCTCATGGGCGTCCGCCTGACTTCCACGTGCAGATTGCCACCCGCTACAGCACCTTGGAAAGGAAGGTCCTGAGCCTTTCGCTCTTCGGGTGATTGAAGATCTGATCGGGAGTCCCCTCCTCTTCGATCACACCGGCATCGGTGAAGATGACTCGCGTGGCCACCTCGCGGGCGAAGCCCATCTCATGGGTGACCAACACCATGGTCATGCCCTCCTTGGCGAGCTCTCGCATGACCTCGAGCACATCGCCGACCATTTCCGGATCGAGCGCGGAGGTCGCCTCGTCGAACAGCATCACCTTCGGGCGCATGGCCAGCGAACGCGCGATGGCCACGCGCTGCTTCTGGCCGCCGGAAAGCGAACGTGGCATGGCGTCGGCCTTTTCGGCCAGTCCGACGGTTTCGAGCAGCCGCATGGCGTGCTCACGTGCCTGGATCTCGGACTCCTTGTGCACCAACTTGGGCGCAAGCGTGATGTTGTCGATCACGCTCATGTTGTTGAACAGATTGAAGTGCTGGAAGACCATGCCGACCTGTTCGCGCACCTTGTCGATGTTCACCTTCGGGTCGTTCAGGTCATGCCCGTTGACCACGATCCGGCCGCTGGTGGCGTGTTCCAATCCGTTAAGGCAGCGCAGCAACGTGGACTTGCCTGCGCCGGAGGGACCGATGATGCAGATCACCTCACCACGGTGCACGGTCAGATCCACTCCTTTGATGACTTCGACATTGCCGTAGCTCTTGCGGAGATCCGTGACCTCGATCATCACATCGTCGGTGCCGGTTCCGCCGGTCATGCCGTCATCGAGCATCATATGCCTGACGTTGCTTTCGCTCATCGATTCACCTTCCTATCGACGATATTGGCCAGCCATGTCAGCATGGTGATGGCCACGAAGTAGATCACGCCGACCAACAGCAGGGTTTCGGTGACGCGGAAGTTCGCCGCATACAGCTGCTGGGCCTGGTAGAGCAGTTCGCCGAAGCCGATGGCCAGCAGCAGTGAGGAATCCTTGATCATGATGACCAGCTGGTTGATGACCGATGGCATGGCGATTTTGCTGGCTTGCGGCAGGATCACGCGCGCCATGGACTGACGACGATTGAGACCGAGTGAGCGAGCGCCTTCCATCTGGCCGGGATCGACGGCTTGGATGGCACCACGTACGATTTCCGCCAGGTAGGCGCCTGAGTTGAGCGACAGCGTCAGCGCACCGGCAATCCAGATGTTCACGCTGTGCCCGATCAGCTGCGGCACGCCGAAGTAGAAGAAGAACGCCCACACCAGAATCGGAGTACCACGGAAGATGGCGACATACACTTTGGAGACGCCGAAGGCGACCCTGTTCTCCCCTACTCGCATCAGGCCGAAGGCCACACCTAGAAGCAGGGCGATGGCGAATGAGATGACAGTGATGAACAGCGTGTTCTTGAGGCCAATCATCAACGCGGCAGCGACTGCTTGGCCAGTCCCAGGAACCCGACCTTGGCTTTGGCGGTTGCGGTGGCATCGTTGTCGGTGACCATGCCGGAAATGGCCTTGACCTGCGCCTTGGCGCCCTCGGCACCGAGATACTTCGCGATGATCGTCTCGTATTCGCCCGAGGAGATCAGTTGGGCGAGACCATCGTCAATGGCTGCCAGCAGATCGGCGTTCTTGCCTTTGTTCACGGCCATGCCGTATTCGCCGTGCGGCACTTTCGGGGTGACGATCTTTAGACCGTTGTGCTGGGATACGCCATAGGCCAGCACCGGGTAATCGTCGAATACGGCGACGGCATTGCCGGATTTGACCATCTCGTACATGGTCGAGGATTGGTCGACGGATGTGACGGTGTAGCCGTATTCCTTGGCATGTTCCTTGGCATAGGCCTCGCCTTCGGAACCGGTTTTCGCCACGACGGTCTTGTCGTCGAGGTCCTTATAGCTTTTGATGTCGTCATTGTCGGCGGCGACGGCCATCTGAATGCCCGACTGGAAGTACGGGTCGGAGAAATCATAGGTCGCCTTGCGCTCGTCGGTGATCGACATGCCCGCGATGACCAAGTCCACCTGATTCGAACTCAACGCCTGCAATGCGGCATTGAAACCGGAGGCCTGAATCTCAATTTTGAAGCCTTCCTTCTTGGCGATGGATTGGATCAGCTCCATGTCGATGCCGACCATCTTGCCCTTCTCCTGATATTCGAAAGGAGCGAACGTGGTGTCGGTACCGATCTTGTAGGTCTTGCCCTTGGTTGCCGCCGGATCGCCGACTTCAGCGGCATGGGCGACGGGAGCAGCGGCCGCAAGGCCCAGAACCGCAACCGCAACGACCATCAACAACGTGCACAGGCGAACCCATGCACTACGAAATAGCGTTTCTATATCGGAAATCATCCTGTGAAAATAACTCTTTCTTGGTAATAGTTAGCGTTCCCCTTCTTTCTCACTGTAGCGAACGCATACGAAAACAGGTGCTCCAACCATGAACGAGGGCTGTTCGCGCATGGTGTCATGCACGAACAGCCCTCGTCCTACCGCAAGAAGAGGTGTCAGTCCTCGTCCTCATCCGGATCATAGTCGACACCGGTTTCGGCGCGCTGTTCATCGGAGATCGGAGCCGGAGCACCGGTCAGCGGATCACGACCGCCGCCGGCCTTCGGGAAGGCGATGACGTCACGGATGGAATCGGCACCTGCCAGAATGGCGGCGGTACGGTCCCAGCCGAGGGCGATGCCGGCATGCGGCGGAGCACCGTACTTGAAAGCCTCAAGCAGGAAGCCGAACTTGTCGGCGGCCTCTTCCGGAGTAATGCCCAGCACGTCCAACACACGGTCCTGAATGTCGTCGCGGTGGATACGCACGGAGCCGCCGCCCATTTCGTTGCCGTTGCAGACGATGTCGTAGGAGTCGGACATGGCATGTTCCGGATCCTTGTCGAAGGTGTCGATCCAATCCTTCGACGGCATGGTGAACGGATGATGCATGGAGGTCCACTTGGAGTGACCGACTGCCACATCATCGTCATCCGGATCATCGGTCGTCTTGAACAACGGGAAGTCCACGACCCAGGTGAAGGCGAAATCGTCGGGCTTGAGCAAGCCGGCGCGATCGGCCAGCTCCACACGCACGGCGCCCAGCAGTTCCTGCGCGGAAGTGCGACGGCCGGCGGCGAAGAACACTGCGTCTCCGTCTTCGGCGCCAACGGCTTCCTTCAGACCATTGCGCTCCTCTTCGGACAGATTCTTGGCGACGGGGCCCTTAAGCTCACCGTTCTCGGCAAAGACCACATAGGCGAGGCCCTTGGCGCCACGCTGCTTGGCCCAATCCTGCCATGCGTCGAACTGACGGCGAGGCGTGGCAGCGCCACCCTTGAAGAGCACGGCACCGACGTACGGTGCCTGGAACACGCGGAACGGGGTGTTCTTGAAATAGTCGGTCAGCTCGACCAGCGGGTTGCCAAAGCGCAGATCCGGCTTGTCTGAGCCATATTTATCCATGGCTTCCTGCCAGGTGATGCGCTGAATCGGCAGCTGAATCTCGTAACCCGCGGACTTCCAGATGGCGGCGATGACCTTCTCGGCCATGGCCATCACATCCTCCTGATCCACGAAGGCCATCTCCATGTCGAGCTGGGTGAATTCCGGCTGGCGGTCGGCACGGAAATCCTCATCGCGGTAGCAACGGGCCAACTGATAGTAGCGCTCCACACCGGAGACCATGAGCAGCTGCTTCAGCAACTGCGGAGACTGCGGCAGAGCATACCAGGAACCCGGCACGAGACGGGCCGGCACCACGAAGTCGCGAGCGCCTTCCGGCGTGGACTTGATCATGGTCGGAGTTTCGACCTCTTCGAAGCCCATCTCCTCGAGGGCGTGACGTGCGGCCTTCGACATCTGGGAGCGCAGTTTCAGATTGTGCTGCATGGATGGACGACGCAGATCGAGGTAACGGTACTTCAGACGCACATCCTCGCCCGGCAGCTTGTTTTCAGACTCGTTTTCAAGAGCCGTGGAGACCTGGAACGGCAAAGCGTCGGACTTGGCGAGCACCTCGATGGTTTCGGCAACGACCTCGATCTTGCCGGTGGCCAGATGGTCGTTCTCGTTGCCATCCGGACGCAGACGCACCTCGCCGATGACCCGGATCACGAACTCGGAGCGCAACGGACGCGCCATTTCCTCGTCGTAGATCACGACCTGCACCAGACCGGTGTTGTCGCGAAGATCGATGAAGGCCACACCGCCGTGGTCACGACGACGATCCACCCAACCGGCGAGCGTCACCTTCTGGCCAACGAGCTCCTCGGTCACCTCGGTGGCATGATGTGTTCTATAAGCCGTCTGGCTCATGCTTCCTCTATTCTTTGTTTCCTTATGTTCAATGAACGAAACAATACCGTATGCCTTGATGTTCAGGCTTCGACGGTAACGGTTTGCCGGGCATACACAGTATCCGGCTCCCACGACCTCGCATCAGCCGGCTGCTGGTCACCGGTGATGATGTTCTTGACTTCGTCGCCGACACCATCCTCGGCGGTATCGGAGGGGAACCACACGTACGGGATGCCCAGCTTGTCCGCGTATTTGATCTGCTTGCCGAGCTTGGCCGCAGTCGGGGCCACATCGGCCGCGATGCCGCGTGCGCGAAGCTGGTTGGCGATTACGTTGGAAGCGGAACGGTCGGCTTCGTTCCACACGGCCACGAGCACGCTTGCCGGGGAAACCCGGTTGGCGTGCGCACCGGCGGCATGCAGCATGTAGGAGACCAGACGGTCCAATGGGGAAACTAGTGATTTTAATTCAGGTTCGGAAAAGAGGACTTTAAAAAGTA
>OGKH01000919.1_pt1 | contig 12509 bp, 9 predicted proteins | sample 1572421 | NCBI WGS metagenome assembly OGKH01 (sample SAMEA2582084, study PRJEB24529) | metagenome | biome: Human gut stool | place: China | collected 2011
ATATTCTTTTTCCCTGCCAACTTATAATTTGGTGCAGACACAAAGATCACAGGCTCCGCTTTTTCCATGACTTTCACCCAGTTTTTATTCCATCTTGGTGTGTCCAGAATATAAATGACATCGAGTTCATTGTGTTCCATCTTCTGGATCAGGCGTTCTGGAGAACCGATCGTGATCTGAATTCTAACCTGTGGATGTTCTTTCCGAAACCGCTGTACGATTTCCTGCAATTTGACAGTGCAGAGTGATTCGATCGTTCCGATATGCAATGGATTTTTTAACTCTGCAGTATCATTCATTGCATCTTTTGCCTTGTGCATTTCATCAATGATCTTATTTGCATGTATTAAAAATTCTTTTCCTTTCGGTGTGAGTATCACTTTTTTTCCTGTACGGTCAAATAACCGCACTCCCAATTCTGTCTCTAACTGACGGATCTGTACTGTCACGGCAGATTGCGAATAACCTAGTAATTCTGCGGTTTTTGAGAAATTCTTCACTTGTGCTATCTGCATAAATGTCTGTATCTGACGGAATTCCATTTTTTCTCCTTTGTACTATTATGAATAATTTTCAATGTTATTATTAAATCTATGAATTTGATTCATCTATATGTGGATGATACAATACAAACATAAAGACGTCAAACATTTTTTGTGCACATTAAACAAACTACGATGATATGTGATTATGCTTTTAGAGGAGTATTTAAAAATGGAAAAGAAAAAATTTAAACTTGGTCTGGTACCAAAACTTATCATTGCCATCATTATTGGTATCCTGTTTGGACAGTTCCTTCCAACTGGATTCTGCCGCTTTGTTGTAACACTGTCTGGATTCTTCAGTACCTACTTAAAATTCATCATTCCACTGATGATCCTTGCTTATGTAACCATGGGAATCGCTGATCTGTCACAAGGTGCTGGACAGCTGCTTTTAATTACCGTTGCTCTTGCTTACGGTTCAACTTTACTTGCTGGTACAGCTTCCTACCTTGTATCATCCAATCTGTTCCCACACTTTATGACTGCTGGGGCATTAGATCAGATTGCTGCGACTGCTGATGCGTCACTGAAACCTTATTTTTCACTGACGATCACACCGCTGTTTGATACATTATCTGCTGTTGTTCTTGCTTTCATTTTAGGATTATGCTTATCCACAATGAAAGGTAAAGAGATTGGAAACAGCCTTTACAACGGAATGAGCGATTTCTCAACGATCATCGATAAAGTCCTTCACAAAACGATCATTCCTTTATTGCCATTGTATATCTGTGGTACATTTACTGATATGACGAAATCAGGGAAAACATTTGCAATCCTTGGAATCTTATGGAAAGTATTCCTTGTAGTGATCATCATGCACTTTGTATGTATCACGATCCAGTTTATAATTGCAGGTTCTGTCAGCAAAAAGAATCCACTCTCTCTTATTAAAAATCAGGTTCCTGGTTATACTACAGCTTTAGGAACTCAGTCTTCTGCCGCTACAATTCCTGTCAATCTGGAATGTGCAAAGAATGACGGTGTCAGTGCTCAGATCCGTAACTTTGTAGTGCCTCTTTGTGCCAATATCCACATGGCAGGTTCTATGATCACGATCACAGCATGTGCAACTGCTGTATGTTTGATGAATCAGTTACCGATCAGCCTTGCAACTGTTATTCCATTTATTATGACACTTGGTGTTGCAATGGTCGCTTCTCCTGGAGCTCCAGGTGGATCTATCATGACTGCATTGCCTTTCCTTTACATGGTATTTGGTACAACAGCAGGAGATACAAACGGACCAATCTGTGCTTTAATGGTTGCACTTTATATCACACAGGATTCTTTCGGAACTGCATGTAACATTTCCGGAGATAATGCGATTGGAATCGTCGTAGATTCTATTTACAAGAAATTTATTTTAAAAGAAGATACAGTGGAGGCTTAATTTATGTCTTTTATCAGTGCATTTGATGTTATGGGACCAAATATGATCGGTCCTTCAAGCTCCCACACAGCTGGGGCTGCAAGGATTGCATTTCTCGCAAGAAAAATGTTAAATAGTACACTGAAAAAAGTTCAGTTTACACTCTATGGATCTTTTGCAAAAACCTATCATGGACACGGAACGGATCGTGCCTTATTAGGTGGGATCATGGGATTTGGAACCGACGATATGAGAATCCGCGATTCTTTCGAGATTGCAAAAGACATTGGACTTGATTTTTCTTTTGTACCAAATGAAATAGAAACTGATATCCATCCAAATACAGTGGATATCTTAATGACAAATGAAAACGGAGATCACATCTTGATCCGTGGGGAATCTTTAGGCGGTGGAAAAGCCAGAATTTGCCGTATCAATGATGTAGAAGTTGATTTTACTGGGGAATACAGTACCTTGATCGTGATCCAGAAAGATAAACCTGGCGTTGTTACTTATATCACAAAATGTCTGAGTGATCAGGATGTTAATATCGCTTTTATGCGTCTTTTCAGAGAATCTAAAGGAAATACAGCTTATTCTATCGTTGAATCCGATGGTCTTCTTCCTGAAAACATCGCAGAGGAGATTAGGAAAAGCCCAAATGTCTCAGATGTTATGATCATTCAGCTGTAGAAAGGAGACTGAAATATTATGGATTTTAAAAACGCAAATGAATTGCTTGATTTATGTAAAAAACATGATCTTCCAATCTCCGAAGTGATGAGACAGCGTGAGATCGTAGAAGGGGAAAAAGAAGCTGATACGGTTCATAATGCAATGGCAAGAGTTCTTGAGATCATGAAAAATGCTGCTTTTACTCCGATCAAAGAACCGGTTCGTTCCATGGGTGGACTGATCGGTGGCGAGGCAAAGAAGATTGCTTCCCGGTATCATTCTGGTATTGGAATCTGTGGTGATCTGTTAGAAAAAAGTATGATTTATGCGATGGCGACTCTTGAGACGAATGCATCCATGGGGTTGATCGTAGCATCCCCAACCGCAGGGTCTGCCGGAATCGTTCCTGGACTTTTACTTGGGCTTCAGGAAGTTCATAAATTAGATGATGAACAGATCATTCAGGCACTGTTTAACGCCAGTGCGATCGGATATCTTGCTATGAGAAATGCAACGGTTGCAGGTGCTGTCGGCGGATGTCAGGCGGAAGTCGGTGTTGCTTCTTCGATGGCTGCTTCTGCCACTGTCGAACTGCTTGGCGGTAATCCAGAACAATGTCTTGGAGCTGCCTCTACCGTTTTAATGAATATGTTAGGTCTTGTTTGTGACCCCGTTGGCGGGTTGGTGGAATATCCATGCCAGAACCGTAATGCCGCAGGTGTTGCAAATGCGATCATCGCAGCTGAGATTTCTTTATCTGGAATCCATCAGCTCATCCCGTTTGACGAAATGTTAAACGCAATGTATATCGTTGGTAAACGACTGCCAGCTGAACTAAGAGAAACCGCCCAGGGAGGCTGCGCTGCAACTCCTTCTGCATGTGCTGCATGCGGAGGTTGTGCGTAAAAATTCCTTCAGAACACATTTTTAAATAGTAGGTAATAAATCAATCTCTTTTTTGCCTCTTTTGGGCGTTTTCATATATTGGAATCTAAAAGAGTGTCTGCATCACTTAATGATGCAGACACTCTTTATTTACTATATCTTAAGCATCCGATATCCAATACCTATATGTGTCTGTATATACTGCATGCCATCTTTATCTGGCTGTAATTTCTTCCGTAATGTTGCCATAAACACTCTAAGTGATGCAACATCATTTTCCAGTGAACTGCCCCAGATCTGTTGCGTGATATAAGTGTGAGTCAATACTTTCCCAACATTATGAGACAGCAAACATAATAATTTATATTCGATTGGTGTTAAATGCAATTCTTTATCTTTTAAATATGTAGATCCTGCTGTATAGTCGATCTTTAACTCTCCATTTACAAAGACTGCTTGTTCTTGTTCCTCGCCTGACTGGATCAATGCTAATCGGCGCTGTGTAACCCTGATCCTTGCAAGCAGTTCATCAACTGAAAATGGTTTTGTGATATAATCATCTGCTCCTGCATCCAGTGCTTCTATTTTATCTACATCTTCACTTCTTGCACTGATAACGATAATTGGTACGTTAGACCATGTTCTTACTTTTTTGATCACATCCACACCTTCCATATCAGGCAATCCAAGATCTAATAAAATGATCTCTGGTTTATGAGAAGATGCTTCTAAAATAGCTGAACTTCCATTTTCTGCTGTAATATATTTATAATCATGTGTTTTTAATGTTGTCACGATCAGATTACGGATCGGCCGGTCATCCTCCACGACTAAAATTAATGCTTTATTCATTTAATGTAACCTCACTTAATGGCAGTGTGAAAGAAAAAATACAACCATGTGGTGTATTGTCCTCCAACACCAGTTTCCCGTTATGCACCTCTATGATCGAACGGCAAAGTGCCAAACCTAAACCAAGACTTCGATGGCTGTCTGCGATCGTATTTTTCCCTGTATAAAACATTTCAAATATATGCGGCTTCATTTCATCACAAATTCCAGGGCCGTTATCTTCTACTTGAATCTTTGCTTTTCCATTTTCATTCATGGCACAAATGCGGATTGTAGATCCTTTCGGTGTATATTTAATTGCATTATCGACCAGATTGATCAACACTTGCAGGATCAGCCGCACATCCATACGTGCAAGTATCAATTCATCGCATTCTGTAACGATCTGATACTCTTCATGTTTCCTGCTGATATGCCGTAATGATTCCGCGATCACCTCATCTAATAATTGATCTGTAAATTTCAGTTTTAATCTTCCATCATTTAATCTTGTGATCGATAATAAATTTTCAACGATATTGATCAGCCATTCTGAATCATCATAAATATCTGTATAAATCTGATGTTTTGTTATATCATCAAGACGTTCTCCACTATTTAACAGCATGTCTGCATTCCCAGAAATGGAACAAAGTGGTGTCCTTAGATCATGTGAGATCGCACGAAGCAGATCCGCTCTTAACTGTTCATTTTTGGCAAGAACGGAGATTTTTTCTTTCTCCATGATATTCTTTTTATTTTCCATGGCAAGTGCACATTCATTGATCACAGAAAGTAAGATACTATATTCGAAGGAATCTAATGTATATTCGTCAACTGGTATTGCGATCACACCATACACATTATCCTCAATACAAATGGCAAGGTATAGACACTGTGCATCTTTAAAACGTTCGGTCGTTGCTCCAGCACGCTGCTTGTTTTCATACACCCATTTTGCGATCTCCTGCTCCCTGCTTGTCAATAAATCTTCTGTCTGTTCTTTCTTTTTATTCGAAAATATATGTGGTGCTGACAATTCATCGCCTTCCACAACATATGCTACAATACTGCGGTCTAATAATTTGATAAGCTGTGTACATGTAATACTTAAAATATCCGTATCGTTTTTTTCTTTTTGAAGTAACCGGTCTGTGTCAAATAAAATCTGTGTACGAAATGCAGATTGTGCTGAAAGCCTTGCATGTGTTTTTAATTTTGCTGCAAGTGTTCCAGTAATGACAGAAGATATTAACATGATCACAAAAGTTACCGGATATCCAACTGCATATGTCTGAAATGACATTCTTGGTTCCGTAAGGAAAAAGCAGAACAAAAATACACTTAAGACAGAACCTCCAATGCTGTATAAATATCCATCTGTAAGGATTGACGTTAATAAAACACCCAAAATATAAATTGTAACGATGTTTGTATCTGTAAATTGAAGTTTCTGGATGAATAGACCGATCAACGTACAAACTGCAAATATAAATAATGTCAATAAACTGTCTTTCATCGTAGGCTTTCCTACATAAACCGCTCCATGCGGTTTTCGATAATTATCTAAGTTCATCGCATCTGGAATAATGTGGATATCAATATCAGGAACAGCCTCGATCAACTTCTCTGTTAATGTCTGTTTGCTGAAAAAGTGATTTCTCTTTGCACTGCTTTGTCCGATCACGATTTTTGTGACATTTGATAAATGTGCATATTCCGCGATCTGTACCGGAACATTTTCCCCATGTGTCATTACGATTTCCGCACCAGATTCCTTTGCAAATTGTACATGAGCTTCCAGTCTTCTTTTGTCCGATTCTCTTTCTCTTTTTCCTGTCTGTACATACAATGCCGTAAAACGTGCCCGCATATCTCTTGCCATTTTTGCTGCTGTACGTATGATCTTTTCATTCGATGGTGAAGAAGAAAGACAAACAAGAATGTGTTCGTTTTCTTTGTTCAGCTGTACAAATTCTCCTGTGCTCATCTTGGCCCCCTTTCCTTATCGGATGCATTATATCACGATCGTCAATAATAATACATAAACACATCAATCATCGTCATCATCTTGCTCCCTGTCAATTACTTTCCGATTTTCTCCAAGAAAATAATTTACTTTTTTCAAAAAGAATAACACAAATGCAAACATCAGTATTACCGCCAATGCTAAAATGAAATCTGACATAAGCTCTCACCTCTTTTTCATGACATCAGATACAAAAACACTTTTTGATCGCTTTATATTCTCCTAATACCAATAATGTAACATCTTCCTTAAAACAAGTATCCGCAGATATCGCCATACTTACTTTTCCATCATCTTTTACTGCCATAATGTTAATATCATATTTTTTTCTAATATCAAGTTTTCCCACTGTCTTTCCAATCCATTCCTTCGGAACCTCTACCTCAAAGATCGCATGTGAGGCATCGACTTCCATATAATCAAGAATATGATCATCGGTATAACGGATCGTTGCCCATTTTGCCACCATTTTTTCTGGATAAACTACCTTATCGGCTCCATTTCGTAAGAGGAATTTTTCCTGTACATCTCGTTCAGCTCTGGAAATGACCATTTTGCCTCCAAGTTCTTTTAACAGACAGGTGGTTTCCAATGAATTTTGGAAATTCCCACCGATCGTAACAAAACAGATATCATAATTTGCAATCCCCAGAGATTTTAAAAATTCCTCATTCGTACTGTCCCCGATCTGTGCATTCGTAACATATGGAAGTGCATCATTCACTCTTTCCTCATCCAGATCAACTGCCATGATCTCATGTCCAAGCTGACTTGACTGTATCGCTATATGTTTTCCAAAACGTCCAAGTCCGATCAATAAAATATTCTTCATCATCAATTCCCTCTTTCTTTTATCCCACTATGATCTTATCAAGTGGTAGTCTTGCTTTTCGTTTATTTTTATCTGAAAATACTGCATAGATCAGCGTCAAACCGCCAACACGTCCCAGATACATCAGTATGATCAAAATGATCTGTGACAGAATATGAAGTTTTGGTGTGATTCCTAATGTCAAACCTACGGTTCCAACTGCAGATGCTGCTTCAAACAGACAGCTTGAAAGCGGCAGTCCCTCATACACACTGATCGTCATTCCGCCTGCAAAAAACAAGATAAAATACATCATTGCGATCGTTGTTGCATTTTTTATCACACTAGCATCGATTCTTCTTCCAAATGCTGTCACATCATCACAACTTTGAAAGGTCGCCAGTACATTTAAAAGTAACAGAGCAAATGTTGTTGTTTTCATACCTCCTGCTGTAGAACTTGGTGAACCTCCGATCAACATCAATAAAATCATCATTGCCTTTGATGCTCCTGTCAGCATCGAAAGATCTGTCGTATTAAATCCTGCTGTTCTCGGTGTCACAGCTTGGAACAATGATGCAAGCAGCCGGTGAGTCCCTGATAGATTCCCATAATCTTGAAAGAAAAAGAAAACAGCTGGTAACAAGATCAAACATAATGTTGTGGTTAGAATAATCTTGCTCTGCATATGGTAACGTTTGAACCGAAATTTATGAAGATAAATGTCTTCCCATGTAAAAAATCCAATTCCACCAATGATGATCAGTAACATGATCACAATGTTGATCCCTGGATTTACCGCATATGATGTCAATGATACAAATGGATGCCCTTTTGTTCCAAGAAGATCAAATCCTGCATTACAAAAGGCTGATACAGAATGAAAGATCGCCATCCAGATTCCCCGTAATCCAAAATCATGACAGAAAACAGGCATCATAAATAACGCACCGATCAATTCGATCAATAAAGTTCCTTTTAAAATAAAACTCATCAATCGAACGATACCCCCTACTTTCGGTGCAGAGATCGCATTTTGCATCGTACTTCGCTGCAGGATCGATATTTTTCTTCCTGATAATATAAATACCGCTGTTGCTGTTGTTATAACTCCCAGACCTCCGATCTGTATCAGGAACATGATCACTGTCTGTCCAAAAGCGGACCAGTAACTTCCAGTATCCACAACTGCAAGCCCTGTCACACATACTGCAGAAGTTGACGTAAATAATGCTTTGTGAAATGGTGTTATGATTGCTTGAGCTGATGAAATTGGCAGCATCAGGATCAATGCTCCAAAAAGGATCACTCCTGCGAACCCTAATATGATCACCTGAAATGATGTTAAATGTCTTTTTTTATGAATCTTCCATGGCATATATGATCTTACCTCTTTTTCAAATTATTTTATGACCTTTTGATCTTATCATCATTATATCTTTTATGATAAAAAGATAGTGTAAGGATATGTTCTCTTGTATTAAGATTGTATAAAGAAAAAAGGAGCATAATATGATTTCAAGAAAGGATCCTGCTTTACAGGATTCTCCGCCTGCGGCGGGTCGCTTCTGCCTCTGGGATTTCGTAAAAATATCTGTAAAATATAAAATCCATGAGAACACGATTTTTCGGTTTGTTGTTCTCATGGATTTTATTGTTTCTTATTTTTTCAAGTATTCTTCAATCACACATTCATGCTTCTTTTCTTTTTTACTATAATTAATTTCCACAAGCAAAATATTACCTGCATATTTTTGAATAGAATCTGGATATTTTTTATCCTTAATCTGTTGCAATGCACTAACAGCACTCTTATTCCACTTCAATTCCACAACAAGTGCCGGATAATCATTTCGATATTCTGTTTTTGGAATAAACACAAAATCTGCGAACCCACGTCCTGTAGGAAATTCCCTAACTGGTTTAAAATAATACTGCATTGCACTCAAATAAGCTAATGCCAATACACTGCTGAGTGAATTTTCATTGTTATATTGAATTGCTGAAACATATTCCTCATGGATCTTCTCAATCTGAGCCGCAACTATTTCTCCACCCATATCCAAAGTTGCATCCAGTAAATCCTCTGATTCTTGCTGAAATTTCAGCATTTCATTCCATTCTTTTCTTTTTGTTGCACGAATCAGTTCTTGTCTTATCTCTTCATTCGGTACAAATGCCATCCTATTAACACTTGAATATGCTAAGTATCCCATATGAATCAAATATGTTAAAACGTCATCTTTATTTACAATATTCTCAACGTCATTTTGGAATGACCCAACATCTACTTCGACAGATGCTCCCGACACCATTTCAATAATTGCGATCTTCAATCCATCAAAATCCATATTGATCAATGGAACAATCGAATCATAAGAAGCTGTTCCTGACCAATAACTTTGGAAGCTTTCATCCGCCATCAAATTTACAACTACATTGGGATTATAGATATGATATTTTCCTAACTGATATCCATCATACCAACGTTTGACTTCTGTAAAATCCTTCTTATATGTCTCACAAAGTGCTTTTACTTCATCTTCTGTAAAACCAATGTAAGAAGCTAAACATCCTGCATTCAACATGGAATATTCTCGAAAATTGTTAAGTGCTGATTGTGTTTTTTCTTTCTTGATCGGCAAGATGCCTGTAAGATAAGCAAGTTGAATATATTTCGTTGGTTCTGTTCCCTTAAACATACCTCTTAGGAATCGGATATACTCATCCTGCACCTTTTTGTTCGCTGATTCATCTCTGATCAGCACATCCCATTCATCAATGATAATGATAAATTTCCGTCCTGTCTTATCCTTAACCAGAGAAAGTGCATCTGGCAAAGATACCACTTCTTGACGTAAAATCTCTGGATAAACTTCACGCAATTCATCCAGCACAACTCTTGTGATATATGGCACAACATTATCCGCATCTTCGCAGTTTATCAAAAACCATTGTACATCAATATGAATCACATCATATTTATTCAGATGTTTCTTAAAATCTTCTGATCGTCCTATTTCAAGATCAGAAAACATCTTTTCTGATTCTGCTCCTTTGCTGTAATATGCCGCAAGCATATTCGCTGCATATGATTTTCCAAAACGTCTTGGGCGGCTATTGCAAATATACGCATCTGTAGAATCCAGAACTTCATTCATACATGCGATCAATCCTGTTTTATCTACATAAATTCTGGAATTTAGTGCTGCTTGAAACGCACTATTATCTGGATTAACAAATCTGCCCATATTTTATACCTCTCCAATTCCTTTTACCTGTTTTTAATATTTCTCTATTTTACACACGTGTTCTTTTGTTTTCTTATCATAATTAATACCAATCAACAACAGATTATCCTGATATTCTTCCAAACTTTCAAAATACTTCTTATCTTTGATCTGCTTGATCGCACCTTCTGCGCTCTGATCCCATTTTAATTCAACTACCAATGCCGGTTTCTCTGCAAATTGTTTTTTCGGAATAAAGACCAAATCTGCAAATCCTTTTCCACCTGCCAGTTCTCTGTGAATGGTATAAAAATTCCTTGCTGCATATAATGCGAGTGAAATCGTATAACTCAATGCATTTTCATCATTATACTGGATATGTGATGTCTCAAAATGTGCCTGTTCAATGGCTTTCGATACCTGTTCTTCTCTGCCTTGCCAGATTGCATTTAATGTATCTGCAGAATCTTTTAGTGCTTTTGAAACAGATCCCCAGTCTGATACTGAAACTGTATTTACATATTCTGCCCGAATTTCACTATTTGGTATCTTGACTGTTTTTGTTTTATCATCATATGCAAGATATCCAAGATGGATCAATAATGTCAGTACATCATCTTCTGTACGAAACGTTGCCATATCATTCGTAAAACTTTCGGTATTCACCGCCACGCTTTCTCCAGCGATCATACTTAAAACATCATCTTTTAGATGCTCAAAATTCATATCAATATACATCTGTAATGCTTCAAAAGTCTCTGTCTGATTCCAGTAATTTGATATCTTTCGAAATCTCATACTATTTACAACCGATCTTGGACTATACACAGACAGTACTCCATCAAATGAATATCCATCATACCAGTTCTTAACTTCTTCCATATCCATTCCGTATTGTTCACAGAGCTTTTTGACTTCTTGTTCTGTAAACCCGACATAACATGCTAAAGGTCCCGGGGCGATCATGGAAAATTCATCAAACATATTCAGTGCCGAATGTGTTCCATATTTCTTAATCGGTAAAATTCCTGTCATGTAAGATAGATAAATACATGCCTTATCTTTTAATAAGTCCCGTAGAAAATCTAAATATTTTTCCTGTGCTTCTTTATCTTGTTTATATTCCCTAAAAATGCAATCCCATTCATCAATGATCACAACAAATGGGTACTGCATTTGTGCATAAATATCCTGCATACACTCAATCAAATCTGTATCGTCAAAATAATCAACTTCTGGATATTCCATTTTCAAATCTCTGATCACAAGCTTCTTCACACGATCGATCAATTCTTCTACATTATGACTTCGACTTAGAAATTCCTGCATATTTAAGAATATGGTATTATATTGATTCAGATATTTTTCAAAATCTTTATCTTTTGCAATTTCAAACTTTCCAAATAATTCTTTTGAATTACAACCGCGGCTGTAATAAGCTGTCAGCATATTCGCAGCCATTGACTTCCCAAATCTTCTTGGACGGCTGACACAGACATAGTTTTGTGCTGTATCTAGTACGGAATTCGTATATTTTATCATCCCTGTCTTATCTACATAAATTTCAGACTGAATCATTCTTCTGAACTTTTCATTCCCTGGATTTAGATAATTTCCCATACGATCACCTCCTTGAATCAATTTTCTATAATATGAAAAAACTTCGTGCTCTTATCTATATTGATTATGATAGCACGAAATTTTAGCCGCCTCAACTTATATTAATTACATGAAATGAAAAAACACCTGCTCATAACATACATAAAATATACGTTACGATCAAGTGTCTTTTCATACAGTGATTATATATAGAATTTCTTCTATCCTAGTTGTTTACTGCAACATGTTTTGCCTGATCTGAATTGTAAACTTCTTCATCAACCAGACCTTCAGTTGCTGCTGTGATAACGGCTGCTGTTGCTGCTCCTGTTACATTTGTCATTGTTCTTGCCATGTCAACGATCGTTGAGATTGGTGCAAATACGACAACTAATTCGATTGGTAAGCCAAGTGCTGCAAATACAGCTGTTGATGTGATCGTCGCTGTTCCTGGAACCCCGACTGTTCCAACAGATACTACTAATGTGATCAGGATCAGAAATGCATACTGGGCAATTCCGTAATGATATCC
>OGKH01000923.1_pt1 | contig 12426 bp, 4 predicted proteins | sample 1572421 | NCBI WGS metagenome assembly OGKH01 (sample SAMEA2582084, study PRJEB24529) | metagenome | biome: Human gut stool | place: China | collected 2011
GATTCGATCCGCAACAAAATGATCGGTTTGCCCTTTGATAGTAATGTCAATATTTGACAAACGGGCACCTGAGTTAGCATCGTAGTAGTGGATTTTACCATCGACGGTGACTAGTTCACCTTTGGCTTGTTTACCGTTACTGTGGAAGTAGACTGGAACATTGTCAATAGTTTGTTCACCGGTCAAGGCGTACCAGTTTGGACCAAAGTAATACCAACTACCTTCCCATTCATGGTACTGATTTTTAAGAGCAGCGCCGGTTGATTCGTTTAGATAGTAAATGTGGGTTCTGTAAGGGGTAATATCACTGTAATGCGCATAGATAAGCTCACCTCTACTTTGCATTCCGTAGTAGTATTTACGAGTAGGGAGTCCAAAATAGTAGAGTTCGCCATCGATAACTTGAACGGAGACTAATTTGTTTCCCTTACCGTCTAAATAATACCAGTGATTATCTTTGGTTCTGACGAAACCAGCTTTTGTGACCTTTTTACCATCAAATCCGATATAGTCTCCACTATCTCCGTGACCTGTGAATTCTCCGAAGGCCTGATGGCCATCTCCAATGATAAGATTCACTTCTTCACCATGAACAATATGTGTTCCTGAGTAAACTTTTCTACCATCTGGACCAACATAATAGCGTTTGCCATCGACTTCGACGATTTGGTCACGGACAGCAGCACCTGTGTCTTTGTCATAGAAATGATCAGCATTGGCAAAAATACCTTTGGCTTGGACTCCGTCTGCATTGAAATAGACTTCTACACCGTCTACGGTTTGCTGACCAACTAATTTATCTCCCTTATCATTGACATAGTACCACTTGCCATCCTTTTCGACATAGCGGTTGGTGACGAGGGCACCAGTATCTTTATCATAATAATGGCCATTTGGTGCAAAGTCTCCTTTAACTTGGGAATAGTCATCACGGAAATAGACATTGACATAATCTATAACTTGTTCCCCCTTTAAAGGATAACTAGATTTATCAACATAGTACCAATTACCTCCAGCAGTAACATAACTATTTTGTGCTGTAACTGGAGTCAATTTACCATTTTCATCTGCAATTGATGTTGGGTATCTATCATCTACAGCAATAAAAGTGAAAGCATTGGTGAGGATAGAACCTCTTACGCCGTTAATGTATTTAGAAAACTGAGCATAGTACCAGTTTCCATCAACTTGGAACAGTGGGTTTGGGCTGCCAGGGACATCATCTCTTAGCGAACCAGATTCATCAAAATAGTAGAGTTGTCCATTAATTCGCTTGAATCCATGAACAACATGTCCATTTTCATCAGCATAAACGGAAGGTGTCCAGAGGTATCCTCTCAGATACATGTATCTGATTTTACCCCAGCCATTATAGACTTTTTGACCCTGTTCATTGTAATAACTTTCAGTGCCATCGGGATTCTTGAATTTAGAATAATAGACCATGGCTGGTTGGAAGTAGTACTCTTTACCGTCGATGGTTTTAGGGCCAGTGTAGATATTACCGTCATCGTCATAGTAGAAATAAATATCGTCGCTGGTTCCGTTAACATAGCGAGTACTATGATAAAGCGCAATCTTATTATTCCAAAGTTCGCCATTTTCAGGATGGAAATAATATCCTTTTCCATCAATAATCACTCTTTGTCCTTTTGTTTGAAGCCCCTTGTCATTGAAGTGGTAAGTTTTGTCTCCAATTTCTTGAAGACCAGTCACTTTTTCACCTGTCTTATCTACATAATACCAGTGGTTATCGCCAGTAGTAACAAAAGATTCAGTTTTTAGGTGTCCAAGTTCACCATCATAATAATGTCCATCTTGGGCAAAGTTTCCTTTGACTTGTTTACCATCCTTGTCAAAATAGACATGCTGTCCATCAATTAGGTTTGGACCAGTCAAATCCTTGTCATCTTTTTTGTAATGCCAATTGCCTTGATCATCGCTATACCATTGACCACCTGTGATATTCTTTGCAGCAGAGGATGATTGAGAACTAGGTGTATTATTGTCAATTGTGGTTGTTGACGTATTTTCATGTGTAACACTCTCACTAGTCGTTGCACTTACCTCAGAATGAACAGTTTCCGGGCTGGCTACTTCTGAACTAGTTGTACTTGTGACTTCAGAGCTTGGTTTTTCAGAGACTGTTTCTGTTGAAGCCACTTCAGAGCTAGCTACTGGTGCTTCTGACACTGTGGCAGCCTCGCTTGAAGCGGTAGCAGCTGTGTTTTCTGCAGGTTTAGCTGTGGCTTCATTACTTGCTGGAGCATCGACGTCAATAGCGCCTTCTTTGATGATGGCTTCAACAGTTGCTTCATTAACAGGGGTAGGTTGTTCTTCAGCTGAAGCATAGCTGAGTCCTGCAAAACACAATCCCAAAGCAAGTCCTGTCACTGCAATAGTTACCCAATGTTTTTTAACTTTGTGAAGTTTAAAATGTACTTTCTTTTCCATGGTAATTCTCCTTTCATTTTAAACTTTTTACATATCAAAAAATAAGGGCTGTCATGAGATTTTATGAAGAGTGAGCATTGGGTAGAGTCCCTAACGATGTAAGTTAATCTTTTTATGGCAATCCTTATTTTCTCCCAATCTCCTCAATTTCAGTATTGTGAGACTGTTCAAGGCAAACATGAGTTATAGATAAATAATTTTTTGTAACACGAGAATGGTTTGAAATATGTTCTCCTTTCTATGCTTAGACTATCTCGTTTTTTTTAAGGCTATGAGACACAAAAAACTAGAGCTTACTAGTATGAGGCGTCCCTCTAGAGCTCTAGTTTGAAATGATGCCGTATTTTTAGAAATGAGCCCTAGTTTGATGGTTCAAAGTGACTCAGGAATGGTCATCCCACTATGATTCTTATTTAGGCATTAGTCAACTAATGCCAATCTTTTAGATAATCCCCAAGTGTCCTTTGAAGCGGAATTAAAACGCTTACATATCCACCTAGCTTCATTATAATCCTTTTTTAAGAATAAACAATAGAAACTAACAGAATTATCAAAAATGTTAAAGAAGTGACATAAAAGATTCTATATTTAGTTTCGTTAGTCAAATAAGAATTCACCTGTGTAAAATCATTTATATTTTTAATTTTTGGCTCCTCATAAACAGACTATGGTCTTAGTCAGATGAAAAAATAGAGTCTTTCTATCTAAAAATTTCTTTTCAGAATTATCTTTTTAGGGGTTACTTCTCTCATAGTTTTGCTATCTCTTAAGCTTATTTGAAGCTTGCTTTAATGTTCAAAAGCCTTTAAGGATAAGTGTTTGAAGGTGTTTGAGAATCAAAAACTTTCTATTTAAGACTTTACATGAAGTGTAAGGTCTCATTTTCGCTAATCAAAGTTAATATAACTGAGCGCATGGCAGAGATTTATGAAAAGAAGATGATTTTTTCCTATTTGTAATTTGTCTGAATATATCATAGAGTAGAGACAACAACAGAAAAAGGATGATTGATATAGATGGAAAATAAGGTACGTTTTAAACTACACAAGGTTAAGAAAAACTGGGTAACTATCGGGGTGACGACCCTCTCAATGGTTGCCTTGGCAGGTGGAAGTCTCCTAGCTCAAGGAAAAGTAGAGGCCGATGAGACAAGTACGCCAAATGGTGATGGCCTGCAGCAACTGAGTGAGGATGGTACTGCCAGTCTAGTGACGACAACAACTGTTACTGAGCAAGCTAGTGCTCAAGCAAGTGTGTCAGCAGTAGCAACAGCCAGCGTAAGTCACGAAACAAGCACTCAGGTGGTAGCAAGTGCGGTTAGCCAAGAGACAACTGCTCAAGCACAAACTAGTCAAGTTGCCAGTCAGGAAGTGGCAGTTTCTTCACAAACTCAAGAAACACAGATCGCTGAACAGACCTCACAAGGTCAGGTAACAACACAGGCAACTGTTCAAGAAAGAACTCAGTCAGAAACGCCGAGTAATCAGGTAGGACAATCGGAATCTTCAGTTACTCCTAGCCACAAAGCCACTCGCAGTGGTGGGCGTCGTGTAGCAACATCGCATGCAACAGCTAAAGCAAACAATCAAAATCAGAAAAAGACTGAGGTTCAAACCAGCCAAAGAATTGAGACTGAAAGTGTGCAAACAAGACCTCAGTCTACTCCTAGAGTATTGACCAATGCAGCGCCATCAATCGCCACACGCGCTGCTGATAGCACTATTCGTATCAATGCCAACCGTAACACTAACATCACGATTACGGCCAGCGGTACGACACCAAATGTAACCATTATCACAGGGCCAAACACGCCAAAACCAAACGTGACGGTGACAAGTCCAAATGGCACAAGGCCAAATGTGACCATTGTAACGCAGCCAAATCAACCCAACAAACCTGTTCAACCAAGTCAACCGTCTCAACCTAACAAGCCGGTCCAACCAAATCAGCCAAGTCTTGACTATAAACCAGTAGCCTCTAACTTGAAGACTATCGATGGCAAGCAGTATTATGTTGAAAATGGCGTCGTGAAAAAGAACGCAGCCATGGAACTTGATGGGCGTCTTTATTATTTCGATGAGACTGGAGCTATGGTGGATCAAAGTAAACCTTTGTATCGTGCCGATGCCATTCCAAATAACTCTATCAATGCGGTTTACAACCAAGCCTACGACACATCAAGCAAGAGTTTCGAACACTTGGACAATTTCTTGACAGCTGATAGTTGGTACCGTCCAAAACAGATATTGAAGGATGGAAAAAATTGGACACCTTCAACTGAGAAAGATTATCGTCCACTTTTGATGACTTGGTGGCCAGACAAGGTGACACAGGTCAACTACCTCAACTATATGAGCCAACAAGGGTTTGGTAATAAGACCTATACGACAGATATGATGAGTTACGACTTGGCATCTGCTGCTGACTTGATTCAAGTTAAAATTGAGGAACGTATCGGTCGTGAGGGCAATACCACTTGGCTTCGTCAGTTGATGTCAGACTTCATCAAAACACAGCCTGGCTGGAACTCTGAGAGTGAGGACAATCTCTTAGTTGGTAAAGACCACTTGCAAGGAGGAGCACTGACCTTCCTCAATAATAGTAGGACAAGTCATGCCAATTCAGATTTCCGTCTCATGAACCGCACACCGACTAACCAAACGGGGACACGCAAATACCATATCGACCGTTCAAATGGTGGTTACGAGTTGCTCTTGGCTAACGATATCGACAACTCTAACCCAGCTGTTCAGGCCGAGCAACTAAACTGGCTCCACTACATCATGAATATTGGTTCTATCCTTGGCAATGATCCAAGTGCCAACTTTGATGGTGTCCGTATCGATGCGGTGGACAATGTGGATGCGGACCTCTTGCAGATTGCTTCTGACTACTTCAAGGAAAAATACCGTGTGGCTGATAATGAAGCCAATGCCATTGCCCACTTGTCAATCCTTGAAGCTTGGTCCTACAACGACCATCAATACAACAAGGATACTAAGGGTGCCCCGTTGTCCATTGACAATCCGCTACGTGAAACGCTTTTGACGACTTTCTTGCGTAAGAGCAATTACCGTGGTAGCTTGGAACGTGTCATTACTAACTCTCTTAACAACCGTTCAAGCGAGCAAAAACACACGCCTCGTGATGCCAACTACATTTTCGTGCGTGCCCATGATAGTGAAGTGCAAGCTGTTTTGGCCAATATCATTAGCAAGCAGATTAATCCAAAAACAGATGGTTTCACCTTCACTATGGATGAGCTCAAACAGGCCTTCGAAATCTACAATGAGGACATGCGCAAGGCTGATAAACAGTACACCCAGTACAATATCCCAGCTGCCTATGCCACAATGTTGACCAATAAAGACAGCATCACTCGTGTTTACTACGGTGATCTCTTTACCGACGATGGCCAATACATGGCTGAAAAATCACCGTACTATAATGCCATCGATGCCCTGCTCCGTGCTCGTATTAAATATGTAGCAGGTGGTCAAGACATGAAGGTCACTAAGCTCAATGGCTATGAAATCATGTCATCTGTGCGTTATGGTAAGGGTGCAGAAGAAGCTAATCAACTTGGTACTGCTGAAACACGTAACCAAGGAATGCTAGTCCTAACAGCCAACCGTCCAGAGATGAAGTTGGGAGCCAATGACCGTCTGGTGGTCAATATGGGAGCTGCCCATAAAAATCAAGCCTATCGTCCATTGCTCCTCAGCAAATCGACAGGGCTTGCAACCTACCTCAAGGATGCTGATGTGCCAGCTGGATTGGTTCGTTATACGGACAATCAAGGGAACTTGACCTTCACGGCAGACGATATTACTGGTCATTCAACCGTTGAAGTTTCAGGCTATTTAGCGGTTTGGGTGCCAGTAGGTGCTTCAGAAAACCAAGATGCCCGCACCAAGGCTTCGACGACTAAGAAGGGTGAGCAGGTCTTTGAATCATCAGCAGCTCTCGACTCACAGGTCATCTATGAAGGCTTCTCAAACTTCCAAGATTTCGTTAAGACACCAAGTCAATACACCAACCATGTTATTGCACAAAACGCCAAACTCTTCAAAGAGTGGGGAATTACTTCCTTTGAATTTGCGCCACAATACGTGTCTAGTCAGGACGGCACTTTCTTGGATTCTATCATTGAAAATGGCTATGCCTTCGAGGACCGTTACGATATTGCCATGAGTAAGAACAACAAATACGGTTCGCTCAAGGACCTCATGGATGCCCTTCGTGCCCTTCACGCTGAAGGTATCTCAGCCATTGCTGACTGGGTTCCAGACCAAATTTACAATCTTCCTGGAAAAGAAGTGGTAACAGCTTCTCGTACCAATAGCTACGGTACACCACGTCCAAATGCCGAAATCTACAACAGCCTCTACGCAGCTAAAACACGTACCTTTGGAAATGACTTCCAAGGCAAGTACGGTGGTGCCTTCCTTGATGAATTGAAGGCAAAATACCCAGCAATCTTTGAGCGCGTGCAGATTTCAAACGGCCGTAAATTGACTACCAATGAGAAAATCACGCAATGGTCAGCCAAGTATTTCAACGGAAGCAATATCCAAGGTACTGGAGCTCGCTATGTCTTGCAAGATAACGCTACCAACCAATACTTCAGCCTTAAGGCAGGTCAAACCTTCCTTCCTAAACAAATGACTGAAATCACAGCAACTGGTTTCCGTAGGGTGGGAGATAAGGTTCAATACCTCTCAACGAGTGGTTACCTTGCCAAGAATACCTTCATTCAAATCGGTGCCAACCAGTGGTATTACTTTGATAAGAACGGCAACATGGTCACAGGTGAACAGGTCATTGATGGCAAGAAATACTTCTTCCTAGACAATGGTCTCCAGCTACGTCATGTCCTTCGCCAAGGCAGTGATGGTCACGTCTATTACTACGATCCTAAAGGGGTTCAGGCCTTTAATGGATTCTATGACTTTGCGGGTCCTCGCCAAGACGTTCGCTATTTCGATGGCAACGGTCAAATGTATCGTGGCCTCCACGATATGTATGGCACAACCTTCTATTTCGATGAAAAGACTGGTATTCAAGCCAAAGACAAGTTCATCCGTTTTGCGGATGGACGCATGCGTTACTTCATCCCAGATACAGGAAATCTCGCAGTCAACCGATTTGCGCAAAATCCTGAGAACAAGGCTTGGTATTACCTCGATAGCAACGGTTATGCCGTGATAGGCCTCCAAACCATTAACGGTAAACAGTATTACTTTGACAATGAAGGACGTCAGGTTAAGGGACACTTTGTCACAATCAATAACCAACGTTACTTCCTTGATGGCGATAGCGGTGAAATTGCTCGTTCACGTTTTGTGACGGAAAACAACAAGTGGTACTATGTCGATGGCAATGGTAAACTGGTTAAAGGTGCTCAAGTCATCAATGGTAATCACTACTATTTCAACAATGATTATAGCCAAGTCAAGGGTGCCTGGGCCAACGGCCGTTACTATGATGGTGACTCAGGTCAGGTCGTAACCAATCGCTTTGTCCAAGTTGGTGCCAACCAATGGGCTTACCTCAACCAAAATGGTCAAAAGGTAGTTGGTCTCCAACATATCAATGGTAAACTTTACTACTTTGAAGGCAATGGTGTCCAAGCCAAGGGTAAACTCCTTACCTATAAAGGCAAGAAATACTACTTTGATGCCAATAGTGGTGAAGCCGTAACCAATCGCTTTATCCAAGTTTCTCGTGGTATTTGGTATTACTTTAACGCCTCAGGTCAAGCCGTAACGGGTGAGCAAGTCATTAACGGTCAACACCTCTACTTTGACGCTTCAGGCCGTCAGGTCAAAGGCCGTTACGTCTGGGTTAAAGGCCAACGCCGTTACTATGACGCCAATACTGGAGCTTGGGTCAGAAAACGCTAAGGGGCAGAAGAAGATGTGATTTTTGGACTATCCTAGATGCTTTTGGATTAAAATTCAGTAGGTACCTTCCCAGTCTCACCACTTTTAAGCACTTGAAACATTTTGTTTCAAGTGCTTTTCTTTTATTACTATCTCATGATATGCGAAGCAGATTGTAAGCAAACAATGAGTTTGATTAATAGATTCCTCAATAAACTGCTTACTTTAGCTTTAAATTATGCTCAGTCCTTTAATGAAGGAAGAGCTAAAACGGCTAAACATCGGAATTTCTGTGTGAATTTAATAAAATCCGAACTATTTTTGGAAACGTTCTCTAACTTATAAAAGGGTTAACCATGTATCTTAGGCTTGTTTTTTCAAATGGATTATGGGGAGAAGGTTAGTCTTATGAGACTAGAGTTATGCATCTGTAATTGTATTCGTTTCCAAAATCCCTTAACATAGAATAGAGAAATAAAGTTATATTGAAAGGTGTATGTTATGGAAAAGAAAGTTGGATTTAAGTTGCACAAGGTCAAGAAAAACTGGGTGACTATTGGAGTTAGTACGCTGTCGATGGTTGCACTTGCGGGTGGAGCTCTTTTAGCGGACCAATCGGCACAAGCAGATGAAGTGTCACTTCCTAATGGAGATGGCTTTGAACAAACAGATGCAGGCATTGAGTCAAGTGCATCATTGATTAATGAAAGCTATTCGCCAACCTTAACAGAAGGTGCTACTCATGTGTCAGCAGTGCCATCTAACTATGGAAGTAAAACGAGCACAGGCTACGAGTCTTCGTCATCTGTTTCAACAGGAGGCTCATCTCAGACTGTAGTTGGTGGTGGAGCTGGTCAAGTTAGTTCATCACAAACTTCACAAGTAGTAGGAACACAAAACTCTAATTCATCACAAACGGGTTCTGCTTACCAATCAAGTAGCAGCTCAGCATCAGTAAGTGCTAGTGCGTCAAGTTCGTCAAGCTCATCAAGTTCAGCTTGGTATTCTTACTCGTCTTCATCATCATGGTCATCATCATCGTCAGCTAGCGGTTTTGCGACAATTACGACGAGTTCGTCTGACTCAAACGGCATTCATTGGAATGGTGGTCGAAACACGACGATTACCATCACGGCTTCAGGAACGACGCCGAATGTTACTATCGTTTCGAATTCAAATAAATTGTTTCCAAATGTGACAGTAGGTCATTCGAACGGTTCAAATGCTAATGTCACTATCATTTCACAAGGAAATCAACAAAATAACTCAGGTTACCAAATCATCTCAGGTGAGACTAAACCAAGTGTTGATTCGAACAATGCCAAGTCTTCATTTGTCCGTGTAGGTGAAAATCAATGGTACTATTACGATCAATATGGTCAAAAGGTCAAAGGCGAAAAGGTTATTGATGGTAAGGCTTATTACTTCCTTGAAAATGGTCTTCAAGCTCGTGACTCACTTGTTAAAGGTAATGATGGCTATACCTATTACTACGATAAAAATGGTGTGAAAGCTATCAACGGCTTCTACGATTTTGCAGGTTATCGTAAGGATGTACGCTATTTCGATTGTTATGGTCACATGGCTACTGGTCTCCTTGAAATGGGTAGCACAACCTTCTACTTTGATACACAAACAGGTATCCAAGCTAAAGACAAGTTTATTCGCTTCTCAGATGGCCGTATCCGTTACTTCATCCCTGATACTGGTAATATGGCTGTAAATACTTTTGTTCAAAATAAAGAAAACCAAGCTTGGTACTACCTTGATGAACATGGTTACGCTGTGACAGGAAAACGTATCATCAATGGTAAAGAATACTGCTTTGACTCAGAAGGCCGTCAAATCAAAGGTCAGATGATGCAACAAGGCAACAAGCAATACTACATTTCTGCCCAAACAGGTGAAATGGCTGTGTCACGCTTTATCTTTGAAAACAACAACTGGTATTATGCGGATGCTTTTGGTTGCCTCGTTCAAGGTGCCAAAGTGATTGATGGTAAACTCTATTACTTCAACAAAGACCATAGCCAGCTAAAAGGTGGCTGGGCTGAAGGACGTTACTATGATGCCGTTACTGGTCAAGCAGTCATCAACCAATTCATTCAAATGGCGGCTAACCAATGGGCGTACCTTAACCAAGATGGTCACAAAGTGACAGGTCTTCAAAATATTAACAATAAAGTTTACTACTTTGGTAGCAATGGTGCTCAAGTCAAAGGTAAATTACTTACTGTCCAAGGTAAGAAATGTTACTTTGATGCCCACACTGGTGAGCAAGTGGTGAATCGCTTTGTCGAAGCTGGACGTGGTTGCTGGTATTACTTCAACGCAGCAGGTCAAGCAGTGACTGGAAAACAGGTCATCAATGGCAAACAGCTTTACTTTGACGGTTCAGGTCGTCAAGTTAAAGGACGTTATGTTTATGTTGGTGGTAAACGCCTCTTCTGCGATGCCAAAACTGGTGAATTGAGACAGCGTCGCTAATTATTATGTACTTTAAAAATCTAGAGCGAATTTTTCCTTTTCCTATCTAAATTATTATTATTTCCTATCATAACTCTAGATGATTAAATAAACGAAAAAGCCAGCATTAGCTGGTTTTTTGAGTTGTTTTAGAGAAACTGTCAGTGTACACCCAGATGCTTTTTCATGCTTAAATCCTAATAATTTTGTCCCTCTCATATTCACAAGAAGAAGCCGTGTTATAATGGGTATTATATTTGCATGTAGAAAATAGAGTTAGAGGTAGTTGTGGGGAACCATCTTCGTTAAGCTCTAGGTGTAACTGACTTCTTAAAGGAGAGAAATTATGGTTATTTTGGCTTGGATTATCATTGTCATATTATTTCTTTTGATTTCAAATTATTACATTTATAAAACAGATTCCAGAACACGAAAAAAAGCATTCCTCTATGCAATTATTAAAACCATAGGTGCATTTTTCACTAGTAGGTGGTAGTAAATAGAAAGTGAGTAAAAACACCAATCAAGCGTTTTGCGGGCTACCAAATATGGAAAGCACCCTGACCTTCGAATGAGTTAATCATGCTGGCTTTCACAGTCATATGTCAATACCTCTAGCTAAGCCTTTATTTCATCTTAGAAATGAAGGTTTTTTTATTTAAAAATAAATTAATATTGTAGGATGATTCTATCGTCTAAAAAAGTCTAAATCCTAAGGATTTTAGCTGGTTTTATGTTATCCTTAGTGCATTTGTTCACAAGGGGCATTTATTAGGCAGATTATTAAAGGACGATTTCTGAGAAAACGAAGGTATATACATTAAGCTGACATTATAGTTGTGTAATTGTATTCCCTTGTCAAATAGCTTATGATAGAGATAATATAAGGGAAAAAGGTAACTATTATGGAACAAAAAGTACGCTTTAAAATGCATAAAGTGAAGAAGAAATGGGTTACTATTGGGGTGACAGCACTCTCAATGGTCACCGTTGCTGGTGGAACTTTGTTGGCGGATCAACAGGTTCAGGCCGACGAGCAAAATCCTGCAAATCAGTCGGGTGATAGCAGTCAGGATTTGCTTCAAGAAACGCCTGCTACAACTAATGATGCAGCAACTACAGTAGCACCAACTATCTCAGCTGATGCTAATACTGCGAGCGTGGCCATTCCTGTCGCAGATGCGACTAGCACGACAACCAATGCCACAGATAGGGCAGCAGCACCAAGTACAAATGTTCAACCAGCAGCTGCTGATACTAGTGCCACAACAACAAATACTAACACTTCAGTAACTGCAACGGATCGTGCAGCTACTACTACAGACCGTGCGGCAACAACTGATACGGCAAATACAGAAGCTCGTACACGTAGTCGTCGCGACTTGGCAGAAACTCGAGAAGCTAACACCAATACAGCGACTGGCATCCAATGGATCAACGGCAAACAATACTATGTCAATAGTGACGGTAGTGTGCGTAAGAACTTCGTCTTTGAGCAAGACGGTAAGTCTTATTACTTTGATGCTGAAACAGGGGCTCTTGCGACCAAGTCACAGGATGAATTTTCAACAGAACCTATCAAGGCGACTGTGGATTTTTCATCTGGGAACCAACTCTACAA
>OGKH01000925.1_pt1 | contig 12411 bp, 3 predicted proteins | sample 1572421 | NCBI WGS metagenome assembly OGKH01 (sample SAMEA2582084, study PRJEB24529) | metagenome | biome: Human gut stool | place: China | collected 2011
CGCTTAGTAGTTTCCGCCAATTGAAATAAAGAAAAGCCAATATATAGACTAACTTTGCCAGCTCGTAAATTATGGGCGCGGATACGAGCGGCAACTTGCTCACCAATTTCTCTAATAACCAGTTCTATTTCACGTTGATTGAAATAATCCCGCGTTAAAACTTGAGAGTTACCATAGCTTTTACTTTTGGGATGGTATTTTTGTCTGATGATGCTACGATCGACGCCCCAACTTTCTGCCAATAACTGCTCGCCAATAATCCCAAATTCTTTTTTTAGAAGATAGGTTTTGGAGAGCGCTAAGTCATACATATTGTTAATTCCGATTTTTCTTAAACGATTAGCAGTGCGAGTATTAATTCCCCAAACGTCTTCTAATTTTTCTATTTTCCAGATAGTATCGGGAACATCAAGATAATGCCAAAAAGCAAGCATTGATTTCTTGTGTTTAGCAGAATTATCCATTGCTAGTTTGGCCAAAAGAGGATTTTCACCGATCCCGCAAGTAGTGTAAAGGCCTAAAGTATCATGGATATCTTTTTGAATTCTACGGGCAACATAATAGGGATCATTACCAAAGAGCCTCCAGGAATCAGTCATGTCGATTATCCCTTCATCGATAGAATACATGTGGATATCTTCATTAGCTGCATATTTTCTAAAAATATCTAGGACTTGGATACTGCGCTTAATATAAAGATTCATATGTGGTTCAACTAGCTTTAAATCGGGAGCTTTCCATTTAGGTGGCAACTGGCGAACACGCATGACATTATGCAAACCATATTTTTTCTTAGCTAAAGGAGAAGCCGCCATAATTAAGCCAGATCCCCAGCAACTGTCTGGCTGCCTAGATACAACGGCTAAACAAGCTTCCATCGGATTAAGACCTAAACGAAGCGCCTCACAAGAGGCAAAAAAACTTTTATTGTCAATCATAAAAATTAAGCGATGCGGTTCGTAGCGATAGTCATACATAATAATTACCTTCCAGCTGAACATTTGTTCTTGTTGATTAATATTATACGAACAATAGTTTGCAAATGTAACTTGAATTATTTTTAAATTATTTGACTTTTCAATTTTGCCAACTTTTTGGTATGATAGATATGTTCTAGAGGTTGCCTCAATGGCGGAATTGGCAGACGCGCAGCGTTCAGGTCGCTGTTCACGTAAGTGAGTGCAGGTTCGACTCCTGTTTGAGGCACATGAAAAAAGAGATATGCATTTTGCGTATCTCTTTTATTTTTGTTTCAATTTAACAGTTTTACTTTCAAACTTAAAAGGCCTCATAAAAGTAAGTTGATAAGCAGTTAGTTGTAAACTCTCTCCTTTTTGATAATTAGGATTGTACAGAGGATCACCAATAATAGAGGCGTTAAGTGCTGCTAAATGAACTCTAATTTGGTGTGTGCGTCCCGTTTCTAGAGTAAGTTTTACCAGTGCCTTATTTTCACATTCTTTAACTATTTCATAATGAGTAATAGCCTTTTGACCATCGGGTCGTACCATTCTTTTTCTTTGATCATTAGGATCATGTCCAATGGGCAAAGAAATTGTTCCACTTTGTTTTAACTGATTTGATTTAGAAACCCATGCTAAGTATTCTCGGTGCAAGGTTTTATTAGTTAATTGCCGGTTTAAGATGGGAACAACAGCAGGATTTTTAGCCACTAATAATAAGCCATTTGTAAGCATATCAAGGCGGTGAACAATAAAGGGACTGTAGCCTAGATAAGTAGCACAATCATTTAATGCAGTGTCTTTTTCATTTAAATTCGGGTGTGTTTTTTGCCCAGCGGGTTTATCAATTACTAGAATATCTGAATCTTCATATACAACTTCAGGTAAACTTCCACTAGCGGTGTAAGTTTGTTGTTCACTTTCGACATGATCTAGATAAATATCAATCTTGTCACCAGCTTTGATTGTGCCTGCATTACCATCGATAGCGATTTGTTTCTTCGGATCGGAGCCCAATGTTACTTGGTCTTTAAGGCTTACTTCATAGTTTTTGGAACCATTTGGATTGTCGCTTAATGTAACCTTAATATTATCGCCTGCTGTTACCGTTGTAGTCGCAGCAGCTGCAGCTTGATCCAGTTGAGATTTATTGACTGCATCAGTTGGAGCCGTACCTTTAGCTACATTAGTAATCTTGTTACCACCGTTATCCAAACCATCTTTAGTTAGACTCACAGGGTTACCACTAGCAGGTGTAATCTTCATGCCGCCACCATTTACAACTGTAGTGTTGCCTGCAGCATCTTTAGTTGTTACTGTTTCAAGGCCTTTCAAGTCTTTTGCCATACGAACCTTGAGGTTATTGCTACCATCGGATACGACACCTAAATTGTCTTCTGTAGTCAACTTGCTAGCATCAGTAATACCGCCGATTACGTTTACTTGTTCGTTAAGCTTTTTGTTGATCACAGCACCGCTATCGCCACCGTATTTCATACCGTCATCTTTAGTTGCCACTTGGTGTGTTTTACCATTTTCGTCTTGGTATTTAATACGCGTAATTTCGTTGCCTTCGATATCAGGATCACCTTTTTCAGCAGTAATATCCGCACTTTTACCGTCTTTACCGCTTAAACCGATGTGACCTACACCATCTTTACCGGACATGGATACAGCCTCTTTACCGTCTTTGCCAGTAATGCCTACCTTGCCATCTGTACCGTTCGCCGCATCAGGACCTGTGATAGATACACCATCCTTATTATCACCTTTGCCAACTTTTACAGATTCAGCTTTAAGATTTTTGCTCATCTTCACGTCAATGGTCGTGTTGCCTGTTGCTGCATCTTGTTTGATGAAAGTCTTAATATTTTCACCGCTATAATCGCTATCAGCAGCTTTACCTTCGCCTTGTACGATTACTGTAGAACCTAATTTACTAGTTTGTACATCGCCTACATTGGCATCAAATTTAAGACCTGTTGCAGTTTGATTTGCCAAAGCTTGTTTCAATTGGTCTTCTGTTGCGGCACGACCAGATACAACATTACCTGGATCCCAAGTTTTATTATCAAGACCCGTAATATAGTTGCCTGTATTACCAGGGTTAGCACCATCAGCTTGTTTACCCATTGTTACGTCCCCTGCTTTCACAGTATCCGTAGCGGTAACAGATCTAACATTAAGATCTTTCTTTAATTTAAGAGCAATCTTAGTATCATCACCAGTTTGAGTAATTTCTGTAGTGATGTTATCATCGCCGTTTACAGTTACTTTAGAGCCTAATTTATTCGTTTTTTCATCGTCATTATCCGCGTTAAAACGAAGGCCTTTATTGATAAGGTCTGTTTTAGTATTATCAATTTTATTATTTAAATCATTCTTGGTATTCGTAATTTGGTCACCAAGATCTTGCTTAACTTGATGTAATTGACCGCCGTTTACAGCATCTTTAGAGTTTTGTGCTACATCGCCGTTAGCAACATTCGTTACCTTTTGGTCATTTGCATTGATACCATTTGGAGATACATAATTCTTACCATCTACGGTCAAACCGCCGTTGTTGATAGTAGTATTACCAGCTGTAACGCTATCCAAACCAGCCAATGTTTTAGCCAATTTCACATTCAATGTGCCAGTACCATCGGATACAACACCGATATTGTTGTCAGACAATGTGCCTGTAGCACCGCCTTTAACGGCAACAGTATCACCCAATTTCTTATTGATTGTTGCACCGGAGTCACCGTCAAAGTTCAAACCTTTTTCAATAGTTTGATTGATTGTAACGATATCGCCAGCGTTCTTTGCGATATTTTGCGTATTATTAGCAATATTACCGGCATTTGTTGTGATATTTTGTTTGTTATCTGCGATAGCTTGTTTATTTTTATCGATTTGATCCTTATTGGTATTAACTGTATCGTTAACCTTTTTCAACTGATCCTCTGTAGCCGCGCGACCAGGAACAGCAACAGGATTGCCTACATTCCAATCTGTATTTTGAAGGCCTGTAACATGGCCTGCATTACCATCTACAGTTACAGGATGTGCAGTACCAACATTGATTGTATTACCTAATCCAACAATATATTCCTTACCACCTGCTGCATTTGTACCTTCTGTTACAGTTACATTTGCATCTTTTGCTTTCACAGTAGGCGCTTTATCGATAGAGTTAATCACATTTTGTAATTGACCATAGTTAACCGCATCATTAGAGTTAGTACCATCAGCTACATTGATAATCTTTTGGTTGTTCGCATTGATACCGTTTGGAGATACATAGTTTTTACCATCTACGGTCAAACCGCCGTTATTGATAGTAGTGCCGCCAGCTGTAACGCTGTCCAAACCAGTCAATGTTTTAGCCAATTTAATATTTAGCGTATCAGTGCCATTGGAAACAACACCGATATTGTTATCTGTCAATTTAGTTACATCAGTCACGCCGCCTACAACATTAGTTTGTTCGCCTAGTTTACGCGTGAATTTATTATCTGCAGCTGCCACAGCTTTTACATCGCCTGCATAGGATACGCCTTTTTCTACTTCCGTTTTAACTGCAAACAATTGGCTACCATTGATAGCATCAGTGGATGTAGCAGAAATACGACCGGCCGCTACATTAGTAACAGTCCGTTCCATACCTGCCTTACCTACGCTTACTGTGGAAGCAGGGTTTGTGCCTGCAAAGTTATGAGTTACCCCATTGATTGTGGCAGAAGGAGTAGCCACAGCCGCTGCTGTTTCAGAGCCATTACCGATGGCTACGGCATTGTCATTGGCTACTTTTGTATTATTACCAAGAGCTAAACCGTTAGCCCCTGTTACAGTAGCACTGTTACCTAAAACCATGCCATTATCTGCGGAAATAGTCGAGTTACTACCTACTACATAGGAATTATCTGTTGTAATGGTATTCTTATAACCGAACGCACCAGCTGTATTACCTTTAACTGTACCAGCAGTAACCTTTTTAATTTTATCGCCATTAGACTCTGTAGTTTCAGTAACAGTAGCCGTCCCTACTGTATTTTCACTACCGATAGCGTATGCATTATTACCATACACCTTATTGCCTCTACCTAGAGCACCTGCAGCGGAACCAGATAGAGTGGCATTCGTCATATCAAAGCCTACTATATTCGCATCGCCGAGGGATGTGGATTTCTCACCATACGCACCAGCTTGGCTACCGATAGCAAGAGAGTTATTCCCCCAGCTACGAGCCATAGCACCAATAGCGGAACTAGCCACACCTTTTGACAAGGAGTTAGCACCGATAGCATTAGAACCCGTGCCTAAAGACTGTGTCATCATACCAATAGCAAGGCTTGCATTTCCGATAGAAGCAGTATTTACATAGTTCTTACTATCATTAAGCCCTGCTGTGCCCAATCCACTTGGATATAATGCAGCCACTTCACGGTTAAAGTTTTTTTGCGTACCTGGCACCGATAAATCAGGAATAGCCTTATATAAATCAGGCTTTGCCTGATCGATATCATCACCGCCGATAGCGATAGAAGACTGTCCAATAGATCTTACATCACCACCGATAGCCACAGATTGTGTGCCATATACCTTCGCTACGCTACCGATAGCTACAGATTGTGAAAACAGCTGTCCGTCACCATCAACAGTAGCATTCTTTCTAATTATATTAGCTTCCGCTGCAGCACCGATAACCACGTCACCACGAGAACCGTAAGAAGCGGCTTCTGCACCCATTACAACTGCACCGGATCCAGGTTGTTGATGATACTTGGAAATCGTGCTCTTCGCTTGACGACCTATTACAATATCACCATTTTCCTTTGCCACAGACCCTTGACCGATAGCAATAGTACCCGCAGGATATGGAACCTTCACTCGTTGTTGACCTTCAGCCTTCGCACCATTACCGATGGCAATACCATTTTCACTTGTTGCTAATGTAGCCGCGTCATTACCTATCGCCACAGACTTAGCACCTGCGGATTTTGCATTATCTCCGACTGCCACGCTATTGCTACCAGTAGCAGCAGCGCCAGGGCCTTGTATTACATTTGCTTCTGCAATTCCCGATACTAAACAACCCGTAATAGCAAACGCGCATAAAGCCGCACGGAAAGTAATGCTCGTTCTTGCAGAATTCACACTAGCTTTACCGCCACCGCTCTTAACTAACTCAGATACTACAACGTAGCAATTTTTAGCTTTACTCCAAATTACATTATAAATTCGATTCATGTTATTCCTTTCTCACCGAACTACCGGACTTGCCGGTTACGCATTATGTTTATAGCCTCATATAAAAAAGTAAAATAAAAGAAGAAGTAATAGATATAAAAAATCATCTACACTTCTAACATAAAACAATAGTACTCAATACTATAGTTTAAGTACTATTACGTATATCTTTTCCTATAAGATACTCACTCTAGCGACTACTATATCAAAAATATTCAATATTGTAAACAACTTTTTCATGTTTCATTCATTTTTATAGTTTATTTAATAGATTTAAAAAATAAGATAGAAATTCTTCATCTTTTCTATATATTTATGGAATTAAATTTACATATTCACATATGAAAGATTTAGTCTATGTATAAAAAAGCCGAGGCAGTTTGTGCCTCGGCTTTCATCATATGATATAGTCTAAATTTTATTGAATTGTAGGTGCATTAATCGCTTTGCGAAGGTCTACTGTAGGAAGTTCATCCACCGTAGGACCCATTTTTTCATCCACAGGTTTCACGCGATTATTACCGTCTTTCATGGCTTCGTTCAAGCTGAAGATAACCATTTCGTTCATGTAGAAACGCAATTCATCATCATGTACATTGGCTGTATTGCGATCCAAGATATCGATGATTTGTTGCGCATAGTCCAATTTAGCATCTTCAGATACAGTCACATGTTCTGTAAAGAACTGTTTGTAATCGTTGTACAAACGATCTAACGCCATGCGCGCATAGCTGTCGTTTTTATAACGGTGGCTTACGATGTACCAGCTGCGACGAACGTTCATGTAGTACAACACATTGTTGCGGTAACGCTCTTGACCAGTCATAACGCGGGAATCATCCATGATGCGCTTGCCCTTTTGGTCCAATTGGAATTGTGTGAAAGCATTCACTACGTCGCGAACTTCTTCGCTAGGTACAGGAACAGCCACTTCTGCTTCAATCACGTTTAATGGTTCAGCTGGTTGTTCCGGCATCATCAATCGATCTTGAGCGGCATCCGCTTGACCTACCGCGCATACACAAGCAAGTGCCAATACAGGCATAAATTTTTTGAATTTCATAAATCCTCCTAATGATGAGCCGCCTCCCAAAGGGCGGCTTTCATATTCCTTACATGATTCTTACATGACTAGAGTATACTAAATAACCCATTTAATCAAGTCAAATTTACTTTGTAAGCCCTGCTTGTTGCATCAACAATGCAATTTGAGCCTTCATTTGTTCATTATCTTCCTTCACAGAGGATAATTCATCAATACGTTTTTGCATACGTGCATTATCATCCTTAACAGAAGACAACTCATGGAGACTTTCTTGCATGCGTGCATTTTCAGCTTTCAACGCTGTCACTTCATCTTGCAACACATAAACGGAGCTAATAGGGCCACCTTTATAACGATCTGGAATCGCTTTCTTCGCATCGGAGTTACCGAATTTGTGAGTTACACCGGCATTCACCATGTTATGGTGGCTACCTACGGACATCCCTACATGGAACATGGTATCTTCCGCCGTGTAATGTGCAATGCCTAGAGCCGCCGCCGTTTCACCGCGATAGTTGCCGATGCCGGCCATCACCTGAGTCGGTTCCAACGGATCATACTGAATAGGTTTCAATGCTGAAAGTGCCGCCGCATGAGCGCCCACACGTTGCGTTTCGCCCGCTACCGCATTAATGGCATTTGACAAGCCGCCAGTAGCATTTTTCAATTGATTTACATTAACCGCATCGGTACCGTTTACGCCAGGACCGACATTACTGATTGTATTGCCGCCGTTATCGAGACCGTCTTTTGTGAGGCTCACCTGATTGCCGCCGGCCGGAGTGATTGTCACGCCGCCACTGTTCATAACGGTTGTATTACCGTCAGCGTCCTTAGTCGTTACGGTTTCTAGACCTTTCAAGTCCTTCGCCATACGAACCTTAAGGTTATTGTTGCCGTCGGATACGACACCCAAATTATCTTCTGAGGTCAACTTATTGGCATCGGTAATGCCGCCGACTACATTCACCTGTTCGTTAAGCTGTTTCTTGATAACCGTACCGGTATCACCACCGTACTTCATACCATCATCTTTGGTTGCCATCTGATGTGTCTTACCGTTTTCATCCCGATATTTAATACGAGTGATTTCGTTTCCGTTAAGGTCAGGATCGCCTTTATCAACGGTAATATCCGCATTGCGGCCGTCCTTACCCCTTAAACCGATGTGACCGACACCGTCTTTACCGGACATGGATACAGCATCTTTACCGTCTTTGCCGGCAATGCCTACCTTGCCGTCCGTACCGTCAGCACCGTTAGGTCCTGTAATGGATACGCCGTCTTTGCCGTTTTTACCGACTTTCACCTTATCGGTAGTTAAACTGTCAGTCTTGAGATCCTTCGCCATCTTGATCGTAACATTACCATTTTCGGCTACGGTCTTAATATTCTCACCGGAATATTTATCATCATTTTCTGTACCTTCACCTTTAATGGTAACCTTTTGACCTAAATCACGATGGAATTCGCCTGTATTACCGGCAAAATCCATACCTTTCTTCGTGATTTCATCGCCCAAGTTGGTAATTTTATTATCCAAGGTCTTGTGAGATTTCTGCAACTGGTCTTCTGTAGCAGCACGACCGCTTGAGATATTATCAGGGTCCCAATCTTTGTTTTCCAGACCTGTCACATAGCCGTCCTTACCGTCAACAGCAACTTTCCCTGCCGCAATCTTGCCGTCTTTGCCGTCGATCGTTACCTTGTCGCCGGCCTTAATGGTACCGTTTTCGCCGTCAATCGTTACATTGCCCGCTTTAATAGTACCTTTATTACCATCGATTTCAACCTTATCGCCGGCTTTGATTGTGCCGGCGTTGCCGTCTATAGCCACTTGTTTTGTCAGATCTGTGCCCATTGTCACCTGATCCTTAAGACCCACTTCATAGTTTTTCGACCCATCCGCATTGGTGCCAGGTGTAACGATAATATTTTTACCGGCTGTCACCGTTGTAGTCGCAGCCGCTGTCGCCTTATCCAATTGGGATTTATTAACCGCATCTTTAGGATCCGTACCGTCGGCTACATTCGTAATCTTATTACCTCCGTTATCGAGGCCATCCTTTGTGAGGCTCACCTTATTACCGCCGGCAGGATTGATTGTCATACCGTCACCGTTGATAACAGTGTTATTACCACCGTTTGTGAAAGTTGTAGACGTTAACCCCTGTAATTCTTTCGCCAATTTTACATTTAATGTACCGTTACCGTCGGATACAACACCGATATTATTGTCGGATAATTTAGCTGCATCAGCACCGCCTTTGATAGTTACTGTATCACCTAATTTTCTGTTGCTTACGGCACCCGTATCACCGGCAAAGTTCAAGCCTTTTTCAAGAGTTTTATTGATATCGGAGATATCCTGTTTATTCTTATTGATGTTCTGCGTATTGTTGGCGATATCTCCGGCATTTTTATTGATGTTCTGTTTGTTACCCGCAATATCCTGTTTATTTTTGTCGATGTCGGATCTATTCGTATTAACTTTGTCGTTAACCTTCTTCAACTGATCTTCCGTAGCACCACGACCGGATACAGCCACTGGATTATCCACATTCCAATCCGTATTCGTGAGACCTGTTACATGACCTGTATCACCATCTACAGTTACAGGGTGGGCAGCACCGACATTAATTTTATTGCCTAAACCGACAGTAAATTCCTTACCGCCATTCGCATTCGTACCTTCCGTTACGACCACATTCGCATCCTTTGCATTCACAGTGGATGCCTTCGCAGTACCGTTGATAGCTTTTTGTAACTGGCCATAGTTAACTGCATCATTAGGATTACTACCATCCGCCACGTTGGTAATCTTCTGATTGTTCGCATTGATACCGTTCGGCGTTACATAAGTCTTACCGCCTACAGTCAAGCCGTCATTGTTGATAGTCGTACTGCCGGCAGTAACGCTTTCTAGACCGGTTAACGTTTTCGCTAATTTTACATTTAATGTATCCGTTCCGTTGGATACAACGCCGATATTATTATCGGATAGTTTTGTCGGATCAGTCACACCACCGACAATATTCGTCTGTTCACCAAATTTACGAGTAAATTGATTAGCTGTAGCCGATGCAGCTTTCACATCACCGGCATATGCCACGCCCTTATCCATCTCCGAAGTAACTGCATGCAATTGACTGCCGTTGATAGCATCCGTAGAAGTAGCGGAAATACGACCTGCCGCTACATTAGTAACTGTCCGTTCCATGCCTGCCTTGCCGACACTTACAGTGGATGCCGGATTAATACCTGCAAAGTTATGTACAGCCCCGTTAATGGTTGCGGAAGGTGTCGCTACAGCTGCTGCCGTTTCAGAACCGGTCCCCAGAGCTACAGCGCTTTCATTATCTACCTTTGTATTATTACCGAGAGCCACAGCATTTTTCGCCGTCACGGAAGCATTGTTCCCGAGAACCATAGCCCCATCAGCGGAAACATTGGAGTTACTGCCCACTACATAAGAATTATCGGCCGTAATACTGTTCTTATAGCCGAATGCACCGGACATATTACCTTTAACAGTACCGTCTGTAACAGTTGTAATTTTATCCTGATCGGCACCTGCACCACTACCATTTGCTTCCGTCGTGGTCATAACAGTAGCGGAACCGATGGTATTTCCTGCACCGATAGCATACGCCTGATTACCGTAAATCGTATTCTTGGAACCAACAGCAGCAGACTCTTTCCCGGATTTAGAACCGTCTTTCATATCTAAACCGACCTGGTTCGTATCACCGATAGAGGATGAACGATCACCGTAAGCACCAACCTGCGTACCAAGAGCAAGAGAATTTGTTCCCCAACTACGTGTCATGATACCGATGCCGGTGCTGGCTACACCTTTAGTCAAAGAGTTGATACCGATTGCTGTAGAGCCTGTACCATAGGCTTCGCTCAATGTACCGATAGCCGTAGTTGCATCACCGATAGCCGCCGTATTTGCATATTTACCTTTTACATTAATAGATGCCGAACCAAGAGTGCCGGCGAATTTATCTTCAATTTCCTTGTTAAAGCTCTTTTTAATACCGTTTCCTGCAGCCAATTGAGGCACAGCTGTTTCCAATTCAGTACGAGCCATATCGATATCATCACCGCCGATGGCAACAGATGAATTACCAATAGCTCTTGTATCTGCACCGAGAGCAAGAGACTGTGTACCATAAGTTTTTGCAGTGCTGCCGATAGCTACACCTTGCGCATATTTAGGGTTAACAGTACCGCCATCATTCTTAATTTTTACATTTGTTTCCGCAGATGCACCGATAGCCACATCACCACGAGCACCGTAGGAAGCAGCATCCGCCCCCATAACAACAGCGCCGGATCCAGGATTACCATGATGCGTAGAAACAATACTCTTTGCGGAACGACCGATAACGATATCCCCGTTTTCCAAAGCTTGTGCCCCTTGACCTATAGCTACTGTACTTGTCGGGATATTCGTGCCTACAGTACTTTCACCGGCTGCTTTTGCACCGTTACCGATGGCTACACTATAATCACCAAGTGCATTAGTTATATCACCAATAGCGATACCACCATTATTTGAGGCCTGCGCTCCGATACCATTTTTAATCGGTGCCCCCAAAGCATCCGTAGGCATCATAACGCCCGTCAACATAACGGCAAGCGCAGTAGCACCTACCATTTTAGAAAATACAACCGACAAAGAAGAACGTTTCGTCATGTTCTTTGCCGTTTCCGCTACGACTACGTAACACCCCTTTGTACGATTCCAAATTACTTTAAAAACTCGATTCATCAATCTTACTCCCTTAAATCAAACTAACTATATCCACTTACATAAAAATTACAATAACCAAACTGAGACTATATCGATTTTCTCAAAATTATATAACTAAAATACCACATTTTACTGTATAAGTAAAATTTTTTTCATTTTATTTTCACATAATTATGCGTTCAAATTATCGATTTTCTCGATATATAAAAAATATCGAGGCACCGTCACTCGAACAGCCCTCGATATTCTTATATATACTATTAAATTATTCTATTGAAAAGAATATTCATCATTTAATACTTTTGTAGTAGCGATAGAAGAATATATTAACTATTACAACAACAAAAGGATCAAAAAAACAAAATGGATGCCCCCTGTAAAATACAGGGAAGCATCCATGTGTTTAG
>OGKH01000928.1_pt1 | contig 12333 bp, 12 predicted proteins | sample 1572421 | NCBI WGS metagenome assembly OGKH01 (sample SAMEA2582084, study PRJEB24529) | metagenome | biome: Human gut stool | place: China | collected 2011
ATAACGTGCTCCCCAACCGCAGGCCTAGTGGCTAAGCCTGGCCGAAGAACGGTGCGTACCGCACCAACCGTTCGCCCTAGCTTAGCCATACGGCCTATCGAGGAGGTTGGATCGCACTCACTGCTGGTGCTCCTTCATTAACTCCTGTTGCAAGGCGGCCAACTTAGGGGAGAGGTAGACCGGGTAAGCGTCCGGGTTGACCAAGCGCTTGGTGGCGGCCGGTAACTGGGCTAATTGTTTCTGGGTTCGTTCCTGGATCGCCAGCACGTCGGTTTCCACCGGTTGGGCGTCCTTACTAACCACCGGGACTTGCAGCGGCTGGGCCACAAAGTCGGTTAGGGTGAGTTGGCTGAATGTGGAGAGCGGGTCGACGTTGGTGACCGTTAGCGGGGCGGTGAGTTCTTCGTCGGCCAGGGTAATCACGTCGGCGAAGGCGGTTTTGGAATGGGGGTGGAAGAGGCGGTAGGTCTGTTTCTTACCCGGCAGGGTGATCTTGGACCGTGAGTTGGAGAGTTTGATCTTGGGCTGCCACCGGCCGTTTTCGGTCAGGGTGGCCATTTTAGAAACCCCGCTTAGCACCGGAGCCGAACCGCTGGTGATCAACTTGTCGCCAACCCCGAAGTTATCTAAGGGCGCTCCTTGTTCAAGCAAGGAGGAGATGACGCCTTCGTCTAGCGAATTGGAGGCGGTGATCTTAGCGTTCGGGAAGCCGGCTTGGTCGAGCAGTTGGCGGGCGGCCGTAGCAAGTTGGGCGATGTCACCGGAGTCAATCCGGATCCCGACCGGCTGGTGGCCAGCGGCTTGCAGCTCCTTGAAGACCGTGATGGCGTTGGGGATCCCGGACTTTAAGACGTCGTAGGTGTCGACCAACAGCGAGGCGCTGTCCGGGTAGACCTTGGCCCAGGACCGAAAGGCGGTCAGTTCGTCGTTAAAGGACTGGACCCAGGCGTGGGCCATCGTGCCGGCAACCGGTAGTTGGAAGAGCTGGCCGGCCAAGACGTTGGAGGTGCTAGCACAGCCCCCGATCACGGCGGCCCGGGCGCCATAGGTAGCGGCGTCGGGACCCTGGGCACGGCGGGCACCGAATTCCATCACCCGCCGCTGCCGCCACGATCCGCCGCGCCTTGGTGGCGACCAGGGACTGGTGGTTTAAGATGTTGAGCAGCCAGGTTTCGATCAGCTGGCACTGGATCAGGGGGGCGCAAACGGTCAACAGCGGTTCGCGGGCAAAGACCGGGGTCCCCTCCGGCATGGCGCTGACGGTCCCGGTAAAGTGGAAGTGGGCCAGGTAGTCAAGAAAGTCTGGTTGGTAGAGGCCCAGTGACTGGAGGTAGGCCAGGTCAGCGGCGGTAAAGTGCAGGTCCTTGAGTTGATCGACGACCTGGGCCAGCCCGGCGGCGATCACGAAGCTGCCGTCGTCGGGAACGGTCCGGAAAAAGACGTCAAAGACCGCCCAGCGATCATCGGGCAGGGTGGCCAGGTAACCGTTGGCCATCGAAAATTCGTAGAGGTCGGTTAACAGGGCGTGGTTATTCATTTGGTTCACCCCCCAAAAGGACTTCGGCGCCTAAAACGGTTTGAAAATGTTGGAGCGCCCATTTTTGGCCGGTGGGAGTCAGGGCGGCAACGGCATCCTGGTAGACCGTTAGTTTGTAGCCCCGGTTGTAGGAGTCGACGGCGGTGTGGAGGATACAGATGTCGGTACAGACCCCGGTTAGGGCGAGGTGACGGATGCCGCGCTCCTGCAAGAAGAGTTGGAGACGGGTGCCGCAAAAGGCCGAGTAACGGGTCTTATCGAGCAGCACAACGTGGTCGTTAGCCTGGTGGGCTTGGTACCATTCCTTAAGCGGGCCGTAGAACTGGCGCCCCCAGGTATTGCGTTGGTTGTGGGGTGGGAAGAGCTTGCTCTCCGGGTGGTAGGGGTCGTGTGGCTGGTGGACGTCGGTCGGCAAGATGACCCACTGACCGGCTTTGAGGGCCCGGTCGGCCAGGCTAACGATGGTGGTGGCGATTTGCTGGGCCGGTTGGCCACAGGTCAGGGCGCCACGCTCGTCAACGAAGTCGTTAGTGTAATCGATAATCAAAAGGGCAGTTGGTGACTGCATGCTGAAAACCTCCTTAGTGAGGGTGTTGCGTGATTAAAGTAAAAAATACCTAAACATGAGTAAAAATAAAAGTAGGAATGACTTTTATTCCTTGCAGTCAATCCTACTCCTTTGCCGGGGACTTGGCTAGCCCCGGAGCCGATATATTTTGGGCGGACGGCCGCTTTGCTTGGGGGTGGCGGTGCCGCACTCTTCAAACAGGTGGGCGTGGGTCTTGCGGAAGTTGGAATTATCAATCGCCGCCGGGGTGGTTTTTAAAAAGGTGGCGTAAACGTTGCGGGCCTCCTTTAAGGTGAACTGCTGACCCAGGATCCTCAAGACGGTCGGTTGGTAATCGAGCTTGTTTTGGATCCGGGTCAGGGCGGTGGCGATGATTTGATCGTGGTCAAAGGCCAGGGCCGGGCGGTTTAAAATAAAGGTGTGGCGCCCATTTTGCAAGGTGTCTTGCTCGGCGGTCCGCCGGAGGGTAAACCAGGCGACCTCGCTGGCCCCGTAGCCCGGGGTCAAAGCGGGCATCGAGGGTAAAAAGGTCATGTAAGCCAGGGCCAGGGCCCGCTCGCCGGGGACGCGGTCGGGGGCGGTGAAGGTGGCCAACTGTTCGGTGGCCGCCAGGCTCAGCTCCAGGCCAATCTTATCCTTGATCAGGCGGATTGCGGCGTCATCAGCGCTTTCGTGGCGCCGTAATAAGGTTTCGGGTAGGGCCCAGGAGTCGGCAAACGGTTCTTGGTCGCGGCGGACCAAGAGGAGCTGGACCGTCTGGCTGGTGGCGTCAAAGGACCAGATCAGGTTGGTGACCGTGATTAGCGGCCGGGTGAGGAGTTGTTCGTCGCTCACGAAATCATTCCCTTCAGAGAGTGGGAAATAACCTCCTTGGCAGGTCGTATGACTAAGCTGAGCCGAACGGTTGATGCGGGACGCATCGTTCTTCGGCCTGCTTAAGCACTAGACCTGCGGTTATTTTCCACGTTTTTTGTCTTACATTCGAAAAACGAAATAAGAAGCTGGGGCAAACAGATTTTTCCCTGCTTCATTTTAGCATAAAAAAAAGTCCCACTTTTGGAGGCAAAGCGGGACCCAATTGGTGCGTTATTCTTCCGTCTTAGCGTCGGTGGCGGCGTCCATTGGTGCGGCGATCGCCTTTTGCGTGGCGGCCACGGTGATCTTGCCGGCTTCATCGACTTGGGCCACCAGGTTGGTAGCGTCCGGGTGGTCGAGGACGTAATCGGCGATTTGGTCTTCGATGTGTTCTTGGATGACCCGCCGCAGTGGCCGGGCCCCCATCTTCGGGTCAAAACCGAGGTCAACTAAGCGTTCCTTAACGGCGTCTGGCACTTCGATGTGGAGCTTGCGGTCGGCTAACATGTTGTTAACGTCGTCGATCATCAGGCCGACAATCTTCATTAAGTCGTCCTTGGTCAGGGCGTTGAATTCCACGATGTCATCGAACCGGTTCAAGAATTCCGGCTTGAAGTAGTTGGTCAGCTTGGAGATGACCGACTTGGTTTGGCCGGCCGCCTCGGCGCCAAAGCCGACGGAGGCGACCATGTCACCAGTCCCGGCGTTCGAGGTCATGATGATGATCGTGTCCTTAAAGGAAACCGTCCGCCCTTGCGAATCGGTCAAGCGGCCGTCGTCGAGGATCTGTAAGAACATGTGCATGACGTCTGGGTGGGCCTTTTCCACCTCATCCAAAAGGATCAGGCTGTACGGGTGGCGGCGAACTTGTTCGGTCAACTGGCCGGCCTCTTCGTAACCGACGTAACCTGGGGCGGCCCCAATCAACTTGGAAGTTGAGGTCTTATCCATGTATTCGGACATGTCAAAGCGGATCATGGCGTCCTTGGAACCAAAGAGCAGCTTAGACAGTTGCTTAGCGGTTTCGGTCTTCCCAACCCCGGTTGGCCCGACGAAGAGGAAGGAGCCGATTGGCCGGCCGGACTTGTTTAAACCAATCCGGTTCCGGCGAATGGCGCGGGCGATCTTGTCAACGGCTTCGTTTTGGCCGATGACGTGGTCTTCGAGCTGCTTATCGAGGTTCTTGAGTTGGTTTTGCTCTTGCTTTTGCAGGTCGCTGACCGGGATGTTGGTCATCTCTTCGACGATCTTTTGCATGTCGGCGGCCGTGACCGTGGCGGCTTGGTCGGTGTGGTTTTCCTCGGCGTCCTTCTTGGCCTTGGTCAACCTAGAAACCTGGTCGCGGTAGAAGGCGGCCTTTTCGTAGTCTTGTGATTCAACGGCCTGTTGCTTGTGGGCTTCGGCGGTGTGAATCTCATTTTCGATAGTGTGCGGGTCGGCGGTCTTTAAGGTTAGGTTCTTGCGTGAACCGGCTTCGTCCAAGAGGTCGATCGCCTTGTCCGGCAAGAAGCGGTCCTGGATGTAGCGATCGGATAGCTTAGCGGCCGCCTCGATGGCGTCGTTAGTGTAGGTAACGTGGTGGTAATCCTGGTAGCGGCCCTTGATCCCGTTTAGGATCTGGATCGTTTCGTCGACGGACGGTTGTTCAACTTCGACCGGTTGGAACCGCCGGGCCAAAGCGGCGTCCTTTTCGATCTTGCGGTATTCGTTGAGGGTGGTGGCCCCGATCAGTTGGAACTCACCCCGGGCCAGGGCCGGCTTCAAGACGTTACCGGCGTCCATGCCGCCCTCAGCGTTGCCGGCACCCATAATTTCGTGGATTTCGTCGATGAAGAGGATCACGTTTTCGTCCTTAGAAACCTCTTGGATCAACTGTTGCATCCGCTGTTCAAACTGACCGCGGATTCCGGTTCCTTGGACCAGGGAGACGACGTCTAAGCGAATAACTTCCTTATTAGCTAGCTTTTCTGGTACCTGACCGGAAACGATGGCTTGGGCCAGCCCTTCGACAACGGCGGTCTTACCAACCCCGGCTTCCCCGATCAGGACCGGGTTGTTCTTGGTCCGCCGGTTTAAGATTTCGACGACCCGGGCGATTTCCTTATCGCGGCCGATTACCGGGTCGATCTTGCCTTGGCGGGCCAGCTCGGTCATGTTAATCCCGAACTGGGCTAACAGTCCCTTGCCGTTGCCGCGGCCGCCGCCTTGGCGTTGGTTTTGATTTAGGTTGGCTTGTTGGCCTTCGTTGTTGTTATTGGCTTGTTGGTTTTGCATGTTGTTCATGGCGTTCATGAAGTCTTCCAGACTCCCAAAGCCGAATCCATTATTCATATCACTGCCCCCGTTCAACAGGTTCATTTGCATGTTTTGCATTTTTTGGTAGCAATCCTGACATAAGTCGATTTGCATTTTTTGCCCGTTCATCATCATTTGGAGATGAATCGTGGCTTGGTTTTGTTGACAAACTTGACAGAGCATCAATTAATCCCCCTTCGTTTGGGTCAACCTTTGACTTTTCTTGACCATTGCCTATATTATACTTACTTTTCGTGGGACCGCAAGTCATTTCAACCGTAATTGAAAGGGTGCACCCCTTCAAATAAAAAAATTGAACATGTAAGGGCTCCCGTTACCGAAAATTTTAGCACTGATTGGCAACTAATGCTAAAATGAGTGCTAGCCACAGTATAAGAGGGGGCATCAACTTGGCAACTAAGGAAGACTTTGTACGTCAATTAGCCGATTTGCGTGACGGAAAAATTGAAGAACTACTCGTCGAACCAGATAACTTTATGGCCTTTCAGCAGGCTTACCGGGAGAGTTCCTTTCGCAGCCAGATTGAAGGGCAAGCCGGACGGGGCGGTCAAATTCACTACCGCTTCAAAACTGACTAAAAGTTCTGGTGGTTCGCCTTGTATTTACCGCTTACAATCGCTATAATTAGGTAAATAGTGAGTGTTGGCCAAATGAGATGGTGTCTTATGTTTACCAACGCTAAATCAACACTAAGGAGATTGATTATAATGGAAAAACGCGACTTTACGATTACTGCCGAAGCTGGGCTTCACGCCCGTCCTGCAACGATCCTCGTTCAAACGGCATCCAAGTTCACTTCAGACATTTCCCTTGCTTACAACGGCAAGAGCGTTAACCTGAAGTCCATCATGGGGGTTATGTCCCTCGGGGTTGGCCAAAACGCCGACGTTACCATCACTGCCGAAGGTGACGACGAAGCGAAGGCCATCGAAGCCATTGCCGAAACCATGACTAAGGAAGGCCTGGCTGACTAAAATGGTCACCGTACTCGACGGCGTGGCCGCCGGCGGTGGGATTGCCATCGCCCCGGTCTACCGGTTGGGTGAATCGCGGTTTACGGTTAAAGCTAAATACACCGATAATGTGAATCATGAGGTCAGCCGGCTTCATGATTCTTTTTCGTTAGCAAGACGTGAATTGACGGACCTTCGTCGGCAGGCTCACCAAAAGATGGGGGAGAAGGCCGCCACCGTGATTGACGCCCAATTAGCAATTGCTAAGGACCAAAGTTTTGAAGGGGAGATCACCGACGCCATCCAACGCTACTCGACGACGGCGGCCTGGACGGCGACCCAGCGGATTGACCACTACCTAAAGGTCTTCAAGCGCCAATCCGGCGGGGCGGATTACTACCACGCACGGGGGCTGGCGCTGCAGGACTTCAAAAAGCGCCTCTTGGCCCACCTATTAGATGAAGAATTGCCGGACCTGGCTAAGTTGGATCACCGGGCGATCATCGTCGCCCACCAACTGACGCCGACCGACATCATTCGCTTGAACCCACACCTAGTCGCCGGGATTGTGACCGACCTGGGTGGCCGGACCGCCCACTTCTTGGTGATGAGCAAGGAGATGAGCTTTCCCACCGTGGTCGACACCAAGACGGTGACCGAACACGCCGATGACGACATGGTTGCCATCATCGACGGTACCCACGGGCGGGTGATCTTGCAACCGACCCCTCAGCAAATCGATCAGTACCAACGGCTGGCTAGCCGGGAGAGTGCCCGCCTGCGCGAACTGGGCGTCTTAAAGCACCAAGACACCGTTAGCGCCGATGGTCACCACTTTGAAGTGGCCGCCAACGTCGCTTTGCCACGCGAAAGCGACGAACTGGCCACCAGCGGAGCCGAGGGGGTCGGTCTCTTTCGTAGTGAATTTCTTTTCTTACACCAAGATACCCTACCGGACGAAGAAACCCAGTTTCAGGCCTACCGGAAGCTGCTCTTGGCTGCCAACAACCACCGGGTGGTGGTGCGCACGCTCGACATCGGCGGCGATAAGCAACTCGCCCAGGTGCCCCTGGAACGGGAGAACAACCCCTTCTTGGGCCTGCGCGGCCTGCGGGTTAGCCTGGCCTACCCGGGGCTATTTCGGACCCAGTTGCGGGCGCTCTTGCGGGCCTCGGCGTACGGCCAGCTAGCGATCATGTTCCCGATGGTGGCGACCGTTGACGAGTTCCAGCAGGCCCAGCGGATGGTCGATCAGGAGAAAAACCGGCTGACCCAGGGGGGAATCCCGGTCGGCAAGGAGTATGAGGTCGGGGCGATGGTTGAAATCCCGGCCGCCGTGGCGATGGCCGACCAGTTGGCCCAGTACGCCGACTTCTTTTCGATCGGCACCAACGATTTGATCCAATACCTCTTTGCCGTCGACCGGGGCAACGGGCAGGTGGCGAGCCTCTACCAGTCCCTGCACCCGGCCGTCTTGCGGGCGGTTAAGCAGACAATTGATTGTGCCCACGCGGAAGGCAAGTGGGTCGGGTTGTGTGGCGAAATGGCGACCATTCCGACCGCCGTGCCATTGTTAGCGGCGATGGGCCTAGATGAGTTTTCGGTCCCGCTAAGCCAGGTCCTGCCGGTTCGCTCGCAGATCCGCCGTCTCAAGGTGCGGCAACTGCAGCCGCTGATTCACCAGGCCCTGGCTGCCCACAGCCCGGCCGAAGTCAGGGCGCTGGTCGATCAATTAACCAGTCACATGAAGTAATCAACATATTAAGGAAAGCTTAACCTGCCTACCAACGACCAGGAAGCTGGAAAAAATAGAAACGGGGTGTCGGGCCGAAGGAGCCGGGCACCCCGTTTATGATCTGACTTGCCCCGGGGATAGGAACGGGGCTAAAATAGCCTAAATTGCGCCTGAAAATTCCCTTTAGTATAATTAACTGTAGTTTATTGCGAAGAATTAAAGGAGCCGAAGCTTTGAAGATTGGTTTGTTTACAGATACGTATTTCCCCCAGGTGAGTGGGGTGGCCACCTCGATTAAGACCCTGCGCGATCAATTAACCGCGCTGGGCCACCAGGTGTACATTTTTACAACCACCGACCCGGCGGCTGATCCCGTTTCGGACCAGGCGGAGGGAATTTACCGCTTTGCTAGCATTCCCTTTGTCTCCTTTACCGACCGGCGGATTGCCGTTAGCGGGTGGCTGAAGGTGTTGCGGTTAGCTAAGAAGCTCGACTTAGACGTGGTCCACAACCAGACCGAGTTTTCGCTGGGGATGATGGGGAAGATGGTCGCCCGGGAAATGAAGATCCCGTGCCTACACACCTACCACACCATGTACCAGGACTACCTCCACTACATCGCTAACGGGCGGGTCTTAAAGCCGCGAGACGTTGCCCACCTGGCTCATTTTTACTTAAAGAACATGACCGGGGTAATCGCCCCGTCCGAACGGGTCTTAGACACCCTCTTGTCCTACGGGGTGGAAGCGCCGATCCGGGTGATTCCAACCGGGGTTAACCTACAAGTCTTCCAAACGCCGGATAGTAAAGAAGAGATCAGCGCCCTGCGCCAAAAGCTTGGTTACACCGATCAAACGCCGGTCCTCTTGTCGCTGTCGCGGGTGGCCTTTGAAAAGAACATCCACGCCCTCGTGGAAGCCATGCCGGACATTTTGGAAAAAGAGCCCGCCGCCCAACTTTTAATCGTGGGGGAAGGGCCGGCGCGGCCAACCCTGGAGCGCCAGGTGCGCGAAATGGGGTTGCAAGACCACGTATCCTTTACCGGCCAAGTGGATAACGATCAGGTTTGTCACTACTACCATATGGCCGACGTCTTCGTTTCGGCTAGCGATTCGGAAACCCAGGGGCTGACTTACGATGAGGCCTTGGCCAGCGACTTGCCGATTGTCGTCATGCGTTCCGAGTATACGGACGAGCTAATCGATGACCCGGCGATTGGGCGTTCCTTTCAAAAGCGCACCGACCTGGTTGACGGGGTACTGGAATACTTGGCCACCCCGCCAAGCCCGGAGGCAATCGCCAAGCGCCGCGAGAAACTGCACGATATCTCCGCGGAGGGGTTTGGGCAGCGGGTGCTTGATTTCTACCGGGTCTGCCAAGAGGAAGTGGCGGAAAAAAAGCGGCCGGGCTTTGGGCGTCGTTTTCGTCATTTGAGGAACCAAAATGATTAAAATTACCATGTATTCGTCGGCTGACAAGGTGGCGGGGCAGGGGGTCGGGAGCGCCTACGCGGAGCTGATGACCCTGTTAAAGGACCGCTTTGCTTCCCAGTTCGATATTCAAATTAATGAGTTTAGCCGCCAAAATGACATCAGCCACTACCACACGATCGACCCCCGTTTTTTTGTGTCGACCTTTTCCAAGAAACGGGGCCAAAAGATCGGCTACGTGCACTTCCTTCCCGAGACGATGGAAGGCAGCCTGAAGATCCCCCAACCGTTTCGGGGGCTTTTTTATCGTTACCTGATTGCCTTTTACAAGCGGATGGATCACCTGGTCGTGGTTAACCCGACCTTTATCCCCAAGCTGGTGGCCTACGGGATCCCACAAGAACTGGTGACCTACACCCCCAATTTCGTCGATGACCAGCGCTTTTACCCGGTCTCGGCGGCCAAGCGGTGGGAACTGTACCGGCGGTGGAAACTGGATCCCGAGCGCTTCACGGTCGTCGGTAGCGGTCAAATCCAAGAACGGAAGGGCGTCTTTGATTTCATCAAACTAGCCAAACAAAACCCCCACTTTCAATTCATCTGGGCCGGGGGCTTTTCCTTTGGCCGGATCACCGATGGCTACCAAGAGCTCAAGAAGGTTGTCGCTAACCCGCCGGCCAACCTCTTGTTCCCGGGGATCGTTACCCGCGACCAGATTGCCGAGTTAAACAACATCGCCGACCTATTTTTATTGCCTTCCTATAACGAGCTCTTCCCGATGTCGGTACTTGAAGCCTTTTCGTGTGGGACCCCGGTCATGTTGCGCGACCTCGATTTGTACCACTCAATCATCGGCGGCTACTACCAACCGGCTAAAGACGTCGACCAAATGCAAGCAGAACTAGTGCGGATTGCCCAGGATCCGGTCGCCCTAGCTGACCTAAAGCAAAAGTCACTAACGGCCGCCCAACGCTACTCCAAGGACCACCTGGCTAATGAGTGGTACCACTTTTATCGAACGCAAACGGGGAGGGAATAGGATGTCGCGAAAAAACTGGGTCGTTTTGATCTTGATGCTCGTTGCCGGTGCCGGCATCTTCGCCTTTTCGTTGCGCAACACCGATTTACATCAGTTAAGCATTGACCTCGCCAACCTCAACTGGGGCTGGTTTAGCGTGGCCGTCTTATGTATTTGCCTTTACCTGGGGCTGGAAGGGGTCGTTACCAAGCTCTTCATGGCCGACCGTTACCCGGACTTTAGCTGGAAAAACACCATGCGGGTGCCGCTGGTCGAACAACTCTTCAACGGGATTACTCCCTTTTCCACCGGGGGCCAACCCGCCCAACTAGTGGCGATGCTCCAGGCTGGGGTCGATGGCGGCCGGGCCAGCTCGGTCCTCTTGATGAAGTTCGTCGTCTTTCAGGGGATGATCGTAATTAACTTCATTATCAGCATGCTGATTGGCTTTCACTACATTGCCACCAAGCTCCAGGCCCTGTCCTTGCTGGTGGTCTTTGGCTTTGTCATTCACCTGAGCGTGATCGTCGCCTTGCTCTTAGTCATGTACTGGCACTCCTTTACCAAGCGGGCCACCAACCTCTTATTAAGGCCGGTGCGTTGGTTTGTTAAAGAGAACCGTTACCAGAACTGGCAGCGGGTCTTAGACGAGCGGATTGACTCCTTTTACCAGGAGAGCTTGAAGATGCGTCAGGAGTACGGCAAGCTCGCTAAGGTCTCGGTGGTGACCTTAGTCCAGTTGGCCTTTTACTACCTAATTCCCTACTTCATTCTCTTGGCGCTGGGGGTGCAAAACCTTAACGTGGTGATGATCGTTTCCTTAAACGTCTTGATCTTTATGATTACCTCGCTCTTCCCGATTCCCGGGGGGACTGGGGGGGCCGAGTATTCCTTTACCGTCCTCTTTGCCAGCTTCATTACCTCCAACGCTAAGCTAGTCTTGGCCATGCTCTTGTGGCGGATTCTCACCTACTACTTCGGCATGTTTGCCGGGATGGTGGCCCTCGTCTTAAAGCCCGATCCGGTGAAGCCCTATGAATGATTAACTGAGCGGCGCCGTTAAGTAGCCGTTGAAAAGTAAGGGGAACCGTCTCCCCTTAGTAAAACAGATTAACTTAGACCCCCATAGTCGCTGGCCGGCTGTGGGGGTCTTATTTATATCGGCCCTTTGTCAAATCCTGTTGATGAGATTGTTTTAGGCGGCGCCAGGTGCTAGCACCTGGCGCCAACGCCTTGGGGAAAGCGAGCTAAGTTCGGCGCCCTTAGCTGGTTAATTAACCGGGGTAAGGTAGTGGTTTAGGCTAGCGCTACCGCCCCGTTTTGCCTTTAAGTAGTTAGAAGGGTAAAATAGATAAGATAACAAGGAGGGAAGACAATGGTTAATTCGAATCTACGTCGGATCATCAAACGCTTGGAGGCGATGGTGGTGGACGGGGCGGGGCCCTTGCAGGTTCGGACCTTCGAACGGTATGGGATTGCGGTGTGCGACGTCCTCTTCAATCAGGAGAGCGGGGAGTTTGTCGTTAAGCGAATTGAACCAGGTGACGTGATGGTGTTCGATCAACTCGACTTGGCGGCCATTGAGGTCTATGACTGTCTAGAAGATTTTCGCCAACGTTTTTAACTTTTTTGCCAAAAAGCGTTGACGATTTAAAAAGTCACTGGTATAGTATTTAATCGTTGTGATAAGCAAGGACGACATGAAGTTAACCTTGTAAAATCCTTCAAAAAACAGTGTTGACAGTTAATTGTCTGATATGATATATTGATTAAGCTGTTAAATCAGCGGTGCCAATGAGTTAAAAAAGAATTTAAAAAATATCTTGACAACACATTAGCACTTATGATAAAATATTTAAGCTGGTTGGCGGTAGACCTTTGAAAACTGAATAATGTTTCGACGAATCAAATGTGTAGGGTC
>OGKH01000930.1_pt1 | contig 12322 bp, 10 predicted proteins | sample 1572421 | NCBI WGS metagenome assembly OGKH01 (sample SAMEA2582084, study PRJEB24529) | metagenome | biome: Human gut stool | place: China | collected 2011
AAACGTCACTTAACTGATACTGCAGCAGTGACAAAATTTGTAGGTTAATTCGTTTTAATTTAGAGTGCCTCAGTTGGCTTATAAAATCTAAATTAAACCTATTATCATAATTACCGTAAAGACCCCCTGGCCTTGGCTAGGGGGTCTTTATTTGATACATATATGGTGTTTATTATATAATAAATAGGTAAGTATTGATGACATTAGGAGGTCTCATGAACGAAGCCTTATTAGAATATATAGACCATAAATTGAATAACGAAGATTTGGGGCGCGTATTCCCAGTCACCTTTCAAGGAAATGAGTACTTTGTAAAACGCGCTGTAGGTAATAACCGGTCATCATGGATTAAACCATCTCCTCGTGCATCCTTTGACCATGAGTTTTATATGATGAACTTTGTGCGTACACAATTACCATTAGCTCCGGAAATTGTAGGCTTTCGAGAAAATTATTTCGTGACACCGAATTATGGTAAGAATTTGACCTACTATGGCCATTTACCGCAGGAACATCCAGAAGATAGTTCGTTAGAAGATATGGCAATTCACATTTTTTATGTCTTTGGCAAAGCTCTTGGTACACTTCACGACTATGGGATTGCTCATGGCCGCCCTGCATTACGAGATATCGTATACAATCCAGATGCGGATAGTGTCATGCTCCTTGATTGGGAAAATGCACGTCGCTGGCCAGAATTCACGCCTGCTGGATGGGATTTACTTATCTTTATTCATAGCTTCATCCGCGAAGGAGATTTACCAAATACCTACCTATATGCAGCTATGAATGGTTATAGTTCTGCACGCTGTGCACGGGATACTGTTCTTCATGTGAAAGAAGTTTTAAAAAAGCGTGACTATCTTTTTAAATTCTGTCGCCTGTTGGAACCGTTCCATTTTGTAGACACAGAAGCGGCTGTAAATTCATTTGACTTTATACAAGGACTAAAAACTGAATAATTGTGTATGACTAGTTGATTCTTGCAAAAACAGAATGCTAAGGATGCCCCGAATGACCCTCCCGTATGGTGAGGGTCATTTTATTATGGTAAAATAGATTGTATACATGGTGATGTTTTTACCAGTATTAGTTAGCATTAAAAAATCATAAATCCGGTATAGGGGAGTTATGACGAGGTATAACAAGTGGAATATATTATTTCGTTCATGGAAACGTATGGCTATGCAGCCATGTTTATTGCGATGGTTCTAGAGAATGCGAATATACCGATTCCTAGTGAAATTGTGCTTGGATTTGCAGGGTATTTAATTGCTCAAGGTATATTTGATTTGCATACGACAATGGTCGTAGGTACATTGGCTGGTATCGTTGGATCCATTTTGTCATATTGGATGGGGGAATATGGCGGCCGTCCGTTGTTATTGAAATACGGTAAATATGTATTCTTTAATGAGCATAAATTTGAACTCGCTGAAAAGATGTTTAATAAATATGGTGGAGTAGCTATATTCTTTGGCCGTCTTTTACCTGGTGTTCGTACATTTATCTCCTTTCCGGCTGGCATGGCGCGCTATCCATTGTGGCACTTTATCGTTTGGACTGTACTCGGTACTATTCCTTGGACGATTTTACTCGTATATTTAGGAAAAGTACTTGGGGAAAACTGGAAAGATCTTATTCAGTATAATCATGAATTTTTGCTAGTTGTGATTGTCATCTTTGCTATTGTGGCTGCAGTGCTCGGATTTAAATACTATAAAAATCGCCGTAAATCATAAGGAGGTCACAATGAAATTGTCTCGTTTGACGCCTGTGTTGTTTGTTGTTTGGCTGGTATTCTTTATGGTAGCTAATAATATACTACCTGTAACCGATCCAGTAGAATCGAATTATGCGTTAACTGCTAAGGAAATGGTGTTGTCTGGCAATTGGTTATCGCCACAGATTTATGGGACATATTGGTATGACAAGCCGATTATGATTTATTGGCTGATTGCATTAGCTTTTAAAATCTTTGGTATTGCTGATTGGGTAGTTCGTTTGCCAAGTGCTATATTTGGTGCCTTGTCAGTGGCTACCCTGTTTCAAGCTTTACGGACCTTTAGTCGACGTTGGCTCGTTGGCTTAGTAGGTTCCTCTATCCTTGGTACATCTCTTATGTTCTGGGCTGTTGCTCATGGTGTTATAACCGATATGGTATTGTTATATACGACATTGATGGTTATGATGTATGCGTACAAAGGCTTGAATGAAAATTCTAGTACGGCCATGATTGTAGCGTATGTATTTTCCGGATTAGGAGTTTTGACAAAGGGGCCCGTGGCACTTGTTTTACCTGGCCTTATTTTACTCGTTTATGTTGCGCTTTGCCGTTCAAAACAAATGTTATTTCGTCTCTTTGATTGGAAAGGGATTTTGGCCTTTCTTGTCGTCGCTATGCCGTGGTATGTTTATATGTATAGCGCCCATGGACAAGCCTTTTTGGATGGATTTTTAGGCCTTAACAATGTAACACGTGCGACTCAGTCCGAACACCCGGAAGATAATGTGTGGTGGTACTATATCGCTATTTTCCTCGGCGCTTCTTTACCATGGACGGGCGCTGTTATTTATGGCATGATAACGGGCTTTAAACAGCGTCATAAGTGGTACGTGTATTGTATGTGTTGGGGCGTGGGTACTGTTCTATTCTATTCCTTGATGGCCACTAAGTATCCTCTATATACATTTATTAGTCTTGTACCTTTCAGTATTCTTGGTACATTAGGGGCTATGAAAGCTCTGCGTCCGGGTCGGCCTCGTTATGTCCCATGGATTGTAGTCGGTCCCACACTATTGTTATGGATCGCTTATGTAGGGGCATCTTTCTTTGCACCTTGGGGCTATTATGGATTGCTCTATGTTTTGGCAGGCGTATCCATATTAGGGCTGTTATGGTTCTGGTGGACTCGCCAACGTTATCGTTTGCTGAGCATTGTCGTGATTGGAACCATGCTCATTTCATCGATTGTAGTACTCGAAGGCTTGGTACCTCTTGTTAAACAACGTAGTTCTATCAATCTTATCCCTGTTGTAGATAAGTATAATGGTGATGTGTATTATTACAATGGATACAGCACATCTCTCGTATATTATACTGGACATGAGATGGTTCGTATTAAGGGTGACAGCAGTCGTTGGGATGACAAGGATAAGTTAAAGCACCGTAGTGCTGAGTGGGATAAAAAATACCTTATGGAGCAAGTGACGGAGGACGAGTTTATCAAGCGTTTGGCTGAAGGTAAGCAAATCATGGTCATCGTTCCAAAAGGCGAAATTAACCATTTTAAACAGTCTAGTATTGCACCATATGTTGGTGAGTACAGCGAGGCTGGTAGCTCTGAGATTTATATTTTGAATAAACGACAAGCTTATATTGAAGAATAATATATTGTTAATCATGTTTGTGAAAGTAGCATCAACCGCTCAATGCGGTTGATGCTTTTTTGCGTATATAATCAGAATATTTAATGTATATATTATGTCCTAATTACTATTTATATTTTTTTAGAAATAAAACCCATTATAGTTATATGTATTGTTGACATATTAAAAACATATTGGTATAGTAGGTTATATAATTTTTAGAACGAGGTGTTTTGAAACCTTATTTCATCTAGGTTTTAGAAAAGTGCGGAAGTGGCATGTGTCAAAAACGCCCCTTGTTATGAGGTAGAAAGAGGGGAAGTTATGAAGAAGACATGGTATCTAATCATCGGAGTGGTCCTCTTGGTTATTGGCTGCATAGCCTATGGTTATCATGAACACCATAAACCAAAGACGGCTCAAGAATTAAAGACTGTACGCGTAGCCTATTTACCAATTACCCATGCATTGCCGGTATTCGCTACAAAAGAATTAGAAACAGCAGATGGTCCTGTACATGTAGAGCTTGTTAAATATGGATCTTGGCCAGAGTTGATGGATGCATTAAATACAGGCAAGGTAGATGCTGCATCGGTACTCGTTGAGCTAGGTGTAAAGGCTCGTGAACAAGGCATTGATGTTCGTGCTGCTGCTCTTGGTCATACAGAGGGTAATATTATCATCGTAAATAAGGATATTAACTCCGTTCAAGACTTAAAAGGTAAATCCTTTGCTATCCCTCATAAACAATCAACTCAAAAAATTCTCGTGGATTGCATGCTTGAACAAGCGGGTCTTTCTGAAAAAGATGTACAAATCGTAGAAATGAGCCCTCCAGAAATGCCTTCTGCTCTATCGGTAGGACAAATTGCTGGGTATAGTGTAGCCGAACCATTTGGCTCTCTAGCCATTGAAATGGGAACTGGGAAGGTCTTCGAAGATCCTGACCATCTCTGGCATGATAATATTTGCTGTGCTCTTGTGTTTAATGGTCAATTCGTCGATGAACATCATGACTTGGCAAAAGCTTTCACAAAAGCCTATCTCGATGCAGGTAAATACCTAGATGAGCATCCAAAGGCACAAGAGGAGATTTCCTTAAAGTACATGAAGTTTAATGACCCAGTTATTGAACGTTCCCTCAAAGTGATTGGGTTTAAAGATTTAGCCCTTACAGAGGACCGTTATAATGCGCTTGTGCATCACATGACACATATTGATTTAATCAAAAAAGTGCCGACCTATTCAGAGTTTGTGGATCAATCATTGTTACCATAGGAGGGGGACCATGAAGAAATATACATATGTGCCAGGTGCATTTATCGCAGCTTGGCTAATTTGGGAGTTAATCGTTTGCCTCGGCGGTTTTAATGAAGCGCTATTGCCAACGCCGTATAAGGTGTTGCTCGGCTTTGGAGAACTCATTGGAGACGGTGTCCTCTTTAAGGATATTGCAGATAGTTTAGTACGGTTCTTCATCGGTTACATCATTTCTGTTGTGGCTGGCGTATTCTTCGGCCTTATCTTGGGGTGGTATAAGGGGATTTGGAACTACATCAATCCAATCGTTCAAGTCATTCGACCAATTTCTCCTGTGGCGTGGTTGCCGTTTATCGTTCTCTTCTTCGGTATCGGTCAAGCACCAGCTATCGTTATCATCTTTATCGCAGCATTCTTCCCGGTGCTATTGTCCACCGTGTCTGCTATTCAAAATATTGACCCTGTGTACATCAAGGTAGCGCGCAACTTTGGTATTAAACAGCCAGAACTGTTATTTAAAATCGTATTACCTGCCGTATTCCCAGGTATTGCATCGGGCCTTCACATCGCCCTCGGTACGGCGTGGATCTTCCTTGTAACAGGGGAAATGGTAGGCTCCCAAACAGGCCTTGGCTTCCTCATTATCGATATGAGAAATAACTTGCGTAACGATCTCTTGATGGTAGCCATTTTGACCATCGGTTTCGTTGGGCTTTTACTCGATTGGGGTGTGTCCCTCATCGAAAAATGGATTTACAAACGTTGGGGTATTGAGAAATAGGAGGTGGCCTCATGGGTTACATTTCGGTGCGCAATGCACACAAGGAATTTATGAAAGATGGGGAACCACTCACCATTCTTGAAGATATTAATTTAGATATTGAAAAAGGCGAGTTTATTTGCCTCTTAGGTCCTTCTGGTTCTGGTAAAAGTACGCTATTAAATGCTATGGCAGGCTTTGAGCTCGTTACATCTGGTTCCATTACTATCGACGGTGAAGAGGTGAAAGCGCCTCAACTCAGATATGTAACGGTATTTCAAAATTATGGCTTGTTGCCATGGCGTACGGTGGAAAGCAATATTGAGCTTGGCCTTGAAAGTAAAAAGGTGCCTAGAGAAGAGCGACCTGCTATCATCGACAAATACGTTAAAATGGTAGGCCTCGATCACGCTCGTAATCGCTATCCTGCCGAATTATCTGGGGGCATGCAACAACGTGTATCTATCGCTCGTGCACTAGCCGTAGATCCAGATATCATTTTCATGGACGAACCACTAGGTGCTCTCGATGCATTAACACGTATCAACTTACAAGACGAAATCTCTCGCATCTGCCGCGAAGAAGGCAAAACTGTTGTATTTGTTACCCACGATATTGAAGAAGCCGTAGTCCTAGCAGACCGTGTAGTAGTACTGGCGGCTAATCCGGGTCGAGTACAAACCATCATCCCTGTAAATATCATCGATAGAACCGACCGTACATCAGCGTCCTTTGTTAATATACGGAACCACATCTTCGAACAATTCCAATTGGCAAAAGAAGACAAAATCGAGTTCTATATTTAGTTGTTATGGTGTATACTATAAGAAGCTAAAGATTGTAAGTGCTCCACTGAGTGCACAAAAGAAACCATCTAGGGACTGCGATATATCTAGGTGGTTTCTTTAATTATAATGGACAAAATTCTAAAATAATGTATACTATAAGTAGCTAAAAGAGTAAGGAGTTCCATTAGTGTACACCTTAAAAGAACCACCCAAGTATTTCGACGTCCTTGGGTGGTTTTTTACTTATCTGATAACGGAGATAACCCGATGCTCATCACCATTTAAAATACCTATCGAGCAATTTACAAATGTAGTAGCTAATTACATTCGTCATAATAGGTATTATAAAGAGTAAGAAGATTTTTTCCATAGTGTCACCTCCTCCCTACACCGTATTTCTCGGATTAGAGATGGTGACATCTTGATTGTAGTATATATAACTTTATATTTCTTATGCAATTCGTGTAATTATCATGTATAGTAGATATATATCGGTAATAACATATAAATTTTAAACTGGAGGCTGCATGTCTTTATTTGAATTAGAGAAGACCTTGTCTTTTGATGAATATATAGCAACCTTTGATGCGGAGCGTGTGGCGAAGGTGCACGGTTTTGTAGACTGGCTCGCTCAGTATCAAGGTGGTCTCGTCCATAATCCTTGGGGTGAGGTAAATCCTGATTTAGAGATTGTTACAGATGGTTTTGATGCGGCCCAAGTGCGTCGAGATAATTTGGTAGCCTATTTATTGCCTCGTTTAGGTCGAGCTAAGGTTTTTGTAGTGGCTGAGGCTGTAGGGTATCAAGGGGGACGCTTCACAGGTATTGCTATTACTTGTGAGAGAATGCTATTAGATAAGCACAAAACCATTCGTGCGAAGGATGTCACGTCTATTCGCTTGGAACGGACTAGTTCTCCTACTAGTTCTTTATTGAAAGGAACACAGCAGAAGGATGGCTTTAATGAACCTACTGATACGGTGGTGTGGAGTGCTATCGTAGAAAAAGGTATCGCCCCCTATGATACATTGTTGTGGAATATATTCCCGTTTCATCCACATAAGGATGGAAATCCATTGACGAACCGCACGCCTACGGAGAGAGAACAACAATTAGGTTGGGAGTACACAAAACGCTTGTTAGAGTTACATCTAGAGTTAGGCGGTGTAGAACCTCTTATACTTGCAGTAGGGCAAAAATCTGCTGATACAATGGGCAAATTTGGCCTAGTTGCCATTGGCTTACGCCATCCTGCAAACGGCGGGGCTAATCTCTATCGACAAGGGTTCGCTGAGGCGGTAGATACATATTTAAAATAACAAACGATTGAGAGGTTTAAAGTAATAAACGATTGAGAGTTTTGGAGAGAAGTTTATGAAACGTTATTGTGATGCTTGCCGTCATTATTGTGATGAGGCAGCTATGTTTTGTCCTACTTGCGGACAGTATACGGTGGTAACAGAGGTGGAGCGCATTGCACCAGAAGGTGATGTGATTTATCCGTTGTCTCATTATCAGCTAAGCTATAAGGATACATTCCTCTATGTGATGGGCACGAAGTTCATGGATACTGATGGTCGCGCTTCTCGTAGGGAGTTTTTCCAGTTTCTATTATTGTGGCATATTGCTATTATTGGCTTGTTAGCGGTATTTTATGGTTTGACAGCCATATTGCATACAGGACCGTATCTAATCGGATTGGCAGGTCTTATCGTTGCTATACTTAGTTTAGTTTCTTTGATGCCTTTGATTGCGCTATCTGTACGACGTCTCCATGATACGGGTAAAAGTAGTGCTACATTATTACTGTTTCTCATTCCCTTTGTAGGGCCACTGATCTTATTAGGCTTATTATGCTTAAAAGGTCAGCCTCAAGACAATCAATACGGTAGTGCATTGCAACATATCGTCATAGATAAGCGCTTGGCATCTATTATGAAAGCATCTCCTACGAGTAGTGCTTTAACAACACGTGTTCTTGTGGGGTTACTTGTTGTAGTAATCTGTGCATTTGGTGCATCTTTACGTGCGATGGGACCCGCTAATGAGGTATTCCCTGACGGATGGTTTACAAACTCCATCGTTGGCGCAGGTAGTGTAGAAGCATCGCGCGCTTCTGTACAGAATTATTTTGATGCCGTAAATAATAAGGACTATGACAAGGCTTTCACCTATATCATTAGCCAAGCTAGTACAAATCCAGTGGAGAAGCAAAAATGGCTAGAGTCCATGAAACAGGCTCCAAAGGTGGATGTAGTGTCCCTAGGTGTTACACGAGTGAGTCGCACAGGGGATTTGAAACGAATTGTCTTTGATGCAAATCTACAAACTACAAAGGTTGGCGCCGGTGTTGTAGAATCCACGCCGATGAAGCGCTATATTTCTGTCATTGAAGAGAATGGTGCTTGGCGTATAGAAGGCTTTTACAAAACTATGCCAGACGATGACAAATAGAATATGATATATCGAAATAGCGTTAACATGGGGGCTACCCTCTTTTGTTAACGCTATTTTTATGTTACAATAGACATAACGTATGAAAGCGAGGCTTTCATCAAAATCGATCGGATTATATTGCAAAACTCATTAGATTGGAACGAAGAGAACGTACCCGTCGCGGCTGACATGTCTAATGATGGCAATATACTCATTTGCTATGGCAAATGGTCACAACAACACTAGGAACGGCAAAAATTGATAGCGCATTTTTGCGCCCATTTGACGAGACGCTAGTATTTTAGCGCCTTTTTCTTTGTGTGGCCTCCATAGCATAGATCAATTCAAGTGATAGGTGAGAAAAGAAACTATGTTAAATAAAATAATGAACAAAATTTTAGGAGGAACTGTGAATACAACAGATAATCAGGTTACTGCACAAGTGAAAGCAGAACCAACAGTAGCAAAAACTGCTACTCGTACAGCTGCGGCTGAAGGCGAACATAAACAAACTCGCCGCCGTACTAATACACGTCGTCCTGCTGGCGAAGGTCGTACTCGTCAACACGCGACTGGTGAAGGTGAAGGCACAACACGCCAACGCCGTACAAATACTCGTACAAATGCAAATGGTGGTCGTACTAATACGACACGCCGTACCAATACACGTCGCAATGCTGAGCAAGGTGAAGGTCAAGAACGTACAGAACGTAAACCTCGCCAAACTCGTGCACCACGTGGTGAACGTAGTGAAAATACACGCAATACGAGAACTAATAATGGTCGCAATGGTCAAAACCGTAACAACAACCGTCCAAATAATCGTTCCACAAACCGCAACAATCAAGAGGCTCCTGTGGAATTAGTAGGTCGTACACCAAATGGCGCTAACAAGGGGAAATTCCAAATCATCCCTCTTGGCGGTCTTGGTGAAATCGGTAAAAATATGACCATCTTCCAATATGAGGACGAAATTATCGTTCTCGACTCTGGCCTTGCGTTCCCTAGCGAAGATATGCTTGGCGTAGATATCGTTATTCCTGATATGAGCTATATCATTGAGAATAAGGACCGCGTGAAAGCAGTCGTTATTACCCATGGTCACGAGGACCATATCGGTTCCTTAGCGTACCTTATGAAGGAAATTAACTGCCCTGTATATGCTACAAATCTTGTTTGTGGCTTGATTGAAGGTAAGTTTAAAGAGCATAAAGTATCTCCAAAATGCCTTCGCACGATTGCAGCAGGCGATGAAGTGCAAATCGGTCAAGTGAAGGTTGGTTTTATCCAAACTAATCACTCCATTCCTGACTCCGTTGCGGTGTACTTCGATACACCTATCGGTACTGTACTCCATACAGGGGACTTTAAAATCGACCAAACACCAGTTGATGGCAAATTGATGGATATTCATAAATTCGCAGAACTTGGCAACAAGGGCGTACTAGCATTGATGTCCGATTCTACAAATGTAGAAAAACCTGGTTTTACTGGTTCTGAAAGCTCCGTTGGACCTGCTATTAAACAAGCTGTAGGTGCTGCAAAAGGACGCGTTGTATTGGCTACATTCGCATCTAACGTATCTCGTATCCAACAAGCAATTGATGCGGCGGTTATGTTCAACCGTAAGGTTGTCGTTATGGGTCGCAGCATGGTAAATGTTACAGAAATCGCACAAGAACGCGGTTATTTGAATATTCCACCAAATACGATTATCGATGTAGATGTAATGCACAACTATACAGATGACCAAATCATGATTTTAACAACTGGTTCTCAAGGTGAGCCGATGGCGGGCTTATCCCGTATGGCTACAAGTAACCACCGCACTGTAGAATTGGCACCAAATGATACTGTTATTATCTCTGCTACACCAATTCCAGGCAATGAAGGTGCTGTTGGTAGAACTATCGATAACTTACTTCGTCTAGGTTGCCATGTTGTATATGGCAAAGATCGTGGCATCCACGTATCTGGTCATGCGAGCCAAGAAGAGCTTAAAACAATGCTCAACCTTGTGCGTCCAGAATACTTCATCCCGGTTCATGGTGAGTACCGTATGTTACGTCGTCATGGTGAACTTGGTGTGGCTATGGGCGTAGATCCTAAGAAGGTTCTTATCGGTGACAATGGTCAAATCTTTGAATTTGATAAAGACGGTGGCCGTAAAGGTGGCCGTGTACAAGCGGGTGCTATCTTCGTTGATGGCCTTGGTGTTGGCGATGTTGGTAATATCGTTATTCGCGATCGTCAACAATTGGCACAAGAAGGCATGGTTATCGTTGTTATGGCTATGGATACTGCTTCCGGTACCATCATTGCAGGCCCAGATCTCGTATCTCGTGGCTTCGTATATGTACGTGATGCAGAAGAACTTATGCTTGAAGCAGAACGTCGCGTTCATCAAGTATTAGATGATTGTGAAGCACAACGTATCAAGGACTGGACTACAATTAAACAAAACGTTCGCGATGCATTGGGTAAATTCTTCTATGACAAAACACGTCGTAGACCTATGATTTTACCAATCATCCAAGACGTACACTAAATAAAATATCCCTTTCAAGCAGAATGCCGTGATTACATAGCGAACAGTCTTGAGGGGGATATCTTTATTATTTTGAGACACCATAAGTAGCGTAGTTGCTGTAATTGTCTACTATATAGGGTATTTGAAGTTACTTCTTTAAACTGCTATAATTAAAGGATAACTAGTATCCTTTTAGTGTTGAATGGAGTATTATGAAACAAACAAATACAAGAGCTATGGTGGAAACGGCGTTTTTAGCGGCCATCGTAGTTGTATTAACCGTTATAGGCGCTAGTCTTCCTGTTTTATCTCTGTTAGCTACTATCGTGGCTCCTGCGGCGATTGCTACAGTAGGGATCAGGTGGGGCGTTCGTTATAGCTGCTCTGCGGCCGTAGTAGCCTTTGTCATTGTTTCCATTTTATTGGGACCATTGACAGCTGTAGGAACAATCTTGATGTATGCAGTACCTAGCATTTTTATTGGACTCGGTTTTCGTAAACGTTGGTCCCCTTTAAAATTAATCTTGGTGCCTACGCTAGCATTAGCGGTGACTACTATTATTACACTCTTAGCATCAATGTCTATTATGTCTGTTGATTTACAGACATCTATTCAAAATATTGGTGATGAAGTACAAAATGCATTTATAGACACAGTGAAACAACAATCGCTGCCACCAGAACAGACAGAGCTTTATATACAACAAATACAAGCGAGCTTAGTACAGATTAAAAGGATGCTTATCACTTATGCGTTTTGTGCGTTTGCTGTTACGTCTTATATCTTGGCACGGTTTACAGCATATATTGCAAAACGTACTAATAATCCTGTACAACCATTGCCTGCCATTTCATCCTGGCAAATACCTGTTTGGGCGGCTGGTGTATTGGCTGTAGGTCTTATTATTATTTATGGCTCATCCTTTGTTGGTATCAATAATGAGCTGCTTACAACTGTTGGTATGAACATTGCTTTATTTGGCGCCTTTGCTTGTGGCCTTAATGGTATCGCTTCTTTGCTTGGCGTTTTAGAAGGTTATGGTGTATCAAGGGTATTAAAAATTGTTATTATAGCTCTTTTATATGTCATGATGCCAATATCCCTAGTAACGTTTGGTGTTATGGATATGTTTTTAGATTTACGATCTCGTTTCAATCAACGAGGTTATTAATAGAAAG
>OGKH01000937.1_pt1 | contig 12182 bp, 10 predicted proteins | sample 1572421 | NCBI WGS metagenome assembly OGKH01 (sample SAMEA2582084, study PRJEB24529) | metagenome | biome: Human gut stool | place: China | collected 2011
ATCAGATTTTATCTATGTTCTACAAAGGTAGAGGGGTATCGGAAAAATTGACTTTATCTATAGAATCCTGTAAAATGTATAAAGATATTTATGTAATTATGTGACATGAATGATTAGTTTCTGAAAAGGAGTACAGATAATGAAGTATCGTTATTCCCGTATGTTAGCAGCTCTCGTAATGTCTGCTGTGATGATTGCAGGGTGTGGCAACAATCAACAGCAAGCTGGTGAGATTAATGTTAATACATATAAACTTACAGCAAGTGATACACAAGTTGATCAAACATTTGCTGGTACTGTAGTTGCGGAGAACTCTGTAGCTGTACATGCTCGTGTAAGTGGTTATATTGTTGAGAAGTTTGTAAAAGGTGGGGAACAAGTAGTAGCGGGACAACCATTATATCGAATTGATTCTCGTCAATATGAAGCGAGTCTTGCCAATGCAGAAGCACAAGCAGCTCAAGCTAATGCAAACTTGAAAAATGCTGAAGTAGATCTTCAACGTTATGAAACTTTGGCATCACAAGATGCGATTGCTCAACAACGTGTAGATACGCAACGTAGTGCTACAGAGCAAGCTAAGGCTACTTATGAAGCGTATGAAGCATCCGTGAAAATTGCTCAAGATAATATGGGGGATACCATGGTATATGCACCATATTCTGGTACATTACGTCTGGATGACGTAGATACAGGCACTTATGTTCAGGCTGGCTCTACTACATTGGTTACAATCGATTCTATTGATCCAATCTTCGTTGAGTTTAGTATGACTGAGCAAGAATATCTTGATTTTATGAAGAATCCTACAACGGATGATTCTAATGGTCCAAATATTCAATTAAAACTTGCTGATGGCGAAACATATAATGAACTTGGTTCTATCGTACAAGCGGCTAAGAGTTTAGATCAATCTACGGGTAAGCTTGTATTGAAAGCGTCCTTCCCAAATCCTAATCATTTATTATTACCTAATATGTATGCTACTGTTGTTTCTCCTGGTGAAAAGATTAAAAATGCAATCCTTGTACCAAGTCGTGCAATTTTACAAATCATGGACAAAAACTTTGTTTATGTTGTAAATGCAGCTGGTGTAGTAGAACAAAAGACAGTAGAGATTGGTGGTACTAAAGGTAATGAAACGATCATTAAATCTGGTTTGGCTGCTGGTGATACAATCATCGTTGACGGCTTAACTAAGGTGAAAAATGGCGTAAAAGTAAATGGTAAACTACTAACTAAAGAACAGTTGAAAGCTACAAAATAAAAGGAGGATAGATCGTGTCGAAATTCTTTATTAATCGACCTATCTTTGCCATCGTAATAGCCATTGTTATCACGTTGGTAGGGCTTATCTCTATGATGAACCTTCCGGTAGCTCGATATCCACAAATTTCTCCACCTACAGTTCAAGTTAATACTGCTTATACTGGTGCAACTGCTCAAGTTGTTAATGATACAGTAGCCAGTGTTATTGAAACGCAGATTGTAGGCGTACAAGATATGGACTATATGACATCTAATAGTTCCAGTAATGGTAGCTATTCGTTGACTGTTCAGTTCAATCAAGGTACAGATGCTGATATGGATGCGGTTAATACGCAAAACCGTGTTCAAGCAGCACTTGCACAATTGCCTTCAGAGGTACAAGCTGTAGGTGTTACAACTACTAAATCTTCTGGTGATATGGCACTTATATTCTCTTTGAGTTCACCAAATGGCACATATGATGCAACATTCTTAAAGAACTATGGTACCAATTATATGATGGATACAATCAAATCCATTAAGGGTGTTGGTTCTGTACAGGAGTTCGGCTCTGATTATTCTATGCGCATTTGGTTGGATCCTGCGAAGATGCAAAAACTTGGTGTTACTATCTCTGAAGTTACGGCGGCTATAAAAGGTCAAAACTTACAAGCCGCAGCAGGTACAGTAGGGAAAAACCCTACAAATGGTGAACAAGCCTTTCAATATCCTATCAAAATTGATGGACGTCTCGTAACACCTGAACAATTTGGCAATATTGCTATTAAAAGCACTAATGGTAAGGTATTACATCTAAAAGATGTCTCCCGTATTCAAATTGGGGCTGAAGGGTATGACTTCATCGCAAAATCTGCTCATAAAGAGATTGCCGGTTTTGCTATTTCCCTACAAAATGATGCTAATGCATTAGAAACAATTGCTAATGTTAAGAAGGTTCTAGATGAACAATCTAAATCCTTCCCACCAGATATGCAATATAACGTAGTTGTAGATAATACTAAATTCGTAAGTGCATCTATTAATGAGGTTGAGCATACATTTGTAGAGGCATTGCTCCTTGTTTTAGTTGTAGTATATGTCTTCTTACAATCTTGGCGATCCACAATCATTCCTATGATTGCTGTGCCAGTATCTTTGCTCGGCACATTTGGTGCTTTTGTTTTATTAGATTTCTCTATTAACACTTTGACGCTTTTTGCCATGGTTTTGGCTATCGGCCTTGTTGTTGATGATGCTATCGTAGTGGTAGAGGCTGTTGAATATGAGTTGAAATATAATGGTTTACCTCCAAAAGAGGCGGCTATTAAAGCAATGGAAAATGTGCAAGGACCAGTAATTGGTATTGCCTTTGTATTGACTGCTGTATTTGTACCAGTTGCTTTCATGGGTGGTATGACAGGCATCCTTTACAAACAGTTCGCATTAACGATTGCTGTTTCCGTTGTAATTTCAGCTATTATTGCACTTGTGTTGACACCAGCATTATGTTCTACAATGTTGAAACCACATATATCTAAAAATCGTGAAGATTGGTTACATCGCCAATTAAATAAGTTTAATGTTGCTTTAGAACGATTCAGTAATTGGTATGGCATCCAATTAGCGCGTTTAAGCCATCGTTTGAGTTTAACTGTTATTACATTGCTAATATTTGCAGGTGGTACAGCCTTAGTATTCCACTTCTTGCCAACTTCTTTCGTACCAGCTGAAGATAGTGGTTACTACATGATTGCTGTTAATGAGCCACCTGGTGCTACATCTGAACGGACTATGGCTACACTTGAAAAAATTGCATCTTTCTTGGAAGAAAAAAATGATCCTGAAAAACCTAAGGATGAACAATTATTCCAAGAAGTATTTACTGTCGCTGGTTTTGACCTTTTAGGTGGTGGTCAAAAGTCTAGTGCTGGTGTAATTTTTGCTACTATGTCTGACTGGAAATATCGTACTACTGCTGCAACTTCTATTAATGCAATGGTTGGTCAAACCTTTGGTTTTGCCGCTCAAAGTGTACCAGAAGCAACTGTAATTGCTATGAATCCACCATCCATTCCTGGTTTGGGTAGAACTGGTGGTTTTAGTATGTACATCATTAACAAAGCTGGCGATAGTCCACAAGTTATGGCCGATCGTACTAATGAATTTATTGCGGAAGCTCGTAAGAGCCCGGCAATTCAATCCATTTATACTACTTTTGATACATCTACGCCGACATTACAATTTGATGTAAATCGTGAAAAAGCGGCTCAAGATGGTGTAGCATTAGCTGATATCTTTACCACTTTGCAAGGGTTCTACGGTAGTATTCAAGTTAACGACTTTACTACTTATGGTAAAAACTATAAGGTTGTAGTCCAAGCGGAAGACGCATATCGTCAAAATGCAGATCAGCTTAATATGTTAGCTGTTAGAAATAGTAATGGCCAAATGGTACCTGTTTCTAACTATATTACAAAGGAACAAACGGGTACACCATCTAGCATTACTCGCTTTGATAATGCGATGGCCGTACAAATTGGTGGTTCTCAAGCTAGAGGATATTCCTCTGGTGATGCTATCAATGCATTAAAAGAGGCCGCCGCTAAAACATTACCTGCTGGTTATACATATGATTGGGCAGGTCAATCTCGTGAAGAGTTGAAAGCTGGTTCTCAAACCATCATGATTCTTGGTTTAGGTCTAGTATTTGTATTCTTAATTTTGGCTGCCTTGTATGAATCTTGGAAGGTTCCATTTGCCGTATTGTTCTCCGTACCATCTGGTATGATTGGTGCTTCTTTAGTACCATTCTTATTGAACTTCACAGGCAGATATTCCTTAGCAAATGATATTTATATGCAGATCGGTCTCTTAACCTTGGTTGGCTTGGCTGCGAAAAATGCGATTTTGATTATCGAGTATGCTAAGATTCGCGTTGACGAGCGTGGTATGAATGTTGTTGATGCTGCTATCGAAGCTGCAAAAATTCGTTTGCGTCCCATCTTGATGACATCCTTTGCATTTATCCTTGGTGTATTACCATTGGCAGTATCTAGTGGTGCTGGTTCTGGTGCTCGTACATCCATGGGGATTACAGTAGTAGCAGGGATGACAACAGCAACTTTGTTTGGTATCTTTATCATCCCAATGTTGTTTATCATCATTGAAACAATTGGACCTGGTTTGTTTACAAACCGCAAAAAGAATCACGACTAATCATTTATATTAGATAATTTTATAGAATGTTAAAAACACGTCACTACTTAGTAGTGGCGTGTTTTTTTTGTATGATTTATGATATAATGATATAGTTAAAAATCGGATTGACGTAAGTCGATATTAAGTATGAAATTAATATAAAAGAGGTATATTATGAGTGATGTAAAAACATATGTAGCAGGTCATAAAAGCCCTGATACTGATTCTATTTGTTCTGCTATTTCCTTTGCTAACTTACTAACACAAATGGGGACACCAGCAACTCCAGTCTGTGCAGGTGAAGCTAACAAAGAAACAACATATATTTTGAACTATTTTGGCTTTGATCACCCTCAAATTGTTAAAAATTGGGAAGAGTTTGCTCCAAAAGGCGGCAACTTGTATTTAACAGACCATAACGAATCTAAACAAATTATTGATGGATACAAATCGATGAATATGTGCGGTGTTGTCGATCATCACCGCATTGGTGACTTCGAAACTGATGGTCCTGTATTCATGCGTTTAGAACCAGTTGGTTGCTCCAATACAATCATTACTAAGTTGTACATGGAGAATAATCAAGAAATTCCTAAAGGCATTGCAGGCTTGATGTTATCTGCCATCATTTCTGATACTGTGTTATTCCGTTCTCCAACATGTACAGAAACAGATAAAGAAATGGCTCATAAATTAGCTGAAATCGCTGGCGTAGATATTGAGTCCTATGGGCTAGATATGTTGAAAGCGGGAGCAGATATTTCTGATTTAACTAACGATGATATCGTTCGTACAGACATGAAAGAGTTCTCTGAAGCAGGTAAGACTATTTCTATCGGTCAAATTTCTGTTATGGATACAACTGATGTATTGGCTAAACAAGGTGAACTAGTACAAGCCTTAGAAGCGCTTCGCAATGCTAATAACTACGATGCATCTTACATCATGATTACAAATATTCTCGATGAAAGTACTACATTGTTGTTTAGTGGCGATGTAGAGGCTGTAGTTACTAAAGCATTTGAAAAAGAAATAAAAGATAATGGTGTATTCTTACCTAATACTATGTCTCGTAAAAAACAAATTGTACCACCAATTCTTGGTGCTATGAAATAGTATACAAACTAAAAAAGAACGTTGCTCGCAACGTTCTTCTTCTCTATTTATAGGGCTTCAAGTATATTGCATGTATATTGTAATTGCTATTATAGATGTGTTTATTTACTTATAACAATTTAGCTTTTAACTATACATACTTGTTTCACAGCTTATTAAAGATTATTTATGTATATTTGGAGTTTATGTTGTATATGTAAGGGCAATAGGTGTATTCCGATGAATTCATTATTAACAGGTTTAAATAAAGAACAACAACAAGCTGTCCAGCATACGGAAGGCCCTTTATTGATTTTAGCCGGTGCTGGATCTGGTAAAACAAAGGTCTTAACAGTTCGTATTGCACATTTATTGGCACAAGGTGTTAATCCTTATGAAATCTTGGCGATTACTTTCACCAATAAAGCGGCGAAAGAAATGAAAAGCCGTGTAGAAGGTCTTGTAGGCGATGTGGCAAATCGTATTTGGCTCAGTACATTCCACAGCTTTTGTGCTAAGTTTTTACGTTTTGAAATAGATAGTTTCTTAGGGTATAACAGCAATTTTACTATCTATGACACATCTGACTCTCAAGCTGTTATTAAGGCCGCATTGAAAGCGTTAAATTTGGATGATAAATACTATCCTGTAGGGGCTATGATTGCTGCCATATCAGATGCTAAGAATAAATTACTTTTTGCTTCTGATTTTAGAAAACAAGCACGAGACTTTTACCAACAAAAGGTAGCTGATGTTTATGAGTATTATGAGCGGGAGTTGCGCAAGAATAATGCATTAGATTTTGATGATCTATTATTAGTAGCCGTTAAATTATTACAGTCTAATGCAACTGTTCTTGATAAATATAGTCATCGTTTCCGTTATGTCATGATTGACGAGTATCAAGATACAAACCATGCACAATATTTATTGGCGAAATTATTAGCTTCACATTGGAAGAATATCGCCGTCGTGGGTGATGCTGACCAATCAATCTACGGTTGGCGTGGGGCTGACATGCAGAACATCCTTGATTTTGAGAAGGACTATCCTGAAGCTAAGGTTGTCCTCTTGGAGGAAAACTACCGTTCAACTAAGAAAATTCTCCAAGCAGCCAACGAAGTTATCAAGAACAACCGTAACCGCCGTCCTAAGAAACTTTGGACTCAAAATGATGACGGTGAACAAATTGTTTATTACCGTGCTAATGACGAGCGTGATGAAGCTGTTTTTGTTGCTTCAACTATTGATAACATTATTCGTGAAGAAGGTAAGAACTTCAAGGATTTCGCTGTACTTTACCGTACCAATGCTCAGTCTCGTACCATTTAAGAGGCTTTACTCAAGGCTAATATTCCATATACCATGGTTGGAGGAACAAAGTTCTATAGCCGTAAAGAAATTCGTGATGTCATTTCTTACTTGAACTTAGTTGCCAATCCTGCGGATAATATTAGCTTTGAACGTGTGGTTAATGAACCTAAACGTGGAGTTGGACCTGGTACGCTTGAAAAGATTCGTACCTTTGCCTATGAGCAAAACATGAGTCTCCTAGATGCTTCAGCTAATATTATGTTGTCTCCAATTAAGGGGAAAGCAGCTCAGGGCGTTTACGATTTTGCTAACATGATTCTGAACCTACGTGATCAGCTAGATGGATTAAGCATCACTGAAGCTGTAGAGGCTGTTTTGGATAAGTCTGGTTATCTGGATGCTCTTTCTATGCAACAAACACTTGAAAGTCAAGCACGCATTGAAAATATCGAAGAATTCATGTCTGTTACTAAGAATTTTGACGAAACCAACACCGATGGTATGAAAGACGAGACAGGTATTGACCGTTTAGGCCGTTTCTTAAACGATTTAGCTTTAATTGCTGATACGGACGATGGTGATATGGAAGCAGCAGAGGTAACCTTGATGACTCTCCATGCTGCCAAAGGGCTTGAATTCCCAGTTGTCTTCCTAATTGGTATGGAAGAGGGAGTTTTCCCTTTGTCACGTGCCTCAGAAGAGCCAGATGAACTCGAAGAAGAGCGTCGTTTAGCTTACGTAGGTATCACTCGGGCGGAAGAGATTCTTTTCCTTACCAACGCTAATACGCGTACGCTTTTTGGTAAGACTAGCTATAATCGTCCTAGCCGTTTCTTACGTGAAATTTCAGATGATTTATTACAATATCAAGGTCTAGCACGTCCAGCCAATTCATCATTTGGTGTTCGTTTTACAAAGGAAGAGCCTACACAATTTGGTCAGGGCATGAGTTTACAACAAGCGCTTCAGACCAGAAAAGCAAATGCACAGCCGCAAAGACATACTGGTGCTCAGCCATTTTCAAAAGCCACTGGGGGACTACCTTTTGGTAAGACTTCAGACTCTGGCAACTCAGCTACAGATTGGGAAATCGGAGATATCGCTCACCACAAGAAATGGGGAGATGGTACCGTCCTAGAAGTAACTGGAAGTGGCAAGACACAGGAACTTAAGATAAAATTCCCAGAAGTTGGACTTAAAAAAGTCTTGGCAAGCGTAGCACCTATTGTGAAGAAATAGAAAGGGACCGAAAGGTCCTTTTTATAAGCCCTCCCTATCACATTGATAAAAAATTTCTATTAGACAGCTAGCTTTTCTGGGTGTAGAATGAAGGCAACTTTTGTTTTGGAGGACACCCATATGTCACGAGAATTTTCATTTGAAACCTTACAATTACACGCTGGACAAACACCTGACAAGGAAACAAAATCACGTGCTGTTCCAATTTACCAAACCACTTCATATGTTTTTGACGACGCTCAAGAAGGTGAAGATCTCTTTGCCCTTAGAAAACCTGGTAATATTTACACACGTATTACCAATCCAACAGTAGCAGTACTTGAAGAACGTATTGCAGCCCTCGAAGGGGGTGTTGGGGCCTTGGCTACGGCATCAGGTATGGCTGCAATCACCTATGCTATCCTTGGTTTGGCACATGCTGGCGATCATGTTGTTGCTGCGACAACCCTCTACGGTGGAAGATTTAATCTCTTAAAAGAAACTCTTCCACGCTATGGTATCACAACAACTTTTGTAGATGTTGACAATCCTGAAGAAATTGAAGCTGCTATCAAAGATAATACCAAGCTTGTCTTGATTGAGTCTTTGGGTAATCCGCTTATCAATATTCCTGATTTTGAAAAAATTGCTGAGATTGCTCACAGTCATAAGATTCCATTGGTTGCTGACAATACTTTTGGGACTCCATATCTCATCAATGTTATCTCCCATGGTGTAGATATCGTAGTTCATTCTGCGCCTAAGTTTATCGGTGGACATGGAACAACTATTGGAGGTCTTATCGTCGATTCTGGTAAATTTGACTGGGAAGCTTCAGGCAAGTTCCCACAGTTGGTTGACGAAGACCCATCTTACCACAATATCAGCTATACACGTGATGTTGGTCCAGCAGCATTTATTACTGCCCTTCGTACCCAACTTTTGCGTGACACAGGGGCTGCCTTGGCACCTTTCAATGCTTTCTTGCTTTTACAAGGACTTGAAACACTTTCACTTCGTGTCGAACGCCACGTCGAAAATGCTAAAAAAATCGTAGACTTTTTGGAAAATCATCCAAAAGTTGAAAAAGTTAACTATCCTGGATTACCATCAAGTCCTTACTATGATTTGGCACAAAAATACTTCCCTAAAGGACCAGGTTCTATTTTCACTTTCCATGTTAAAGGTGGACAAGACGAAGCACGTACCGTAATTGATAATCTTGAAATCTTCTCAGATTTAGCTAACGTTGCTGATGCAAAATCTTTGGTGGTGCACCCTGCAACAACAACTCACCAACAATTGGCAGAAGCTGATTTACTAGCTTGTGGTGTCACTCCAAATCAAATTCGTATCTCAGTTGGTTTGGAAAACGCAGATGATTTGATTGAAGATTTAAAACTAGCCCTTGATAAAATCTAAGTATTTCAATACAAAATGATTTAGCCAGCTCTTTAGCTGGTTTTTTTGTTATACTATCCCTATGAAATTTGTTTTTGATTTGGATGGAACCCTATGTTTTTCTGGTATGACCATGTCAAAAGAACTACAAAAGGTTCTTTTAACTGCACCAAAATACGGTCATGAAATTATTTTTGCAACAGCACGCTCTTACAGAGACTGTCTTAGTATTTTGGAGGGAGAATTGAAAAAGCTGACAGTAGTTGGCTTAAACGGTGGTGAAGTCTTCCAAGATGAACACTTAGTATCACAATACACAATACCTTCTCCTGCTCTAAGAACGATTGTTAGCTACTGTGATACTTATAATCTCCCTTATTTTATTGATGATACCTTTAATTATGCTATTCAAAATCCTGAGCAAATCCCTTTTCTTTCAAATGTTGATCCATTAAACAAAGCAAGAATTTTGCCTGTTCATGAACTTAATGAGCCTATCAAAGTTGTTATTCCACTTGTAGAGCATGAAGATATACGTGAAGACCTTATCTTTAATCTAAACAAACTGGAATGTTTAGACTTCAGTTATCATGATATCGAAAGGTGCCTTTACATTAATCCTAAATGTGTGAGCAAGGCTAGTACTGTTTTAAATCACTTTGGTAAAGACTTTGTAGCTTTTGGAAATGATCAAATGATTATTTCTCTTTTCAAAAATGCTATATATGGAGTGCAAATTGGTGATTATCCCTACCTAAAAAACTTTGCGGATGAGGTTATTCCTGCAATTAATGCAGTTATTGCTGAAAAAATTAGACTACTATTTGAAAAATTCTAAACAAATGCTTAGGCTTATTGCTATATTTACAGTACAATAGTAAAAAAAGTATTGGAGGACTAACATGCCAACATTTATTGGAAAACCAGTTACAGTAGCAGAAGACAAACAACTTCAAGTTGGAGATACCTTGCGTGACTTTAACTTGACCACAACAGATTTGACGAAAAAATCACTTTCAGAATTCGATGGAAAGAAAAAAGTTATCTCTATCGTTCCATCAATCGATACTGGTATCTGTTCAACTCAAACACGTACCTTTAACAAGGAATTGTCAGAATTAGACGATACAGTAGTTATTACTATTTCAGTGGACCTACCATTTGCACAAGCTCGTTGGTGTGGGGCTGAAGGACTTGAAAATGCCATCATGCTTTCTGACTACTATGATAATAGTTTCGGTAAAGATTATGGTGTCCTCATTGAAGAATGGCACTTGTTAGCGCGTGCAGTATTAGTGGCAGACGCTGACAACAAGATTACTTATGTCGAATATTTGGACAATATCAATACTGATCCAAACTATGAAGCAGCAGTAGCAGCGGTTAAAAGCTTATAAAATGAGGCTCAGGCCTCTTTTTTATTTTGCCTTTCTTACAGTTTTTACTTGCAAAAGTATTAGCTTCTTGCTATTATTGTATAGCAATACTCAATACGGATAGTGAAATATAAAAAAGGAGATTAAATGTCTGAAAAAGAAAGACCTCAACTGATTATCGATTACGAAGCTAATGCAGACAAACTTGTTCGTTTAGGCGATGTTGTCGATCAATTTAAAGGAAAAGCTGTCCCTGCTAAGGCAAAACCTGGCGAATTCGCTGTCATTAATCTATCGGATATGACACCCAACGGCATTGCCTACGATGACCTAAAGACGTTTTCTGAAGAACGCCGGAAATTATTACGTTTTCTTTTAGAAGACGGTGATGTCCTTATTGCTTCTAAGGGAACGGTTCAAAAAGTTGCTGTTTTCGAAGATCAAGGCAAGCGAGAAGTTGTCGCCTCATCAAATATCACAGTATTACGACCTAAGGAAAAACTCCGTGGTTTCTACATCAAGTTTTTCCTTGAGACAGAGATTGGTCGTGCCTATTTAGACTATGCTGATAAGGGAAAGGCTGTCCTAAATTTATCGACGGCTGACCTCTTGGATATCAAAATTCCTGAGATACCAATTGTGAAGCAAGATTACCAAATTGCTGCCTACCTACGTGGGCGTGCCGATTTCCTCCGTAAGATGGTCCGTGCAGAGCAAGAGTGGGCAAATATCCAACACAATGTTACAGAAGCTCTATTTGGAAATTAACCAAAAGCCAGCAAACTAGGATTTGTTGGTCTTTTTTTATTATTCTCGTGTATAATGGTAGTAGTAAATATGTTATTAGGAGGTCATTATGACTACCAACACTATAGATTTATCACAACCTGTTGCAACAATCATTAAAGAGCATCCAGAGGTTAAGGAATTACTGATTGATCTCGGTTTCAAGCCCTTGTCTAATCCAGCTATGCTAAATACTGTCGGTAAGGTGACCAGTCTCAAAGCTGGCTCTAAGTTAGCTAATATTCCCCTAGATAAAATCAAGCAAACCTTACTATTCAATGGTTATGATGTCATCGGAGACTAATATGGAAAATAATCGTATTCAAATACTCAAAGAAATTCTACTAGATTTGCACCATGGAGCCAGTCCTGAGAGTGTTCAAGAGCGCTTCAATCAACACTTCAAGGGAGTATCTGCCCTCGAAATCTCTATGATGGAGCATGAATTGATGTCTTCTGAAGATGGAGTTACCTTTGAAGATGTTATGAGCCTTTGTAATGTCCACGCTAACCTCTTTAAAGGAGCTATTGCAGATGTGGAAGTGG
>OGKH01000945.1_pt1 | contig 12077 bp, 9 predicted proteins | sample 1572421 | NCBI WGS metagenome assembly OGKH01 (sample SAMEA2582084, study PRJEB24529) | metagenome | biome: Human gut stool | place: China | collected 2011
TATTTCTTTGAAATAGGAAATGATCAGGCAATTTTTGAAGGCCTTGAAATTTCAAAGGACAAAGAATTATGCGATCAATATCAGGGAAAATTTCCAGTAATCTCAGTTTCATTAAAAGGAGCGAAAGCAGGAAATTATGAAGATGCAAAAAAACTGATGAAATATATCATGGCAGCAGAATCCAGACGATTATACGATCGAATGTCAGAAGATAAGTTAAACGAAAAACAAAAAGAACAGATGAACCCATTAATGTCAGATAACATGAAAGATACAGAGTTAATGATAGCACTGTGGATTTTATCTTCTATTTTAAAAGAATATTATGGGAAAAAAGTTATCATATTGATCGACGAATATGATGTCCCATTAGACAAGGCGTTCGAGAATAACTACTATAATGAAATGATCATCTTACTTCGAAACATGTTAGAACAATCATTAAAAACAAATGATAATCTATACATGGCCGTATTAACAGGCTGCTTAAGAATTGCCAGAGAAAGCATCTTTACAGGACTAAATAACTTCAATATCTTTTCTATCACAGACCAATATTTTGATGAGTACTTTGGATTTACAGACAAAGAAGTAAAAGAAATATTACAATATTACAAAGTACCAGAAGCTTTCGAACAAACAAAGAAATGGTATGACGGCTATCGCTTTGGAAACACAGATATCTACTGCCCATGGGATGTAATCAATCACTGCCGAGCATTAAAAGTAGAACCAGATGCGACACCACAGCCATACTGGATCAATACAAGTGGAAATTATATCGTAAAACGCTTTATAGAGAAAGCAAACCAACAGACAAGAAGAGAAATTGAACAATTAATTGAAGGAAAAGCAATCCAGAAAGAAATCAGGTTAGAACTAACATACAACGAACTAGACAGCACGATCGAGAATCTCTGGAGTGTACTCTTCGCAACAGGCTACCTCACCCAACAGGGAAAACCACAAGGAAGAACCTACTCTCTGATAATCCCAAACGAATCCATCCGACAGATCTTTATCGAACAGATTCAGGAATGGTTCAAAGAAACCACAAGAAAAGACGAAAACCGCTTAAAAGATTTCTGCAAAGCATTTGAAGAAGGAAACGCAGAAGCAATCGAAGAACAATTTAATAACTACCTAATGAAAACCATCAGCATCCGAGACACCTTCACAACCAAAAAAGAAAACTTCTACCATGGAGTCCTCCTAGGCTTACTAAGCTACGACCCAGACTGGTACATTACCTCAAACCAAGAAAGCGGAGACGGATACAGCGATATCATGATCGAAGCAGAACAAGCCAGAATCGGAATCATTATAGAAGTAAAATATGCAGAAAACATCAAAACACTAGATAAAGCATGCCAAAAAGCACTAAAACAGATCAAAGAAAAGAATTACGATCAGAAACTAGAAGAAGAAGGCTACGAAACAATATTAAACTACGGAATCGCCTGCTATAAAAAACGATGTAAAGTTTTGGTAGACAAATAATATAAAATAGAACCATTATCATTTTTAGAAAAAATTGTAAGTAAAATTTACATGATAATAAATATAGAATATATAGTTATTACCAATAACCTTCAGCGTATATAAGAGATATAAAATAAATAAAAGGTAGCTAAACGATAGAATTTCATAGGATTTTTTACAAAATCGCAGCAAACTTGGTGCGATGTCTGAGCGAAGCGAGTTTCGCAAGGAAAGTTTGCGAACAAGCGTTTTGTAAAAAATCCGTCAATGAAATTCGTGTTTAGCCACCTTTTATTTATTTTATATCTCTTATATACGTCAAAGATTATGACAAACAATTATTTATTCGCCAAATTATTATTCTGATACCGAGAATCAAACGTAACCTCATCATCAAACCACTCAGGTCCTTCGTATTCCACAGCAACTTCCTCGCTAGGAAATTCCACCTCGGCCATCACAAGCCCCTCATATTCTCCATGAAAGACATCTAGTTCGATCACAAATCCATGTTCATCTGGAATCTTATAACGAGTCTTAGAAATTAAAATCCCATCCACCTTTGGAAGTAGATGCTCATAAGCTGCTTTATCAAGTGGAAATTCATGCTCAGTTCTAGCCATCAATCCTTTACTCTTGAAAGTTAAGAAATACTGCTTATTCATTCTGCGGATACGAATCACAGGTTCCATGCAAAGATAGCCCTGTTCGATCTCAGAGTGTGGATAAGAATCCAGATTATCAGGTAAGTTGTGGACGATAAATTTTCTTTCGATTTCCATGGGCATTTCCTCCTTGAAGTGCAGATCCTAAGCCTTTTTAAGGCGCATACTTTTTCTTTATTATACCCGTCGTCTATGATATAATCAACAAAGATTCGAGAAAAAGACAAAGGAGATGAATATAAATGCGTTTAAGAAATGTACCAGGAGCGAGAGAGACGATCATAGAAAATCAGTTTTCCATCCAGCAGCCAGAACAGATGAAAGGAAAATGGGCAGAGGTATTCCAAAATGACCATCCGATCCACATCGAAGTAGGAATGGGAAAAGGACAGTTTATCATAGAAATGGCAAGAAGAAATCCAGAAGTAAACTATATTGGAATCGAAAAATATTCAAGTGTCCTAGTAAGAGCTGTAGAGAAATTAGAAGATTTTGAACAGGATAACCTTCGTTTGATCCGTATGGATGCAGAGAATATCGAAGAAGTGTTTGACAAAGATGAAGTAGACAGGATCTATTTAAACTTCTCTGATCCATGGCCAAAAGACCGCCATGCAAAGAGAAGACTGACATCTACAAGATTTTTAGAACGATATGATAATATTCTGACACCGGAAGGAAGAGTGATGTTTAAGACAGATAACAAAGACTTATTTGACTTCTCCTTAGAGCAGGTAGAAGAAGCAGGATGGATCCTGGAAAATCACACATACGATCTTCATCACAGCGAATATAATGAAGGAAATGTCATGACAGAATACGAGGAGAAATTTTCAGCCAAAGGAAATCCAATCTGTCGTTTAGTCGCATATCGTCATGCCAAGTAAAAGGATTGCATAAAATAAACAAAAAGTGGTAATATAATCATGAAACAAGGAAAGTTTCGATGCAAGATCCAGTTGTTTCTGTATTTGCATCCATGCATGAACAGATGGGTCTGTCAATTTTTTCAGTCACTAGACGAAGCAAAACGATGTTTAAATAAATAGCAAAGGATAGGTGAATTATTATGGAATATACATTTACAAGTGATAATTTTGAAGAAGAAGTATTAAAAAGTGATGTGCCAGTATTAGTAGATATGTTTGCAACATGGTGCGGACCTTGTAAGATGATGGCACCAGTGGTAGCACAATTAGCTGAAGAATATGAAGGAACTGTAAAAGTCGGAAAACTTGATATCGATCAGAATGTTGATATCGTAGCACAGTACAAGATCATGTCAGTTCCAACATTTTTAGTGATCAAAGATGGAGAGGTTAAGGCAAAACTGATCGGAGCAGTATCCAAAGAAGAATTAGTCGAAGCGATCGATCAGGCAAAGTAGTACGATGAATATATTAAATATTGAACATATCAGCAAAATTTATGGAGAGAAAGTCATTTTTGATGACGTATCTCTTGGAATTCACAGTGGTGATAAGATCGGTGTGATCGGGGTCAATGGTACAGGAAAGACTACATTATTAAAGATCATTGCCAAGATCAATGAGCCAGACAAAGGTCAGATCATCTGTGGAAATGGGATCCGTGTATCTTATCTTCCACAGAATCCTGAATTTCCGAAGAAACAAAGCATTCTTGAATATGTGATGGATGGGAAAGAACATCAGGACTGGAAGACAGAGAGTGAAGCAAAAACGATCCTTACAAAACTTGGAATCTATGATTTTGACGAAGGATGCGATCATTTATCTGGAGGCCAGAAGAAGAGAGTTGCACTCGCAAGAACTTTAGTAGATCCAACCGAAGTACTGATCCTTGACGAGCCAACCAACCACTTAGATAACGATATGGTTCTATGGCTGGAAGAATTCTTAAACAGCTTTAGAGGCGTATTGATCATGGTAACCCATGACCGTTATTTCTTAGATCGTGTAACGAATAAGATCGTAGAGATCGACAAAGGAAAGCTTTACGAATACGATACCAACTATTCTGGATTCGTAGAGTTAAAAGTCCAGCGCGAAGAGATGGAATTAGCCACAGAACGTAAGCGCCAGAGCTTGCTTCGTGTGGAAATGGAATGGATGAAACAGGGAATCAAAGCGAGAGGGACGAGACAAAGAGCCAGAACCGAACGTTTTGAAGAACTGAAGAATGCCAAAGGTCCATCCATGCAGCAAAATGTTGAGATGGATTCGATTAGCAGCCGTCTTGGAAAGACAACGATCGAGTTAGAACACATTTCCAAAGGATTTGGTGATAAACATCTGATCAATGATTTTTCTTATATTGTCCTAAGAGATGACAGGATTGGATTTATCGGTCCAAATGGATGCGGAAAATCTACGCTTATGAAGATGATCATGGGAATTCTTCAGCCAGACGAAGGGAATATCACGATCGGTGATACTGTAAAGATCGGATATTTTGCACAGGAAAATGAAGACATGACAGGTGATATCCGTGTTATTGATTATATTAGAAATGTTGCAGAATACATTCAGACAACAAAAGGGCAGGCAAGTGCATCCCAGATGTTAGACCGTTTCCTGTTCCCGCCAGAACTTCAATACACACCGCTTGATAAACTTTCTGGAGGAGAACAGAGACGTCTCTACTTATTAAAAGTATTGATGGAAGCACCAAATGTTCTGATCCTCGATGAGCCGACCAACGACCTTGACATTCAGACATTAACGATCTTAGAAGATTATCTGGATACGTTCGCAGGAATCGTGATCACAGTATCTCATGACCGATATTTTCTTGATCGTATTGTAAACAGGATCTTTGCGTTTGAAGAAGGCGGGCATTTAAAACAGTACGAAGGCGGTTATACGGATTATCTGGAGAAAGTAAGGCCAATTGCGAAACAAGAAAAAAGCAAACCAGAGAAAAAAGAAAATAATGGAAAGAAATTTCAGAAAGAACATCAAAAGAAGCTCAAGTTTACATACAAAGAACAAAAAGAATTTGAAACGATCGATGATGATATCGCGAAACTGGAGGAAAAAATAGAACAGTTAGATGAAGAGATCATGGAAAATGCAACGAATTCTGGTAAATTAGCAGAGCTTACGCAGCAAAAAGAAGAGACAGAAGAAGCTTTGAATGAAAAGATGGACCGTTGGGTATATTTAAATGATCTGGCAGAACAGATAGCGAATCAATAACAATAAAAGAGGATTGACTCACAAAATATCATATGAGTCAATCCTCTTATTATATTAAGCTTCTTTTTCTAACTTAATATTCTTCTTATACAATCGATAATCCACCCAGTTTCCGATCAAAAATTGAACGGTAGCAAAAAACGGAACTCCAAGGAACATTCCAAGTGGACCGAAATAAGCGCCACCGACAGTGATGGAAAATAAAATCAGTAGTGGACGAACTCCGGTAGATTCTCCAAGGATCTTAGGTCCAAGGATCAGACCGTCAAACTGCTGTAGGACAAAAACCATGATAATAAAGATCAGGCACTTCGTCGGACTTACGATAAAAAGAATAAAAGCGCCGGGAACTGCACCAATGATCGGTCCAAAATAAGGAATCATATTTGTGACGCCGATAATAACACTGATCAATACAGTATAAGGAAGTTTTAAAATAGTCATCGCAACAAAAGCCAGTAAGCCAATGATCAGAGAATCAATGGATTTTCCGATAATGAAACCAGAAAAAATATTATGACAATCTTTTAAAGTGCGAAGTACACGATAAGAGAAATTTTCATTAAAGATTGCAAGAACCAATCGTTTTCCAGCATTTTTTAAAATAAATTTATCGATTGTCATATAAATAGAAACAATAAATGCGATAAACAGGTTAAATAATCCCTTGGCAAAAGACATGGAAGCCTCATAAAGCATAGGGACGATATTGGTCAGAAGATTGTTGGTCAGTTCGAAAAGCTTTGGTAATGTCTTTGTCTCGATCATATCGGCAATCTGACCAGGAAACATATCTGTGCTGTTCTCACGATAATGTTCAAAAATCGACATTATCGATTTATAAATATCGGGAATCATCAGGGATAGTTCACGAATACTGTCATATAACTGTGGAATGATAAATCGAAGACATACAATGATAAAACCAACCATGACAAGATAACTGATCAAAATGGCGAGTCCACGCTGTGTACTGGCAGATTTCTTCTTTAAAAGTTTTATTGATACATTTCTTTGAAAGAAAGCTACAACAGGGTTTAAAATATAGGCAATCAGAAATCCCATAAAAAATGGAAATAAGATTTCCCATAATTGAGAGATCAGTTTGCTTGTATTAGACCATTGTGTTATAAAGCGGAAGATCACACATCCGATCAGGATAACAGCAATGGTATAGATAGAAATCGTAAAATACTTTTTATTCGATTCGAATTTGTGGTTGCTTGGCATTTGAGACTCCTCTTAGAATGATAGTTAATCAGTAATATCATCTATTATAGACGTTTCCAAGATCAGTTACAAGACAATATAAGATTTAAATAAAAGAAAAACACCATCCCCGGCTACAAAATCAACCAAAAACAGTGCTTTAGTACGCGATGAGGGGTTCGAACCCTCGACACCCTGATTAAGAGTCAGGTGCTCTACCAACTGAGCTAATCACGCTTAAATTATGTTGTTTTTACTGCGCTTCCTTAACGCAAGATTTATTATATACGAATGTTTTAAGAAATGCAAGCATTATTTTTAATTTTTTTTATTTTTTTTTACAAAAAATTTAAAGAAAGTTAATAACGGTACAAAAAAAGCCCGAAATATGGTATTCTAGAGACTGGAAAGGGGATAAAATTTCATGGATAAAATAGCGGTCGCACAGACAACATCTTCCGGAAACTGGAGAGAAAATATAGAAAAAGCAAAACAATATATAAAGAAAGCAACAGAAGAAGAGGCAGTTATGATCATTTTTCCAGAATATTTCATGAATTATTATCCGGATGCTGAACACAACTATACAAAAAAGGCACAAAGCTTGCATGGCGAATTTGTACAGGCAATGAAGATGCTTGCAAAAGAGTTTAAGATGTGGATCATTTTTGGGATGAATGAACAGACTGTGGATGAAACAAAGAACTACAATACAATGGTAATCCTGAATGATCTGGGAGAACTTGTGTCTGATTATAAAAAGACACATTTGTTTAATGCATATAAATGGAATGAATCAATGAATACGCTTAAGGGGGATTGTTTGTTTACACCGATTAAGACACCTGCAGGTGTGATCGGACTTGGAATCTGTTATGATCTCAGATTTCCGGAACTTGCAAGATATGAAGCATTATCTGGAGCTCAGGTCATGTTATATCCAGCGGCATGGGTTAAGGGTGAAGGAAAATTTATGCAGTGGGAGACACTTCTTCGGGCAAGAGCAATTGAAAATGAGATGTATGTTTTAGGATGTTGTCATTACAGTAAGGAACATTACATGGGAAGAAGTACTGGATTTGCACCAGATGGAACCAGATTGTATTTAGGAGAAGAAAAGGAAGAGCTGCTCTATGCACAGATAGATAAAGAACAGATTCAAAATATAAGAACAGCCAATCCTGTCTTTGAAAACAGGAGAAGAGATCTCTACGATTAAATAAAATAATACAAATCAGGGTAGGAATCAGAAAGAGGTAGTATCATATGGAAGATAGAAGAAGTATAGCAAAGAAGGCAGCAATAGGAGTCGCACTGGTGATCGCAGCTGCGGGAGCTGTATTATTCTATAAGAATAATATTGCGATGAATCCAGGTGACACATTATTAAAATATATGTCATATGTAGAAGATGGAAAGTATGAAAAGATGTACGATCTTTTGAATGAAGAAAGCAAAAAAAGTATTTCAAAAGAAGAATTTATCAAGAGAAATAAAAATATTTATAAGGGAATCGGGGTCCAAACGATTGATGCTGATGTAACTTCAAAGAAGAGATCAACAACCGTGACATATCACGTAAAAATGCAGACAAATGCTGGAATTATTACCTATAATAACCGTACAGATTTTGTCAAAGAAAATCATAGATATCGCATAGATTGGGATGACTCCGTTATTTTTCCGCAATTAGGAGCAGAAGACAAAGTCAGAGTAAAAACTTTATATGCCAAAAGAGGAAGGATCAAAGATGCACAGGGAAATGCACTTGCTGTACAGGGTAAGATCTATTCTGTAGGATTTGTTCCTGGGAAGATGGATGGTAATTCCGTAAAACTTGCGGCAAAGAAATTAGGATTATCCAAAGAAGAGATACAGAAGAAACTTGATCAAAAATGGGTGACGGATGATTCTTTTGTACCATTGATCAAATTAAAAGAATATTCAAAAGATCTTCTCAATGTGAAAGGGATCATTGTTTCCACAGAAACTGGGAGAATCTATCCACTTGGGGAGGCAGCAGCACATCTTATCGGTTATATGCAAAATGGCGAAGGAAAAGCAGGACTTGAGAAATTATATGATGAGCAGCTTTCTGGCACGAATGGCTTAGAGATATACATAGAAGATTCTAATGGACAGAAAAAACAGTCACTGGCGGTCAGATCTCAGACAGATGGAAAGGATTTAACAACAACGATCAACAGTAGTTTGCAAAAGGCTATTTACGAACAGTATAAAAATGATAAAAGTGCTCATGTTGCATTGAATCCTTCAACAGGAGAGGTCAAGGCACTTGTAAGTACTCCGTCTTATGATGCACAGGCATTTATCTTAGGAATGAGCCAGAAGAAATGGAATGTGATCAATAGCGATCAAAGACTGCCAATGCAAAATCGCTTTAAAGCAACATTTGCACCAGGATCATCCATCAAACCGATCATAGCAGCGATCGGACTAAGCCAGAATAAATTTCGTGCAAATGATGACTTTGGAAACAGTGGAAAATGCTGGCAGAAGGATAAAAGCTGGGGTGGTTATTACGTAACAACATTGCACGATTATAATGGGCATAATCTGCAAAATGCAATGATCTATTCTGACAATATTTATTTTGCAAAAGCAGCCCTGAAGATAGGAAAAGATACCTTGAAGGATCAGCTTGACAACTTAGGTTTTGGAGAAAGTCTGAAATTTACATTTGGACTAAACGCTTCATCCTATGGAAGTGAAGGATTTACTTCCGATATTCAGTTAGCTGACAGTGGATATGGACAGGGGAAAATGATGGTAAACCCGGTACATATGGCAGCAATCTACACAGCATTTTCTAATAATGGTAATATGCTGAAACCGTATCTGGTCAAAGAAAACGGATCAAAAAAACAAGTATTAAAGGAAACTATATTTACCAAACAAGCTGTGAATACCGTAAATGAAGCTATGCGACAAGTAATCAGAGATCCCTCTGGTACGGGACACGCAGCGAACATAGAAGGGGTAGATCTTCGAGGAAAGACAGGAACTGCAGAGATCAAACAATCACAGACAGACACAAAAGGAACAGAAATCGGCTGGTTTGTGACCATAATGCCAGCAACAAACAATAGGGAAGCATTGGAACTGGTATCCATGACAGAAAACGTGAAGAAACGAGGCGGAAGTGGATACGTGGTCAATAAAACAAAGAAGATCATGGAAGAATACCTGCAGTAGATCAGCTGCAGGTATTCTTCCATGATTGATGATTTCAGGCATCGAAATCCTATTCTAATTACAATCTTTATAAAGTTTATAGATATCTTTATTTTCCAAAGTAAAATGATCTTTGATGCAATGATATAAAGACTCAATATTTTCAGGTGTTTCTTCTAATTCATCAGCAATTTGAATTAAATTCTTGGATTTTTCAATTTTTTTCTTGATTTGTTGTATTAATCGAAAGTAATCTCCCTCAGCAAGTCCTTCAGCAAGTCCCTCAGCGCGTCCTTCAGCAAGTCCCTCAGCGCGTCCTTCAGCACGTGCTTTTCGTTTCTCAAGAATTTTTTCTTCCCATTCCTGCATATATTTCACTCCAATCTCTTCGCTGGATTTCACAATATTGACGTGATTCTTAATTTCCTGAAGGCGTGAAGTAGAGCAAGATATTTCTTCAGTAGTATGTTCCATATAGTAAAGAAGCTCCTTTAATTCAGGACTAATATCTTCTGAATTTTTACCATGCGTATTTAGAAAAATTCGCGTAGCACCATCTTCTAATGGCTGACCAGTTTCAGCACAAGTCATTTGAAAAGTATATTGATATAATCCTCTTCCAAACAGATCGAAAGGTGCAATGATAATAGAATAACAGTCTTTCATATTCGAAAAATCTACTTCTCCAGGATCTAATAATTTGGAGTCAATCAGAGCCTGATAAAAACGACTTCTATGAGGAAGATTTTTCGTATTTTCTTTTTGAGCTTCTACATTATAAACAGCATCGGTTTCATCCTCTGCCCATACGTCAAGTCGCACCTGTCGTTTTAGAGGCGAAGTCCGACTTTCGTGTTCAGATTGTGGACGGCCTTTGATGGAGATATCTTCTCCAAGAATAATAGATAATATATTCTCAAATGTCTTAGGATCCTCCATAACTTCAGCAAATAAAAAGCGGTCAAGTAAAGTTAAATCTTGGTGTGCTCCCTGTCAAGAGGACAATAAAAAATAATAAATTTTTGTATCGTCAGCCATGTTATGGCTGGCGATATTTTATGCTGCTTTTGTGTATTGCTTATGATATTCCATTGGTGTCATTACATGTAGTTTTCTTTGAAGTCGTTCATTGTTGTAATAATCTATGTAATTAACTATCGCTGTAATCAAAAAACTTCTATCGTTAAAACGCTGTTTATAATACATTTCTCGTTTTAGGATTCCCCAGAATCCTTCCATTGGTCCATTGTCAATGCAGTGTGCAACTCTGGACATACTCTGTTTCATATGATGATTTTTTAATCTGGTATAAAACTGTGCGCTTGTATACTGAAATCCTCGATCAGAATGAACTAATGGATGTGCATCCGGCTCCAAACGAACAGCCTCATCAAACGTATCCATGACTAATGGATTATCATTATGATCTCTGATTTTAAAGGCAACAATCCTTCTATCGTATAAATCTAAAATAGCACTCAGATAAACTTTGTGAACTTCTATTCCGTTGTAATATTTAAATTCAGAAACATCTGTAAGCCACTTTTCATTCGGTTTTTCAGCGTGAAATTCACGGTGTAAATAGTTCTTTGCTATGTGATCAGGATTTCTGTCTCCTCTGGTACAACTCGTAGGTTTCCATTTGATATTTGATTTTATATTGCATTTCCTGCAAATACGAAGTACTCGTTTATCATTTACATGAATTCCTCTATGCCCATCTAATTCATCACGAATCCTTCGATATCCCATATCTGGATGCTCGTTATGGATTCTTTGGATTTCAGTAGACAGCTTTTCGTTTTGAAGTTCATTATTACTTTTCGGATATTTTATCCAGCGGTAATACGCAGAACGTGTTACGTTAAGATATTTACAAAGTTTATCTACTGGATAATGCTTCGTAGCCGCTAGTTCTTGGATGGCTTCATATTCGATTAATCTATGAATTAAAGATAGCGATGCCTCCTTTCCAGTTCTCTGACTTTTTTTAACAGATCATTCTCCATTTGCAAATCTAGATTTCTTCTTTCAAGTTCAGCTATCTTGTCACGCAGCTCTTCTTCAGGTGTTCTGCTTGGCAGAGAAGCTATACGGCGTCCTCGTCTGTCTTCCAGACCTGCTTGACCCATCTTTTCGTATCGTTTTACCCAATTACGAACTTGTTGATAGGAACAACCATATTTAAGTGCCATTGCACCATAATTCTTATCATTTGCCAGACAATCTGTTACTATTTTTAATCTCTCATCAAGTGTAGTTTTCTTTGCTTTTCTCATGTAAGCACCTCCAGTGGATGTTTTTAATATTCCACCAGAATTATACACCTTAATCCAATCAATGAGCT
>OGKH01000946.1_pt1 | contig 12061 bp, 9 predicted proteins | sample 1572421 | NCBI WGS metagenome assembly OGKH01 (sample SAMEA2582084, study PRJEB24529) | metagenome | biome: Human gut stool | place: China | collected 2011
GGATAAGGCAGGCGTGGCGGTAGCACCGGGCAATGGCTTTGGTGAGCATGGCGAAGGATATGTCCGGATTGGTCTGTTGATTAAGCCTAAGCGCCTGGTTGAAGCCGTTGAGCGAATCGAGAAGCTGCATTTGTTTAATTAGCCAACCGTCAACATTCAAAAGCACCAGCTGAAACTGCTGATGCTTTTTTTGTTGGAATGAAAAATGGCTTAAAAGCAGATTTTGTCTTTCTTTTACCAGAATATACGACAGATTTTGCTGAAAGCGGTTGAAAATGTTTCCTGAATTGCGTTATCCTTAATAGGTAGTAATATCTTGATAAATCAAACAAGAGGTGGTGTTAACAAATGCTAATTGTCAGCAAAAGACTCACCCCTGCATTTAAAAAGACGCTGATTAGTGCTCCAGAGCCGCAATACGTTCCAGAAACGTCATTATGCGACTGGATCATTCGTGAGGTAGCCATGCAGGATTATGGCATGCTGCTGTGTATCAACCGCAATACGCAGATGCCAATCGTGCTGCCGGGTGCCGAGTTTCTAAAAGTCAGTCCTGTTTCGGTTTTAAGACAAGTTTTAATGTTTGTGATGGCTGGGATGGGAATCAGTTCCATCAAGCTTACTGAATACGTCAACTGCATTGCGCACGGTGAGGTCAGCTATCAAAACATGACCGCCGACTTCCTGGTTGAAAAAGCTTTTCGTGCATACGCGCCCGAGCTGGCCAAGATTGACGTTGAAAGACTGGATGATGACCAGCTGCTCAATCAATTGGGGATTCTTTCCTTAACGCTGGGCAGCAGTACAAAGGTCTTTTGCGATCTAAGAGAGCCTAAAATTGCACCGGCTGTTCGTTTTAAAGATCAGATCAACCAAGAATGGCGTCTGCCAGCTCAAAGAAAAGGCAGTATGGCAGAAAAATCGGCATGGGAGTTTGATTATCGCTTGTTCCATCAATGGGATGATCAGATTCAAAAAACGCCTGCTTGGACGGGGTATGCCGCGATCGTACGAGAAATGCGCCAGGTCAATGATGCCTTTTTACGGCGCTATCATGACTACCTGGAACAGACGGAAATGGTTGACGATACCAGGATGCAGCAGTATCTGCGTTTGGCTGATGTTTATTTGAATCGCTATCTGATTGCCAGCCATCCAGAAACCCTGACCAGCGACTTGACCGCCCCCACGGCCTATCTGTTTGAATGGCTGTTAGAGCATGGACAGATCAAAGCTGAGAACGTGCCGCTGGTAATTGATGCTATGCTGGCGTTGGGCGCGTTCGTTAAAGTGGCAGGCGTCTATTCCACGCTGGATGAGGATCTGTATCGTCAAGCGGTTCGTGACGGCGGCGATCGGGTAAGGGCTTTTTTTAAGGCAGCTGCAGCCCAGGCCCAATTGGAAGCTAAAGACGATGCACCAGTGAGCCGTCAAGAGATTGCCGGCAGTCAGGTGGATACGCTGGTACAGGAATTGATGGCGCTGGCCGATGATGAGCAGTTGGTTGATGCGCTGGCAGACGTCTTCAATCAGACGCCGGTACTGATTGATAAGCTGCTGGCTAAGATGACGCCCCTGCAGCGGCAGAATCTGGCTCGGAAACTGGCACGGCTGCTTGCTGATGATCATGATGACTGATACAATCAATCCCCTCTGCCTCAAAATCGATACGGCAGAGGGGTGATTGATTTAAGCTGGTTAAAAGCAGTCAAGGTTGAGGCGACTAAATACATCGGTTATTGCCATAACGTTTGACTGATGCTGGGCAGCATTAGGGACGGTCGATAATCATGATTTAAAGACCCGGTCCGAATACTGCTTTTGAGAGGGAACGTTACTTATGGCTAGCGGCGTTAATTCAATGCAATCTTGATCTGGTTGCAGTTTTTTTAATCGTTACCGTAATCAGTGCTTAGCAGGATTTTATAGCAATGAGGCCGGAGCATTTCGCCGTAAAGCATTGAACGAAAATTTTCTTGCATTGTAGCAGCAGCCTGTCAATGTTTTGAGAACCAGGCTTCCTTATCCGCACGGGAAGATTCCTTTTTACATAAAACCATTGACACACCCTTTTATCATATGTGTTATACAGGATTTTTTGTATAATGCCTGCTGATAACTTTGATTACGACGATATTAAAGCCGTAATTCATGATTAACAAAAGAGCCGCTAAGAAACAGGGGAGTTTCTTAGCGGCTCTTTCTCATACCAGGGGGGGTCCTGATAATTTTGACAATGGATTGCGCGACTTTTTATTATGGGGAGGATTGGTTGAATGCAGCTGTCCACTCACAGCCATCACAGGGGTTGTCAACCAATCGTCGCGTTGTTGTCTGCATCAGCAGGCAATCGTTCCATGCCCAAACCAGACGAGGTGCGTTCGTCATGATTTATGTTTGCATTATATCACATTGACTTCAGAATGCCATAGTTAGGTCTCAAAATCATCAATAAATACCCGTATCGAGTTGGATTATTAATGTTTTTAATCCCGTTTCAATCGTTTGCCACCAATTCCCAACATAGCAGCTAAAGCAGAGAGTCCTAAACCGAGCAGAGCCGAATTCTTATTACCGGTCTGTGGCAGCTGCTGATTAGCGGTGGCTTGGTTAGCTGGTCGGTTTGAGGTGCTGGCTTCGGATGTTTGATCAATAGCAACGGTTGGGTTAGTTGAATTGTCGGCAATAACCAATGGGGATGGCGTATCGGCGACTGAACTGCCGGAATCAGGCACGCTTGGCTTGTCAGCGGCCGAACCGTTTGAATCAGCCGGAGTATCGTTAGGGAGAGCAGCACTTTGCGAACCAGAATCGCTCGTGGGATTGTAGCCAGGATCAGCAGGCGTATCAGATGCCTTCACCGCGGTCTTTAGATGTACGGTGTAGGTAGTCGGCTGCTTATTAAAGGTCAGTAAGCCGTCCGCCGGCAGATCGCTTCCGACCAGTTCATAGTTTTCTGGAATGCTGATCGTGTAGGACTGCGTAGTACCCATATCACCAGTTAAGGTTTGGCTGGCAACTTGAGTCTCGTTTTGATCATCAGCAACATAATTGATTGGAATTTGAGTCTTAACTGCTTCAACCGTGACGCTGGTCGTGACCGGATCACTGATTGCACCATCGCTGTCGGTAACGGTATAGGTAATGGAGTAGGTGCCAGGCGTATTGACGTCTACCGTGCCGGCTACGTTGGCAGCAGTCAGCGTAATCGTACCATCATCAGCATCGGTTGCCATAACGTCTGCCAACGGGTCAAACGTGCCCCCTTGTTTGATAGTGACTGTAGCTGGAGCGGTGATGATCGGTTGGGAATTGGTATCGGCCAGCCGCAGATGCAGATTCGTGGGAACCTCATAGACGAATTTGTGCGAATTGCTGCCTTTAAGACTTTCCGGCGCGACCAGCTGCATGCCGTCATGAGTGTCAAACGTTAAGATATCGCCGGCATTAAGCTTGATTGCAGTCGTACCGGCAGTTTCAGCAACGTTGCCATAGAAGATCTTTTGGTAGGTTTGATTGCCATTGGCGTCAGTCACGGTCACCGTAACGTAGGTATTAGCGCCATAGTTGGTATTTGGCTGGCGATTGGTAAAGGTTGCCAAAAGCGTGCCATCGTTATTCAAATAGCGATAGGAGGCAAATGAGCCGCCGTAGCCATTAAACTCCCATTGACCGATCAGGCCGTCCGCGCGCTCCAAAAGCTGCTCGTTGGCGTTTTTGATCGTCTCGTTTTGCAGGTCGTCAAGCATGCTGCGCGCATTGTTGATCAGCTCAACCGTGGCAGTATCGGCCAGCTTTTGGTAGGTATCATCGGTAAACAGACTGGCAATGCTTGGCAGAATCTGGCTGGATGATGCAACGGTTTCATTGACCGTTGCATCTTCTTTAACGTAGAGGTACTGATCAGTCAGCTTGACGTTTGGATTGTCAGTAGTCAGTGTATAGATTCCGTTGGCCAGCGTTCCCAGATCAACCGTATTTGAAGTGACTGGAATCGTCGCGATCGTCTGCGTACCGTTCATCAGCTTGATGGAAGAGCCAATCAGCTTGTCGGCATTGCTTAGATTTAAGATAATGTGGCTGGTCAGGCCGGTTTGTGCGAGCTGCTCATTGGTAATCAGGGCGACCTTAGACTTTAGAAAATCCTGATCCCAGCCCAGCTTTTGCATGACCGTCGTCAATTGATCGTCCGGTACGACTTGAGTAAGCATGGCTACGGCGGGGTAGTTCAATGAATTGAGCGCCGTTACGTCATCAACGCTTACGCCCATCGTTGCAAAGAAAGGCGTCACGTTAAGCTGATAGTGCTGAGCATAGACGCTGATCCAGTCCTTGCCGATCTGGTTAACCGTCTTTTCGGCAACGGCATTGGCGCGATGATCAATGTTGAAGTACTTGAACGCGTCCGTGCCTTCTAGGTTGTAGGCTAGATTCATCCACAGTACGAGTCGTTCTCGATAGCCAAGATCCGCCCAGCTTTGCTTTTTGGTCAGGACTGAATCCACCACGCTTTGCACGATGCTGTCTTTGGAAGTCCCGAAGATCCAGCTGCCAGTAGTGAAGTTGCTGTTGAATTGACTTTGATAAAGCGTACCGTAAATGTTGTTGAATGAGTCGATGATGTACATATCACTGGCTGGGACTTCATAGCCGTGGCCGATTTCATGCAGCGGCAGCCAGTTGATCGTTAGATAAGAAGCAATTGAGCTGCTGTTGGCGGCCGTGTAGTTGACCGACCAGTAGGCAGCACCGATTCCATCTTGATCGGCAAAGGCAATACCATTGCACTCGCCGGTTCCATATTGTTCGATCAGCTTACCAAGCCGGGCCACGCCTTCTCTGGCAGTTTTGATAAATGGCAGTACCAGATACAGCATGGAATCCTCGTCGATGCCGTTTTTAACCAACGGATCGTGGCCTAGGCAGCGAGCGTTGGTACCTTCAGTTTCGGTAGCACTCATTGCCACGTTGTATTCATTGATGCCCTGTTCGTCCCAGCGCCCTTTGATCTCATTTTCCTGAGCGTTTGGTGTAGCAGTAAAGCGACAGCCATGACCATGGAGCGGGATTCTAACGCCTGAGTATTCAGAAATGAACTCCTCATCATAGTCGCGAGCCGGAAAGACTTTGAAAGTTTTTTGGTTGATGCCGCTTTCGCCGTCTTCATCGCGGGCAATTATGGTTGAGCCGTCAATCGTTGCCTTTTTGCCAACCAGCATTGCCGTGCATGAAGAATGAAATGAACCAAAATGTTCCATATGAAACAAAACCCCTTTCAAGTTAGATCTGGCTTTATTTTACAACTAAAAAGGCACCAGTGAAGCGATCACCGATGCCTTAATTTTAATTTTCATTCATAATTGGATCAGCAGTTCTTGGGTTGTTCTTAATTTTGCTTTGAACCGGCTTTTTGAAGTCCTGCCAGTTAAAGATCAGATTTAAGATTACGGCTGCCAGACTGCCAACGACCACCCCATTGCCCAGAATGATCTGTGCTTCGGTTGCCAGATGCTGGAAAATCTGTGGATAAACAGTTACGCCAAGCCCCAGTCCAATTGACATCGAGGCAACCAGTAGATTGCTGTTCTTGTTCAGATCCGCTTTTTGCAGAATCTGAATTCCCTGTACGCCGACCATGCCAAACATTACGATCATGGCCCCACCGAGAACCGGCGTAGGAATTACGGTTGCCAGTGCGCCGGCTTTAGGCAGCAGTCCCAGTGCCAAAAGCAGGAAAGCAGCATAGTAGACCGGTTTGCGGGTTTTAACGCCGGACATGCGTAGAACGCCGACATTTTGCGAGAACGTTGAGTAGGGGAAGGTATTGAAGATCCCGCCTAAAATGGCAGCAATCCCTTCAGCACGATAGCCGCGTTTCATGTCGTCTTCAGTAATCTTCTGACCAGTAACGTCGCTTAGGGCAAAGTAGACCCCAGTCGATTCGATCATCGTCGTTAAAGAAACCAGCATCATGGTAACGATCGCGCTGCCGTTATACTTAGGAACCCCAAAGTAGAAGATCTGCGGCAGATGGAACCAGGAAGCTTGGGCAACCGGTGTTAATGAGACCATGCCAAATGCGCCGGCAATAAAGGAAGCAATCAAAATCCCCAGTAGAATTGCGATTGACTTAACAAAACCCTTGGCAAATGCATTGATTGCTAAAATGATGACAATCGTTAAAAAGCCGATTGCTAAGTTGGCTGGCGCACCGAATGACTTGGCAGCTGCTGAGCCACCGCCGAGATTTTGAAAACCGACTGGAACCAGCGTAAAGCCGATAATGGTAATCAAGGATCCAGTTACGACTGGTGGAAACAGTTTTTTCATCTTAGCAAACAGGCCGGCAATCAAAAAGACAAAGATTCCGGCACAGATGATGGCACCATACATGTAGGCAATGCCCAGTTTGCCGCCAATCGATTCCAAAGGGGCAACTGATTGTACCGCACAACCCAGAACGACCGGCAGACCGATCCCAGTCAGCGGCGTCTTGCGCAGCTGCAGCAGTGTGGCGATCCCGCACATGAAGATGTCGATTGAAACCAGATAGGTCATCTGTGCTGCGTTGAAATGCAGAAAGTTTCCAATCAAAAGCGGGACCAAGACGTCGCCTGAGTACATGGCCAGCAGATGCTGAAAGCCAAGCACCAGATTTTTGCCAAAGTCGTTTAATTTTCCCTGTGATGCACTATTCAAGATCTTTCCTCCTGAGTCAGCCCATGCAGATAAGCAAAAAGTCGCCATGGCAGGCAACCATGACGACTTTTTGGCTGCTTATAGTCCTGAATTTACGGTTCAGGGTAGAGACTCTCGCCCGTATTGCGAGAATATATAGGCTTAACTTTAATTTAACAGGATTCATCTTAACATAATCCGAACCTTTTGACAATCAAAAGGTTAATCAATCATAAAATTACGAACTTATTTCAATGCCACCAGTGTCGATTGAATAAAAACCAGATTGAGAGCAGAATCATAATTAAAGTAATCGCGATCGTGATCTGCCAGGCCCATTCGCTTTGGGCAAACGGCAGCGACCTGACGTTTTCGCCATAAAAGCCGGAAACGATTGGCGGAATTGCCAAGACGATTGAATAGATGGTCAGAAATTTCATGGTCTGGTTCAGATTACTGTCCAGGACCTTGCTATAGGCGTCAGAAACGCGAGCCGAGACGTCAGATGTCATCTGGGCCATTTCTAAACCTTGCTGAGCTTCGATAATGATATCGTCCAGATCATTAAGCTGGCGATGCGACATTCGGTTGCCAAAGCGTCGTTTGAATTCTTCAAGCAGGGAAACGTTGCCTTTTAGTGAAGTCAGAATATAGACCAGCCCCGTTTCGATTTCCATAAATTCGGTAATTGCCTTGCGTTCCGTATGGTTCTGCAGGTTGCGCTGAATCTGCTGGCGCTGTTGATCGGCACGCCGAATTGGTCCAAAATAGCTGGTTGAGAGTTTGTAAAGAGTTGGCAGGATGAAATCAAAGCGATCATTAACCGGACCGCGTTTTTTCATGGTTTTAAGCTGCTTGGCCAGGATTCCGTTAACAAAATTGGTTTGAGCGTTGGTAAAGGTTAAAACGTTGTTGGCCGTCAGCATAATGCCGATTGGCGCGGTTTGGGGTGCCGAGACCTCATGCGTGGGCACATAGACGTCAAAGATCAGCAAAGTGACACCAGCATCACGATCAACCTCAACCCGAGCTTTTTCATAAGGGTCGATGGCGTAATCCAAAAGCTCTTTGGTAACCTCGTACTTGTTGATCAAATCTTCGCGTTCATGAGGCAGGGGCTCAAACACGCTGATCCAATAGCTTTGTTCATTGATTAGTTCGGCACTCAACATGATTTTATCCTCCGCGAAAATTGGTCTTTAAATATAATTCAACTATTTAATGCGCTAAAATTCAACCCAGGTAACCATAAGAACTGAAAAAAAGTATCAAATAATCATCAATTAAGGGGATTATGATGGAAAAAAACTGGAAAATCATCGAGACGCTGTCAAAAGATCAGCCGTCCCAAACGCTGCGTGATCTGCTGCAAAAGCAATGGCTGCTGCCGCGGCGCTTTGTATATTATCTTAGAACGCGTCATAACGTCTTGGTCAATGGTCAATATTATCCCGTTAATCATCAAGTGCAGCCGGCAGATATAATTGAGCTGAATTTTAATGGCGATGAGTTTCGGACGCCGCAAACGCACTATCAACCAACCCCACATCCCAGGCTGAACGTACTGTTTGAAAATCGCGACGTCTTGGTAGTCAACAAACCAGCAGGCCAAAAAATGCATCCCAATCAGCCGCTTGAAACTGGGACGCTGCTCAACGATGCGGCCGGTTATTTAAAGACTTCATCAGCTGATGCCTTTATGGTTCATCGCTTGGATCAAGCAACCAGCGGCGCCGTGGCAATCGCTAAGAATCCAATTGTCGTACCGATTTTGGATCGCCGCATCAGTCAAGGGCAGATGCATCGCCAATATCTTGCGCTGGTGGCAGGGACCATCACGTCGGATGCTGGAAAATTTGATTGGCCAATTGGCAGAGATCTGCTTGATCAGCGCAAGCGACGAGTCAACGGCTTTGCCAGTCAGCCAGCACTGACCTACTACCAGGTTGCCTGGCGCGGTAAAAACGCCACGCTGGTCAGACTGCAATTGGCAACCGGTCGGACTCACCAGTTAAGAGTTCACCTGGCTTACAGCGGCCATCCAATCATCGGAGATCCGCTGTATGGCACGATTGATGCTTCGCGAATGATGCTGCATGGCATTAAGCAGCAGCTGGTTTTACCATTTACTGAAAAAATTCAAACAATTCAGGCACCAATAGATGACGAATTCAAACAAATTTTGTTAAAATACAAATAAAGAGACAACAAATAGATAAGGAGGAGTTCATTGTCACTTTTAACTAAGCTTTACGGACCGTTCTTCGACTTGCACAACTGGGAAGCTGTGATAACTTCAAGTCAGGATTGGCTGATCATCCTTTCACTGGTATTGATCGAATGTCTGTTATCCGTGGACAACGCGGTGGTCTTAGCAGCTCAGACACGGGTTTTGCCGACGCTTAAAGAACAAGAGGAATCTCTGTTTTACGGGATTTGGGGATCTTATATCTTCCGCTTCTTGATTATTGGACTTGGCGTCTACCTGATCCATTTCTGGGAAATCAAGGTCATCGGGGCTGCCTACCTGGTATATCTGGTTTACCGCTTCTTCCGCTATAAGTTTCAGGGCAACCCGAAACGGCGCAGCAAGCAGGCCAGTCCTAAGGCTAACCGTAAAGGCCTGACTGGTCGGAAGCGGTTCTGGTGGGTCGTTGCTCAAATCGAGTTCATGGACATCATATTTTCCGTTGATTCTGTGTTGGCTTCACTTGCAATTTCAAGCAACCCAGTGATCGTTTTGATCGGTGGCTTGATTGGTATCATCTGTATGCGGGGAATTGCCGAAGTGATTATGCGCTTGATGAACAAGATTCCAGAATTGGAGCCAATGGCGTATATCTTGATTTTGTTCGTGGCCATTAAATTGTTCTTATCGATTCCTGCAATTGATATTGAGATTCCATCAAGTGCTTTTGGGATCTTTGTTTTAGCCGTTTTTGTCATCACGATTATCGTGCACTTGGTATGGCGCAAAAAGCATGCGCAGGCAACCGATAAAAAGGAGTAGTCTGATGGCACAAGAAGCAACCATTGAAAACTTTGACGAAATGATTCAAGGCCCGCTGACGGTAGTCGATTTCTGGGCGCCATGGTGTGGACCATGCAAAATGATGGAACCGATCATGGCAGAGTTGGAAAAGGAATTTGCCGGGCAGATCAAATTCGTTAAGTTTAACGTTGATCATCAACAAGCAATCGCGGAACGCTATAAAGTGATGAGTGTTCCTAGCCTGGTGCTTTTTCGCGATGGCGTAGCCAAGGAAAAAGTAACGGGTATCTATCCAAAAGATCGGCTGGCACATTATTTCGCGCGTAAAACAGCTGAATAAGACCAGCGATTATAAAAAAGATCTGATTCGTTTGAGCGAGTCGGATCTTTTTTTTACTAAAAAGTTAATTTAGGAAATCGTTTGCCATGGCGCCATTTTCATCGCTTACATTAGTAAAACTTTTGAATTAAATTTTTAAAGAGGGGTTGCAAACGATTTCAAATCATGTTAAATTAACAACGTTGAATTTTTCGTAAAACGATTTACAAAAACGTTTTACAGTGGAGATCATAGGAGGAAGCAAATGGCTAAGAAAATTGCGGTTTTAGGGAGTATCAACGTTGATACGACCTACCACGTACAGCGTTTCCCAATGCCTGGTGAGACGATCTCGGCAGGTTCCAAGAGTTCCGCTCCTGGCGGTAAGGGTGCCAACCAAGCAGTTGCGGCTGCTCGGTCTGGTGCCAAGACTTGGTTTATCGGGATGGTTGGCGCTGACAACGAAGGTAAGTTCATGCGTGAGGCCTTGCAAGAAGACCATATCGATACCAAGCTGATTGGAATTGATGAGCTGCATGGTACGGGCACGGCCTTGATTACGCTTGATGCCGAAGGACAAAACGACATCATGGTTTATGGTGGTGCCAACCAAGCAATGACGACTGAGGTTTTGAAAAATGCCGATGCCGTCTTTGAAGAGATCGACTTTCTGATCAGTCAGTTTGAAACGCCGCAAGCAGTTACCGTAGAAGCATTCAAGCAAGCCAAGGAACACGGCGTAACGACGATTTTGAACCCAGCGCCAGCTCATGAAATCTTGCCAGAGCTGCTGCAATACACGGACGTCGTAATTCCTAACGATAGCGAAAGCTTTGTTTTGACGGGAATCAAGATTACTGATGAAGACTCCATGCTTAAATCCGCGGAGTGGTTTAAACAACAAGGCGTTAAGAATCTGTTGATTACGCTGGGCTCTAAAGGGGTCTTCTACTGCACGCCACACGGTCACGGAATGGTGCCAGCATTCAAGGTCAAGGCCGTTGATACGACGGCTGCCGGTGATACGTTCATCGGTGCGCTGGCCTCCCAGCTGGACAACGACTTGAGCAATGTTGCCGATGCTCTGGTCTACGCGCAGCGTGCTTCCAGTCTGACCGTTCAAAAGATGGGCGCTATGCCATCAATTCCAACGGGTGAAGAAGTCAAAGCCGCACTTGCCGAATAATCGCGGCTGAACGTTCGCAGCAATAAAAATAGTAATTAGGAGATTTTGATCATGAAAAAAACTGGAATTATCAACTCTGAAGTGTCTGCCGTCGTTGCCAACATGGGCCACATGGACTGGCTGTCGATTGGCGATGCCGGCATGCCGGTGCCAATGGGAACCAAGAAGATCGATCTGGCGCTCGACAAGCAGCTGCCAAGCTTTATGGACGTCTTGAACAACGTCTTAAAGGAAATGAAGGTTCAAAAGATCTACCTTGCCGATGAGATCAAGGACCAAAATCCAGAACAGCTGGAAAACATCAAAAAGGCGCTGCCTGATGTTGAGATTGAATTCATGCCTCACAGTGATTTGAAGAAGAACCTGGCCAAGACGCACGCCTTCATCCGTACGGGTGAGATGACGCCTTACTCCAACATTATTCTTGAATCCGGCGTTACGTTCTAGCGAGGTGTGAGCCATGCAAAACAGTAAGAATTCTGACAAGGGCCAAAGCTGGCTGCAGCTGCCAGACGGCTACCTTGATAAGACGCCAATGTTTCAGTTCCTGCTGGTCTGCCTGATCTTCCCGCTCTGGGGCGCGGCAGCCAGTCTGAACGATATTCTGATCACGCAGTTCAAGACGGTCTTTACGCTGAACGACACGGCCACGGCCTTCGTTCAGTCAGCCTTCTACGGCGGCTACTTCCTGATGGCCATCCCGGCATCGCGGATCGTTAAGAAGGCCAGCTACAAGGTGGCCATTCTGGTCGGCCTGATGTTCTACATCATCGGCTGCTCGCTGTTCTTCCCGGCATCCCGAATTGCCACCTACAGCGTGTTCCTGGTAGCCATCTTTGCTATTGCCGTTGGGCTGAGCTTTTTGGAAACGTCCTGTGACACCTAC
>OGKH01000954.1_pt1 | contig 11915 bp, 18 predicted proteins | sample 1572421 | NCBI WGS metagenome assembly OGKH01 (sample SAMEA2582084, study PRJEB24529) | metagenome | biome: Human gut stool | place: China | collected 2011
TTCTGTAACGCACCACTCATTCGTCTCCCCATCGGCATAAAGTACCGAATAATAACTGCCTTCTACTTCCGATTCAAATGGATTTTCAGGGAAATAATTATCTGCACTGCACACGTAAGTATTCCCAATCCATTCTCTTGCCGAATAAATCGAACCATTATTATTTCTGGTTGCATACTCTGGATTTTCGATAAGTGTCACCTGACACTTTTCTTTTAAGTATTCAAATTTTTCTTTTTTATATCCCGTAACAATTGCAATATCATGGATTCCGGCCTCTTTTAACTGGCGAATCTGCCGTTCGATCAGCACCTCACCTTTGACTGTAATCAGCGCTTTTGGTTTTTCATAAGAAAGAGGGGCAAACCGACTGGACAATCCTGCTGCCATAATAACTGCATTTTCTACTTTATAAGCCATTTTCCAGTTCTTCCTTTACATATTTATAATATTCTTTTGCGTATCGGTACTGTCTTAAGGAATACTCGCCAAATTCAACACCTTCATGGTATTTTACTTCGCACCAGTTACTCCACAACAGACCACAGACTGCAACGTAACAGTAAATCTTTAATCGTTTTTCTTTTTTGCATCCTTCTGTGTAATATGCATCAATCAAATCATCTGCCTGTTCTTTCCCGTACATGGAATAAATGATAAACATCGCAAGATCCACATCTGTATCCTGCATCCCCGCATATTCCCAGTCAATTAATGCGATTCTGTCTTTGGCCATTAAAAAGTTATCCGGAACAGAATCAATATGACACAGTGAAATCTGCTTTTCCTGCTTATCAATATAGTTTTTTAATTCATATACATGCGCTTTGGTTTGCTTGTAATCACGATAGCAGGACGGAATTCCCTTCCACAATTTTTCATAAAACTCCAGCCGTTCAAAAACATCAAAGGTGTGTTCCACCTTTACCCCGCTTTCATGAAACTTACGGAGCACCGCCATACATGCTTTTACATCCTCCGGGTTTCCGGAATCACAGCATCTTGCATCTTCGATAAATTCTGTCAGTTTGTAACCATTTTCCGGATTGATATATCGAATCGAATCACAGATACCAAGCGGTTTGATTACCTGATAAACTTCGTATTCCTGCTTTCGGTTAATCAGCATTTCTGTTCCCTCACCCGGAATCCTCATGATAAACCGTTTGCCTCTGCACTTGAACATAAAAGAACGATTTGTCATGCCTTTTTTTAGAACTTCAATCTCTTCTAATTCATTCGGCTCACATGCCAAAATTTCAGAAATCAAATGAATCACATCTGAGTCTAACTGTTTTGACGTGTCATCGAGTTCCCTTAACTGCTCATAAGTATTAATCTCATAAACACTTCTTGACGGCACGATTTTCGCTGATACATACATTTTACCTTTTTTCATTAGAGCGCTTTCCCAGAATACGTTTTCATAAGCTTTTTTCTTACACATTTCTTTTATCTGGCTCTGAAGTTCTTCTGCTTCTTCTTCAAGGATATAAGCAATGCCTACCATTGCATTTCCGCTTTTTTCTGCATCTACCGAAACCAGCTCTAATTTTCGATTAACTCTGACATCACTTTCGTCATCCACCAAATCTGTCACCATGTACCAGGAATACAGCTCTCTTTTGGAAAATGGATTTTTTTCACACCAGACGTCACACGGAATAATATATGTATTTGAAATCCTGTCTTTTGCAAGTGCCAGAGAATGAAGATTATTGTACTGCGCATATTCACGATTGACAATCAGATTCACCTGATATTCATCAATCAGATATTCATACTGCTCTTTCATAAACCCAACAATAATATCAATCTGAAAAATTCCGGCTTCATGAAGCTGGCGAATTAGGCGCTCAATCAACGGTTCTCCATTAACCTCGATTAACCCCTTTGGCACTTCCCGATTCATCGGCATCATTCGGATTCCATAACCTGCTGCCAAAATAATTGCATTTTTCGGAGCTTTCTTTTCAAACTCCGCTTCTGCTTTTTCTGTTAATTGATATTCTTTGGTAAGATACTCTTTCTGAATCAATTCATTTAAGGACTGATTGACTTTTCCAAGCGAATATCCTGTCTTTTCTGTTAAAATTCTCTGATTTTCATAACCGCTTTCTGCGATTTCGTTCATAATATCACATTCTTGTATATTCATGTAATCCACCTTTTTAATTTTCGTGAACATTTTAGCATTATATTACTCCCAATTCTTACCTTTGTCAAGAAAAAAACACCCTGCTTTTAAAGCAAGGTGTCTTTATTCTTTAACAGCTCTGAAATTAATTTTTCATCTTCTTTGGTCAGTTTTACATTGGAAATCAGCTTTTTTCCTTCCGGTGTCTGCACCTTCAGTTCCAAAATCGTTCCTTCTCTTAATTTCTCTCTTCCAACTGCCTCAAAAAACTTTCGAAGATTCGGATGCCGCCTCTCTACTCCGGCAATTGTCGCTTTTATCTGCATTAACTTTACTGGATTCATTGCCATAATCATATTCCTCCAACTGCCTTTTTCAGGTGAATTTGATTATAAGCCGATACCCGATTTCCGTCAAGTCAATGCGAAACTTTATCACTATTTATACATCTTCATATAATCTCCATGTGCGTCAATTAACTCATCGCACATTTTTACAATATCATCAATGCAAAGTTCTCCTGCTGTATGAGGGTCAAGCATCGCAGCCTGATAGATGTATTCTTTCTTTTTCGTTGCTGCTGCTTCAATGGTAAGCAGCTGTACATTGATATTTGTCATATTCATTGCAGCCAGCTGTACCGGAAGCCTTCCGACTCTGCATGGATTGACTCCATTTCCGTCAATCATACACGGTACTTCTACACAGGCATCCGCCGGAAGATTTTCAATCATACCTTTATTGATTACGTTTCCACCAATTTTATACGGCTGATTGGTTACAACTGCTTCCATAATATGAGATGCATACTCTCTGCTTCGCTCATGGGTAATCTTTCCGTCTTTTAAGATATTGTTTTTCTCTTCTTCCCATTCTGCGATCTGCTTGATGCATCGTCTTGGATATTCATCTAACGGAATATTGTATTTTTCAATTAGTTCCGGATATTTTGCCTTGATAAAGAATGGATTGTATTCTGCATTATGTTCACTTGATTCCGTACAATAATAACCCAAACGTTTAATATACTCAAAACGTACCATATCATCATGTTTTTCTGTTGCATTTTTCTCGACTGCTCTTTTTCTGATTTCCGGATACAAATCATTTCCATCTTTATCACGGATATCTAACAGCCAGCCCATATGATTAATGCCGGCAATTGTTTCCACACGACCTTCTAATTTATCTTCCATGCCAAGCTTCGTCAATAAATCTTTTGAGCATACCTGAACGCTGTGACAAAGACCTACGGTTTTTACACCAGTATATCTCTGCATATAACCGGACAAAATTCCCATTGGATTCGTATAATTCATGAATAATGCATCCGGGCATACCTCTTCGATATCATTTGCAAATTCCTGCATCACCGGAATTGTACGCAGACCTCTCATAATTCCGCCAATTCCAAGGCTGTCCGCAATTGTCTGTCTTAAACCATATTTTTTCGGAATTTCAAAGTCCGTAATAGTACAAGGGTCATATCCTCCCACCTGAATCGCATTAACCACAAAATCTGCTCCTCTAAGTGCTTCTTTTCGATTTTCCACACCGAGATATGTTTTAATCTGTGCACGGCCCTCATTTACATTTTTGTTGATTGCATTTAAAATAATCTCTGAATCTTCCAGACGTTTTGCATCAATATCATATAATGCAATTTCACTTTCACAGAGTGCTTCACTACACATGCAGTCTCCTAATACATTTCTTGCAAAAACAGTGCTTCCTGCTCCCATAAACGTTATTTTTGCCATTTTTCATCCTCCTTGATTTTATCATAATCCGTTGTCTTCTTATGATTCTTATTATATAATCAAAGAAAAGGACTTTCTATCTGATTTGTTTCTCAAAACTTGTAAAAATGTTGTAAAATGGAGGATTTTATTTATGAACCAGTCTCTGTCCGGAATTCCATCTATTTATTTTTGTGGTCACGAACACTGCCAGCCCGGACACTCTTTCGGTCCTGCCGTACGTCCTCATTATTTGATTCATGTTGTACTTTCCGGAAAAGGTATTTTTAAACATCAAGGACATACGTATTCTCTCAAGTCCGGAGACTCCTTTCTAATCAAACCAATGGACTCTACCTACTATGAAGCCGACCGGAACAATCCCTGGGAATATGCATGGATTGGCTTTAATGGACAGGAAATCCCTGCCCTTTTAAACCAGACCTGTTTTCAGGACTCCTGTATTTTTATTTGTCCTCCTGATTCTGAACGAAAGTTGAATCTACGGACTCTGATGCATTCTATCTTAAATACTTTCTCTTCAGCCAACTATAATCCTTTTACTCTGACAGGGTTGTTTCTTGAACTTCTTGGTTTGATGACTGGTCCGTCTGTTGTAGAAGGAAACTCTTATTCCACTCAATATGTAAAACGCGCAATGGATTATATGAAAAATAATTACGGCTACAACATCCGTATTCAGGACATTGCAGCCGCTATTGACACCATAAAAAAAGAGTTTAAGAGCAACTGGAATGGATGTACTCTTACAGAAATTTATTATGCAGGGGATGACAGCTCTAAAGACCATCAAGATTGGGCAGATAGGAACAATGCAGATGAAGTCATTGTTTTGCTATCTTCATTCGATGTTGATTCATCTGGAGAAGATGGTTCTCTGAATCCAAATAGTACATACAATGATTGGAAGTGGATTTTAGTTAGAACAAATGGCGGACAATGGCAACATGTTGACCATGGATATTAAAATAAATTCCAGTTTTTGAAACAGAGAAATCGGTAGTTATGGAGGTGAAAAATGTATTTCACAGACGAAAAAGACTATATTATGCGAATGATAAAAGAAATGGTAAGAGTATTATTTTCTTTAATGTTTGGGAAAAAGTATGTTTCTGTTGAACTTGAAAAAGAAAATAAATATGAAGTATCAGGGAAAAATTTGAAAGATTTTCTTGATATGATTGATTCTGGGCAAATTAACGAAGCAGAGAATATACTTTTAGATAGCATTGATTATACAGACAGAAATGAGGTAATGGCAGCAGCTCTTTTCTACCAATACCTTAGTGAGAAGGATAGTGAGTTTTTGAAAAATAATAATTATACAAAAGAAGAAGTGATGTCTGGTTTTAAGCAATTACTTATGCAGTCAGGATATACTGATTTGCTATGTTTGGTCAAAGCTGAAGAGTAATGTAGAAAATTCAAAGAGATAAGAGTGATTGGCTGAAAGGAGAAATTGTATTATTTGTTCTATATTGTTTTTGACTTTATGATGGCAGTGATTATGTTTTTGTTTGGAATGTGGTTTTATAAATCAGAAGGAAAAGCTGCTAAATTCTTGTCGGGTTATAATATGAAATCAGCGGATGAACGAAAGAAATACGATGAGAATGCTATGTGTAAGGCATATGGAAAAAGAATGATGTTTATGTCAGTTCCTTTTATTATTGGAATAATCATAGATATCCAATATCTAGGAATAGGCTCTTGGATCGCATGGGGGATATGGCTTATTATGTTTGTTTTGTTGCTTATTGATAGACATAAAAGAGAACGTTAAATTCAAGTTTGGAGAATTGAGAAAATCGGAAGTTGAGGAGAGAACAGATGAAATACTTATACTTGCATGGATTGGGACAAAATGCAGGCAGTTGGAACAAGGCGATAGAAGCAACAGAAGTGTTGGATCATAGCGTATGCTTGGATTTGTCGGAAATGGTCAAAGGCAAAGCGGCAACATATTCCACCCTCTACTCTGCTTTTGTGGAATTGTGTGATGCAGAAAATGAGGAAATCATTTTGTGTGGTCTTTCCTTGGGTGGAGTGTTGGCACTTAACTATGCGATAGACTATCCCCAAAAAGTAAAGGCATTAGTTTTGATTGCAACGCAGTATAAGATGCCAAAGAGATTATTAAAACTGCAAAATACACTATTTCGTTTTATGCCACAGTCGATGTTTCAACAAACCGGCTTTGGAAAACTCGATTTTATAAGTCTGTGTGACACCATGGTGGCACTTGATTTTAGTGATTCATTGAACCAAGTCTCCTGTCCTGTATTGGTCGTTTGTGGAGAAAAAGATAAAACCAACAAAAGAGCATCTATCGAACTTGCAGATATTATGAAGCATTCCCAATTCAAAGAAATTCCGAGAACCGGTCACGAAGTGAATTTGGAATCTCCGGAAGAATTAGCCTCCTTATTGCGAGAGTTTTATAAAAGTATCTGACAACTTCAAATTTGACAGTGAATATTCTATGTTTTATAATGCAAAAGAAAAACTGTTAGAAATACAGGACATACAGATGAATTATATTACTTTTGGAAAAGGTGAGAAGCCTTTGATTTTGATTCAAGGTCTTAGTACCCGTAGCATAAAAGGGGCAGCATTTTCAGTGGCTTATATGTATCGAATGTTTGCAAGAGATTATAAAGTTTATCTGTTTGATCGCAGAGAAAATATTAGCGATAGCATAACAGTAAGAAACTTAGCGACAGATATAGCAATGGCGATGGATACATTAAAGATTACAAATGCTGATATCTTTGGTGTATCACAAGGTGGTATGATTGCTCAATATCTTGCAATAGACAGACCAGATTTAGTAAATCAGTTAGTCCTCGCAGTAACACTTTCGAAAAATAATGAAACAGTCGAAAGGACAGTCAATGATTGGATTCATATTACGGAACAGAATAATATGAAAAGGCTGATTACAGATATGGCTGAAAAGATGTATTCTGACATTTATGTGAAACGATACAAACCGTTTATGTCATTATTAGCGGTTTTGCAGAAACCAAAGAATGTACCAAGATTTATCGCGTTGGCAAAAGCTTGCCTTAGTTGTAAAGCTTATGACGAATTAGATAAAATTCAATGCCCGGTGTTTGTAATTGGAGGCATGCAGGATAAAGTGGTAAGTGGAGAGGCTTCTTTGGAAATTGCAAAAAAACTCGGTTGTGAAATCTTTATGTATGATGATTTAGGACATGCTGCTTACGAAGAAGCTAAGGATTTCAATCAAAGAGTTTATAATTTTTTACAGCATAAGTAATTTCTATAAAGCAAAACTTTCAGTTTGTATATATCTTTTAAAAGGTATATGATTAAGAAAAACGGCAGGAGGTATCTGAATGAAATCACATAAATATTGGTCTATCGGTGCACTGATTACAATGCTTGGAACTTTTTATACAGGTTATAAGGGATCAAAAGAAGGCCATAAGTACTTTGCAGCAAGTTCTTTGCTTTGCATGATTATGGCTATTTATACAGGACACAAGATGATTTCTGGTAAAAGTAGGAAGAAAAAAGAAGTTTCAGTAGAGAGTGTTGAAGATTAAAAAACAAAATATTTTAATAAATAACGCCGGTGCGGGATTTTTGATATCCAGTACTGGCGTTATTTATTCTACAGGGGCTTGGGGGTGTAGCCACCAAATATATTATTAATTTTCTTCTTCGGTAAGTTTGTTAAGGATCCACTCCCTATTGATAACTATTTCATCATCATCGCGGAGATCCTTGAAATCATTGCAGTGTGAAGAAGCAAATTCATACATATTGTCAATGTCAACTGCACCAGTAATCTCACCCTTATTAATGATTACAAGAATATTTGTTCCGTCGTCGTCGACAGCAAAGCGCAGTTCATCAAATTCTATATCGGGATCATTTTTGAGAATAGAATCTGTCGCAAGTAATTTAACAAGTTTCATTACCCTGTCACCTTTACCTGCATCAAAGATCTGGATCTTTTCAACGAGCTGATTTGCTGATGTCACAATCCGGTATAAGTACTTTTCGGTACGATAATCAGCCAAAGCATTTTTTTCATAAAATATTTCATCGTTGTTTGTCTAAAAGGCAAATTCATAATCATATCAATCATTTCGATGTTCCTGTCCCCAAAGACAGAAAGCATCTAATACAGGTTCTAAGGATTTTCCTCGTTCAGAAAGACTATACTCAACTCGTGGCGGAATTTCCCCGTAATCCTTGCGAATGATAAGACCATCGGCTTCTAATTCTTTTAATGCTTTTGACAATGATCGGAAAGTGGCTGTTTCCATCTTACGCTGAAGTTCATTATACCTTGTTGGACCATCTAATTGCAGACAATAAAGGATAGGGAGTTTATATTTCCCATCAACCAAAGACTTTGTATAGTAAAAACCAGTATTTTTAATACCCTCTATCGCAAACCGACGTTGTTCATGTTTTTGATTGTCTGACATAATAATTCTCCTGACACTATATTTAAGTATAGTATATGTTCTGAAATACCGTACTTGTTGTTAGTATATCCTCATGATACGATATATGCAGTAACGAATCAAGTGAAATGGAGATGAATGAGATGAAACATAAAGTTAAAGTAACCGTATTAGATAAAAAGCTCTATCTAGAATTACAGCAACAGTATTGTGATAATCCAATTTCCGGTGCTTGCCCTTGTTACAATGTGGGAGATGAATTTGTTTTTTACCGAGATGAGGAAAGAGATGATTTCTGGCACATAGGATTAAATACCTTGGTAAAGACCAGTGGTGATGCAGATACCGTTGCAGGCGGTCCGAAAATGCCATTCTGTTCTGAGGCATGGGATGCTATTTCACGATATATTTATACCGGATTACAAGGCGGTTCCATTATGAAGGGCTGGATGAAGAAGGAAAATGAAATGATTACCTGCTGTTCGGATGGAACAAGACCTGTCATTTTTAAGATTGAAAGAATTGATTACGAGGAGAAGGAATAGCAAATGAACGAAATCATTAAAGCAATGGAAGAACGTCGAAGCATTCGTAAATTTAAGCCGGATATGCCAACAAAAGAAGATCTGGAACAGATTATTGAAGCTGGATTATATGCTGCAAATGGTATGGGAAAACAGGCAACCATCACAATTGCGGTAACAAACAAAAAACTTCGAGACAGATTATCAGCAATCAATGCAAAGATAGGTGGTTGGAAAGAAGGATTCGATCCATTTTATGGAGCACCGGCTATTTTAATTGTATTAGCAGATAAAAACTGGGCAAACAGAGTTTATGACGGAAGCCTGGTTATGGGAAATATGATGCTTGCAGCATATTCTCTTAACTTAGGTAGCATTTGGATTCATAGAGCGAAAGAAGAGTTTGAACTTCCGGAATACCAGAAATTATTAAAAGAAATTGGAGTCGAAGGAGAGTGGGAAGGAATTGGTCATTGTGCCGTTGGTTATGTTGATGGCGAATTCCCCAAACCCGCAAAGAGAAAAGACAATAGGGTGTTTTGGGTGGATTGACAACTTCTCGTTTATCCAATAGAAAAATAAGAATAGATTGGAGAAAGATATGGCTTCAAGTAAAGAATATTTAAACTTCATTTTAGAACAACTATCTGAGTTGGAAGAAATAACATATAAATCAATGATGGGTGAATATATTATTTATTATCGTGGAAAAATTGTGGGTGGAATTTATGATGATAGATTTTTAGTGAAGCCTGTTAAATTTGCAACAGCATATATGCCAAATGCAAAGTACGAGTTACCATATGATGGAGCAAAGGAAATGTTATTGGTAGATGATGTTGATAACAAAGAATTTTTAACCGGCTTATTCAATTCAATGTATGATGAGTTACCTGCACCAAAACCGAAGAAAAAGAAATAATCAAATTAGAATTTGTGGAGAGGATTTGAATGAAAAATGCCGTTATATATGTTCATGGTAAGGGTGGTAATGCAGAAGAAGCTAATCGCTATAAACAATTTTTTGATGATAGCTTTTAAATCATTGGATTTGATTACAAATCATTGAACCCGTGGGATGCTAAAATCGAGTTTATAAATTATTTGCGAAACAATAATAACAATAAATATTTTAAGAAGTGGGTGTGTTGATGGAAATAATAGAGGTTATGGAAAACAAAAAAAATTATATTGAGTTGCTATTATTGGCAGATGAGCAGGAGGATATGATAGACCGTTATATTGATAAGGGTAAAATGTATGTACTTGATGATAATGGTATTAAATGTGAGTGTGTTGTAATCGATGTGGGAAATGGCGTACTTGAAATTAAGAATATTGCGACAGTTCCGGAATATCAAGGCAAAGGTTACGCGAAAGCCATGATTGATTTTATTATCACGAAATACAGAGAAGAGTATTCTACCCTGCAGGTAGGAATGGGCGATAGTCCAATGACGATTCCGTTTTATGAAAAGTGTGGGTTTGTGCGATCACATATCGTCCCGAACTTCTTTACAGACAATTATGACCATCCAATATATGAAGGTGGCATTCAGTTGGTAGACATGGTTTATTTGCGGAGATCTTTCTAACTCCCAGTTTGTCGAGGTAATACATTTAAATGATAACCTTATGCGATCGTTAAAAGCTCTATAGACATGTTTCCACATACAGAAAGGTTTACTTGACATACTTAGTGTTCACTCGTTTCATGTTGATGCAGTATCACTGCTTGTAAAATCTGAAAAATAAATTTGCGTAGCGTCGTAAAGGTTAAATGGAGGGTTATCGATGGTTATATTGGAATTGTATCAAGGTGATTATCAAAAGGATTTAGTCACGTTTGATTCTTTAGAAGAGGGGAGAGCGTTTGTAGCTAAAATCCCTGGGTATACTTTAGAAACTGAAGATGGACTTGAAGTGGAGTATGTGAACCCAAAATACTTGCCGGATTATATGGAAATTGTCTTTAACGGAAATATTGTCCCTTTATCTAGATTTTCGTTTAATTCTGAGGCAAATGTGGACATTATTTGGAAAGAAATTTCGAATCTATCTGTTAAAAACGATAAAGTGATCGAAGGCTATTCAAAAATCGATGCGTATGTCGTTAACAACGATGAAGTGAAATCCTATGTCGAAGCCAGAGAAGCGAACTATCGCAAGGCAAAAGACTTCTTAGAACGTAGTGGATATGAAGTCGACAGAAGCTTTTTCGGAAGTGAAGACGGCGAAGCGATTCTCTACAGAAAACGTGGCTCTGAAGATTGGCACTTCTTGTGTCACTTAGACCCGCTGTTTGTAGAGATTGAAGATGTAGAAGGATATGTCAAAGAAGAGATTCAATCGTTAAACTAAAGAACGTTGCGAGGGCATGGCGTGAGTCATATTTAAAAAGACTTCTATTTTGCTAGATGGTGGAATTAAGGAGAAATTTATGACCTTAAAACAAATTAAATTTAATCCTTTTAAACACTAGGGAATCATCAGCGACTTGTATAAATAGTCCTTCCCAAAGGAGGAGCGAATTCCCTTCTTTGGACTTGGCTCTTATCATTGAGAAAAATGGATTTACACTGTGTCCCTATCTCATTCATGAATTAGGCGTTGACTTTGCTCTTATGAACCAAACAGGGCAACTAGTTCCATTCGACTATCAGGATATCTTTGACTCTTTTTCTTATGGACTTGGAGATGTATCGATTCGTCCGATAAATCAATAGAACATACCTTACCAAAATTATACTGAATTAAAAATGTTATCTAATTGAGTAAAGAACAAAAGTTTTGGTCTATAATATAGATATTTTCTAGTATCGCATGTGGAGGCAGTCTCACTGCTTGTACGAGCCTAGAAAATATGTAGAAGGAAAAGCCTTGGTGACAGGGCTTTTTGTCGTTAATCATTTCTCTTTTTAGTTGAATACTTTTTCTTTTATATGTTAGAATGTATATACAAAATGTATTTACAAAAGGAGTTGTTAGTATGGCAAAGACACAAGCGGTAAATTTTAGAGCAGATTCGGCATTTTACCAAAAAACGAAA
>OGKH01000968.1_pt1 | contig 11739 bp, 14 predicted proteins | sample 1572421 | NCBI WGS metagenome assembly OGKH01 (sample SAMEA2582084, study PRJEB24529) | metagenome | biome: Human gut stool | place: China | collected 2011
ACGTCGTTTAGGACCCGGGTCATCAGTTCACGGGGGAGGGGGTGGTGATCAAAGGCTTCCTTGAAGGATTCCCCCGGTAAGATGATGGCTAAGTAGTGTTCACCCACCAGGAGGTTAACCCCGATACAAGTCAGGGCGGTGGCCATGGTTAAACCGCCCAGCCCCTTGACGCTTGCTTCGACCTTGTCGACGATCGCCCCAATGATGTGGAACTTAATCAACAAGCCCCCCAGTGATAGGGCGAAGATGATTAAGGACAGCGAGGTTAACATGCTGCTGATACCCCCCTTGGACAAGAGGAGGTTGATCGTCTTGTTAGGGGTGTGGGCAACGTAGCCGTTCATGATCAGGTGGGTGACCTTGGTGATCGTGGTGGTGGGGTCGTAGAGCCAGCCCAAGGCGATCGCAAAGAGGGCACCCAGCCCCAGCGACGGGATCGCCGGGACCCGCAGGATCGCTAGGATGATCATGAACAAGACCGGTAAGAGGGTGATTGGGGAGATCCAAAAACCGGCCTTCAGCCCCTCCATCATGACGTGAATTGAGTGCAGGCTAGCGGTCTTGGCGCTCATCCCGACCACCGTGAAGATCACCAGTGAGATGATCCAGGCCGGCAAATCGGTCCAGGCCAGCGAGCGGATGTGCTTGTAGATGTCTAATTCCCCGGTGGTGGCGGCGAGGTTCGTCGTCCCAGAAAGCGGAGAAACGTTGGAGCCACAAAAGGCCCCGGAAACAATTGCCCCGGCCGTTAGCGGCAGGCTAATGTGTAAAGTGGCGGAGATCCCAATAAAGGCGATCCCCATCGTTGAGATACTGGTAAACGAAGACCCACAGGCGATCCCAACGAGGGTGCAAACGATGAAGACGGTGGGGAGGAAGAACTTAACCGAGATGATCTTAAAGCCAAAGTACATGATCGTCGGGATTGTACCCGAGAAGATCCAGGTGGCGATCAAGACCCCGATCGTTTGGAAGATCACCAGGGGGTCGACGCCGGCCCGTAGCCCGGTGCGCATCCCGTCGATGATCGTGTCCCACTTAAAGCCCCGTAGACGGCCGTAAAGCATTAAGATAACAAAGGCGATCAGCAGCGGCGCCTGGGGTTCTTGTTTTTCGACGATGATCAAAAAGCCCAGCAGGCCCAAGATAACGACTAGGACCAAGATACATTCGGTCAGGCTGAAGGTCGGTTCAACCCGTTCTTTAAATTTTTTCATGATAATTCCTCTTTTTCACTATTAGTCTCAAAGCGACTGGCAACAATCGTTTTGAAATAATAGCCCTTTCCACCGTTCTTGACTGGCATCGTTTTCACCTCCTTAAAATAAAAACGCCCCCTGCCTGATCAACAGGCAAGGGACGATTTTCACCGTGGTACCACCCAGCTTTGTGCATTGCACCTCAAATGGACTATCGCGCCGTGCGTGAGTCACCTTGGTTGGAGTGTAATTCGTGATCGCGTTGTGGGTTAACTTACAGCGCCGTTAACTCTCTTAGCCAGGGAGCGGATCACTACTAGGGTTCCGGTGAATCATTAGAATCTTTTAATGTTGAATGTATTAAAACACGGGCGCCCATTCCTTGTCAACAAGAAAATTTAAGAGTTAATGAGCGGTGAAGCGTAGCGACAGGCAGGTCAGGCCGCCATCGATTTTTTCAAATTCGCTCATCGCCGCTTCAAAGACCGGGAAGCCGTGGTCCTCCAACAATTGTTTAACCACCGGGAAGCCCGCCGGCATGATGACGCCGTTACCGGTGTTGATGCAGTTGACGGCGTAAGCTTCTTCGGCAGGGACGACCAGTTGGGTGAAGTTAGCAAAGGCGGGGTGGTTAACGAACTCACCGGTTACCAGGAGCTTGCCATCGCCCAGATAAGTCGTCCCGGTTTTGAGGTGCAAGAAGTCGTGGACGGGGACCGCAAGCGCCGGGTGGTTAAACTGAGCGGCGATTGCTTTAAACTGTTCGAACCCTTCCCGGTTGGTTCGGGCCGACAAGCCGACGTAATAAGTCCCGTCGACTTCCATCACGTCGCCGCCCTCCAGGTGCCCGGGGGCGGTAATCTCAAAGATGTGGTCCTGGGAATAAAAGTGTTCGAGGGCTGGCCGGATGAAACCACGTTCCGGGGTCCGGCTGGCGCGGGCCGGGTTGGTGATCACGGCAAAGTCAGCGGCGACCACCGCCGGGTCCTCCACAAAACAGGAATCGGGGAAGGCTTCTAAGGGGTCTAAAACGGTGACGGTCACCCCGCGGTCCTTTAACAGGGCAACGTAGGCTTGGTGCTGAGCGAGGGCGGTGGGGTAGTCGGGTTGCCCCAGGTTGGCGTAGTCATCGATCCCGTCGATCACCGAGTGGCCGGGGGTGCGGACAAGGGCGTTAGAAAAGAGCATTGCGATTCCTCCTTCTTCGATTATAATCAACTTAATCTAATTTTAATTTTATCACAATTATTGTAGTAAAGGAGGATGCTGATGAACCAAGCAGAAGTGTATCAATACCTAACTGAGCACGGGATCGACTACGAGGTGACCAACCACCCGGCGGTCTTTGATATGGCGGCGGTGGCCGACTTTCCGATGCCCCACCCCGAGGCCAACGCTAAAAACCTCTTTGTCCGCGATGACAAGCACCGCCATTACTACCTAGTCACGGTCAAAGGGGAAAAGCGGGTCGACTTAAAGGCCTTAAGCGCCCAGGAGGGGACCCGGCGGTTGAGTTTCGCCTCCGAGCAAGACTTACAAAAGTACCTCGACTTGACACCGGGCTCGGTGACGCCGCTGGGGGGTTTAAATGATGAGCAGCGCAAGGTTGAGGTGATGATTGACCAGGAATTGGCCGCGGGATTGGTGGCGGCCCACCCCAACGTTAACACGGCGACGGTGTGGCTAAAGACCAGCGATTTGGTGCAGCTGTTGGCCGACCACGGCAACCAGGTGAAGCTAGTCCACATTCCGATTAGAAATGCTGATTAAAGGGGTGCACCCTTTCAATTCGTTATTTAAAAATTTATAATGAAGGAAAGGAGGGTGATTTTGATGAATGAACCAGTTTTCGATTCCTACTTTTACGATGAGCAAGCCTTCAACCTTCACGATGCGGCCTACAAGCCACTGAAGCAGGCTCAAGCACCCGCGACGCCCCTCAACATTCCGCCCCTGTTAACCCCAGACAAGGTGGACGGCGACGACGTGTACTACACCGTTACCGCCCAGGCGGGGGCAACCCAGCTATTGCCGGGGGAAAAGACCAAGACCTGGGGCTTTAACGCCTCAATGCTGGGGAAGACGGTGGTCTTTGAGCGCGGCAAGACTTACCACATGCACCTGGTCAACCACCTACCGGAAGTGACGACCTTCCACTGGCACGGACTAGAGATTCCCGGGCCAATTGAAGACGGCGGCTGCCACGCCCCGGTTTACCCGGGCGAGGCCCGCGACGTGACCTTTAAGATCATTCAGCCGGCCGCCACCGCCTGGCTCCACGCCCACCCCTGCCCGGAAACGGCCTACCAGGTTTGGCAGGGACTGGCGACGATGGCGATCATTCACGACCAAGAAGAAGCTAGTTTGCCCCTGCCGCACACTTACGGAGTTGATGACCTGCCGTTGATCTTGCAGGACCGCAACTTCCACGCGGGCAACCAGTTTGATTACCGGGCCGATTACGACCCTGATGGCGTCCAGGGTGACACGGCGGTGATTAACGCCACCGTCAATCCTTACTTTGACGTCACCACCCAGCGCCTGCGGTTGCGAATTTTAAACGGCTCTAACCGCCGCGAGTACCGGCTCCACTTCTCGGACGACTTAACCTTCACCCAAATTGGCTCGGACCTGAGCTTTTTGCCCCACCCGGTCAAGTTAAAGAAGCTGATGACTACCTGTGCCGAGCGCCAGGAGATCGTGGTCGACTTTGCCGGCTACCAGCCGGGCGACACGGTTACCCTGTACTCCGACGACAGTCCGCTGGTCGAGTTCCGGATCCACGAGTTTACGCCGGCAGGAGAGGAGTTGCCCACCACCCTGACCAAGATTGATTACCCGACCCCAGACCCGAGCCTACCCGTCAAGCAGGTGGTGATGTCTGGGATGGACGAGACGGTGATGATTGACGGCAAGAAGTTCCAGATGGACCGGATCGATTACACGATGCCGATGGGCAAGTGCCAGCTTTGGGACATTACCAACACCAACGACATGAATGGCGGGATGATTCACCCCTTCCACATGCACGGCTGCGCCTTTGAGATCGTCTCCCGTAACGGCCAGGAACCCTACCCGTTTGAACACGGACTTAACGACACCGTCGCCGTTAACCCGGGCGAACACGTCATCATCAAGGTCTACTTCCAAGTACCGGGGGTCTTTATGTACCATTGTCACATTATCGAACACGAAGATGGCGGGATGATGGCCCAACTAAAGGTTGTCGACCCGGCCGCCCCGGACCGGGAGTACCACTTGCTCAACCATATGACCCTGATGGAGGCCTTTGCCAAGGAGCGGGGCGTCACGATGGATGAACTCTGGCTTGGCGGGATGGACTCCTACAAGAAGATGGGGATGCACATGTAGCCATTAATTAGCGAAAAAGCGGTCGGGTGACCCTACCGCTTTTTTTATTTGAATTAGCGTTACTAAAAAAGTTGCACTTCCAAAAAGTAAGTGTTATCCTAAGGCCAAGTTGAAAGAGAAAAGAGAAAGGAGGGGGACACGATCGCCAATACCCGCGTTAGTGATCTACTGCAGATCCTCGTTTACCTAAAGGTCCACCAAGGAGAAGAGGTATCTAGCCAGATTCTCGCCTCGAGTTTAAAAACCAACCCGAGTCAGGTGCGCAAGATGATTGCCCAACTACGGGCCGCCGATATTTTAGCGGCCCGGCAAAACAACCGCTACGATAACTTTGCCCGTGACCTTGATCAGATCACGGTGTTGGACGTTTACCGGGCCACCGCGCCCAAGAACCCCTTCTTGGTGCCGGATCAAGAAACCTCGGGCCAGTGTAGCGTCGGGGTCGCCTTTCCGGAGGTGATTACCAAGCACTTTGCTGAGGTTCAAGTCGGGATTGAACAGCGCCTGGACCAAATTACGGTTCAACAACTGGTCGACGAGACACTTGCTAACATCGCAGAACACGAAAACAAAAAGGAAGCTTAATCATGAAAATTACAATTTTTGGTAAGGGTAACATGGGGCAAGCCATTGGCCACAACTTCGAACTGGCCGGTAACACAGTCACCTACGTAGGTTCCAATGATGACATTTTTAGCTTGGGGGACCTGGTGATCATGGCGGTACCGGTACCCGGCGTTGGCAGACTTAGCCGACCAATACGGTGACCAATTGGCCGGTAAGGTGGTCGTGGACATCACCAACCCGCTCAACTTTGAGACCTGGGACGAATTAGTGGTTCCCGCCGACAGCTCGGCCGCCCAGGAACTGCAAAAGCGCCTGCCAAACAGCAAGGTCTTAAAGGCCTTTAACACGACCTTCGCCGCTACTCTGCAAAGCGGCCAAGTTGGCGGCCAACAACAAACGACCGTCCTGGTGGCCGGTGACGATGATGACGCCAAGGCGACCTTCAAGGAGGCTTTAAAGGGCAGTCCCTTGGCCGTACTCGATGCCGGCAAGCTCAAGCGGGCCCGTGAACTGGAAGCAACTGGCTTCTTGCAAATGACCTTGGCCGCCAGTGAACAAATCGGCTGGACCGGCGGCTTTGGGGTCATTAAGTAGGAAGAGCGTTATGAGAAGTGCGACTAACCTCCTCGATAGACCGTTTGGCTAAGCTAGGCCAACAGTTGAAAATTAAAACCGACCCTCAGCAAATTTGGCTGGGGGTCGGTTTATTTCCCGGGAAATTGGTATAATTAGCAAAACAAGTTCCCGGAGGAAATAATGATGAAACGTACCGTTGACGCCCCGCTGGTCCCCATTTTGTTAGGGCTGGCCGGGATTTTAGAATTAGTGGCGGGAATGGCGGGTCACACTTGGATCACCGTCCCGTTGGCGCTCGTATTTTTCGCTTGTACCTACCTGTATCTGCGCACCTCGCTGGTTGGCAAATACAAGATCATTGACCGGGTGGTGGGTAAAACCCGGATCGCCGCTACGGATCAGGTTTTAGACCTCGGATGTGGTCACGGCGCCGTGATGCTAGCCGTGGCTAAACACTTAAGGGCGCCCGGCAAGGTAACCGGGATTGACATCTGGAAGAGGGTCGACCAATCTGGCAACCGCCAGGCGGCCACCCAAGCGGTAATTGAAGCGGCCGGGGTTAGCCAGGTTGCGCAACTGCAAACCGCCGACATGACGGCGTTACCCTTTAATGACAACCAATTCGACGCCGTTTTTGCTAGCCTGTCGCTCCACAACGTCAAGCCCAAGCAAGCGCGGCGCCAGGCATTGACCGAGGCGCTGCGGGTTCTTAAGCCCGGCGGCCGGTTAGTGATCATCGACATTGAACACAGCGATGAATACCGGCGGGCGCTGGCCCCGCTAGGCGCCCAGGAAATTGAAGTTACCAACGCCGGCCTCGATGGGGTCTACGGGGTGATGGTGACGCGGGTGTTAACGGCAAGCAAGTAAAAAGGATCGGGAGAAAAAATGGTTCTCCCGATCCTTTTTAAATGCCACCAAAAATGTATAGGGACGCCCCAACTAAGACGACGCCGGTCACGATCAGGGCCGGCCGCATCGAAGCCTTAATTCCCAGCCCGCTGAGGCGTTGGAAGAGGCGGTTAGTGCCGGTTGGGTGTTCGATTTCCTTAGCGAAGACCCTCAGGTAGATGACGATGATACCGGCGATCAAGAGCAGGGTGGCGATTAACAGGTTTGCGGTTTGCAAAAAAATCACTCCTCAATTAGGTGAATAAGGCAATCAAAGCGGAAACGGTGTTTAAGAGGGCGTGGATCCCCCAGCTGGTGTACAGCGAACCGCCACTACGGCGTTCGTTGAGCCAGCCCAGGCAGTAGCCAATCACCATTTCGATTAGGACGATGATCAGGGTGACCAGCCAGTTCCCGGCGCCCGCCAGCAAGAGGCCGTGGACCGCCCCAAAGCAAATTGCCTGGGTGAGGTTGGCGGGCAAAAAGCCGAAGCGGTCCTGGAGGCGCTTGAGTAAGAAGCCCCGGAAAAAGATCTCCTCGGGCAAAGAGGTCCCCACGATCGCGTACACCAGCGTAGCCGGGATGCCGGCGAAACCCCGGTGGTTGAAAACGAAGGTGGCTAAGATCCCGTGGTCGACAATCAGGGGCAGGGGGATCGCCAGTAAGAGGGTAAACAAGACGACGATGACGGTCGTCAGCCAGGTGCGTTGGACCGGCGGGAGGAAAAAGCCCAACCAACGGTCGAAGCGGACTTGGCGCCGGGTGACAATTAACCACCACAAAAAGGGGATGGTCAGGGCGAGGACCAGTTCCCCAATGGCGTTAATGGCTTGGTGGATCAATAACACGGTACGGGCTCCCTTCGCAATGAATTACTTTAATTATAAGATAAATAAAGGTGGGGTGCCCCCTGTTTGTTCAAAAAATTTCCCGGGAAATTAGGATGGCCAAGAAAAGTCACTTGCCAAATGCCCTTCTAATTCAAGTAGGGCGATTTTACGTTCTAAGCCACCTCCGTAACCGGTCAAGTTACCGTGCGCCCCGATGACCCGGTGGCAGGGTATGAACAAGGAGAGGTGGTTTTTACCGACGGCGTTGCCGACCGCCTGGGCAGACATGGAGGTCCGGTGGCGAAGCTTCGCCACCCGTTTAGCTAGCTCGCCGTAAGTTACCAGGTGGCCGTAGGGGATCGTCAGTAACCGTTCCCAAACCTGTCGTTGGAAGGGGGTTCCCTGAACGTGGAGGGGCGGTAGCCAAGTCGGGGCTTGGCCGGCAAAATATTCGTCAAGCCAGCGGCGGGAATGGTCTAGTGCCGGGCTGGTTCCTGCTTGGGCGTCGTCTTCAACCGTATCGGCATAGTAGCGGCCGTCTTCAAACCAGAGGCCACACACCCCTTGTTCGTCGCTGACCAGTAAAATGTCACCTAAAGGGGATTGGTAATGGCAGGTAGTTTGCATAGGGGTGCCTCTTTTTTACCTAAATTATAGCTTACTTAATGGTTGGTTCGATAATGAAATATGCGGCCCCCATTGGGATGAGGGCAACCGCCGTCAGGATGAAGAAGACGGTGATTAGGCTCGTGGCATCGGCAACCTGGCCCAAAAAGGGGGTGGCAATCCCACCGATGCTGATGGCCAGGCCGAGGGTAACCCCGGAAGCCACGCCCATCTGGTTAGGCAAGTAGCGCTGGCCCAGCAGGACAATCGCGCTGTAAGGGATGCAAATTAACATCCCGATCGGCAAGAGGAGGGCGCTGGCAACGATAACGCTCTTGGTTAAGCTAAAGGCCAGCAACAAGAAGGGCATGATGGTAAAGGCGAACCGAATCGTTTTGACGGCGCCGATGTGGTCGACCAAGTGACCGCCGATGATCGTCCCGGTCGCCCCTACGATAAAGAGAACGCTGAGGGCTAAACTCCCGCTGGTGTTGGACTGCTTGAGAATGTGCATCCAGTAGAGGACCAAGAAGGTGTTAAGCCCGTAAAAAATAATTGAACGCCCGAATAAAACGCAAGCTAAAATGGCGAAGTGGCGCCAGTCGTCTTTAACCGGAACCGGGGAGCCACTTTCTCGTTGCCGCTTTTGTTGCAAGTGTTGGGCTGATTGCCGACGCATGGCGGGGAAGTAGTGCGCTAACAATAAGGCTACTCCGCCGCCCACCAGGATAAAGAGGCCAACCCCGGAAATCCCCAGGGCGTTAGCGACCAAAGTGACCGTGATCGGCCCGCAGGCAAAGCCCAGGTTACCACCAAAGGAGAAAACGCTCAGGGCCGTGGCCCTGGTTAACATCGGCCAAACCGTTAACCAACTTGGCGGCGTCGGGGTGGTAGGCGGCGATTCCGACCCCGCAGACTAAGCAGCTGGTAATCAAGAGGAAGTATTGGTTATCCCAACCGAGCGTCCCGAAGCCCAGACCGGTGATTAAAAGGGCCGGGATAATTATCCAACCGGTACGGAAACGGTCGGATAAAAAGCCAAACAGCGGTTGAATAATTGAAGAAACCAGGTTCATGGCAAAGACCAGGGTGGCGGCAATGGCGTAGTTGAAGTGGTGTTGGGCAATTAAGAGGGGTAACAGGGCGGCCAACGCCCCCTGGCTAAAGTCAACGACAAAGTGGCCCAGCGAAAGGCCGTATACGTATTTTGATAACATGGGGAAGGCTCGGCCTCGATTGAATTTTTCAGCCAGGGCTTTAAGCGCCGGACCGGGGTGACTCCCCGCCAGTACCGGGAGCGGGGTCCTAAAGTGTAAATTACTTCGGTGACGAAATAAATTGACTTCCCGCTTCGCTGGGGTTATCCTAAAACCATCGGTACCGAATTAAATTAAAATCAACCTAATACGAAGGGATGAAGTAACATGACGGAAATCAACGACCAAGAGTTAATGCATAAGCTGATGAAGACGGTGAAGGGCCTGCACAAACGGGTCCACGGCTCCGGCCCAATGGGGGGCAAGTGCCACCACCACGAACACGGACCAAACGGCCAGGGCTGCCCAATGCACGGCGGCATGGGCCCGGGCATGATGATAGGGAGGCACCACATGCCGCCATTTGCCAAGCCGGGGCTGGGGCATGGTCACAGTCGCGAACACCTCTTAGTGTTAATCGGTAAGCACCCTGACGGCATTCGGCAAAAGGAACTGGCCGAGGGCTTTGGTATCAACCAATCCTCGACTTCCGAGCTGGTTAGTAAGTTAGAAGACGACGGCTACCTAAAGCGCGAGGTTGACCCGAAGGATAAGCGGGCAACCCTGCTCTTCTTAACCGACCTGGGTAAGGCACGGGCCGCCGAAGTGGAAGACGCCCAAAAGACGATGTTTGAGGGGCTCTTTAAGAACCTGACGGCGGAAGAAAAGCAAACCTTTGGTGACCTGTTAGATAAAATCCGCGGTGACCAAAATTAGAAGAATCTGGGATGCATCTGCGAATGGGTGCGCCCCTTTTTTAATCCCGTAGTCGACGTCCGTTCGCTGAACGCCCGTCAGCTCGCCTTTTGACTGGTGAAAAATAAGTAAAGACCTTACGGATTTATTAAAATCACCGGGGCAAATTGACCACAATTAGATGGTTCTGATAAAGTGGTAACGTTAGTAAAAATGTTATATCACTGTTGAGGTATTGTAGTTATGAACGAAGAAAACGAAACGCGTGCCGACTACCGGCGCCGGGTAAACAACCAACCCGAGTCTGGTACGAACGGCGCCGGAACCGGTGGCAACGGGCGCAATCCCCACCCGCCATACTACCGGGGCAGTAAGAAGTGGTTTAAGTGGGTGAAGCGGATCATCTTCTTGATCCTCTTGTTAATTGTGGCCGGGGGGGCCTATGAATACCACCAAATCAATAGCACCGCTAAGGATGTCTTCTCTAGCGGGAGCGGGAAGATCTCAGCGAAGTTAAAGGCCGGTAAGCCGATCTCAATTTTAGCGATGGGGACCGACGTGGGGGCCTTAAACCGGGGGAATGCCGGTGGGAACACCGATACCCTGGAATTGATCACGATTAACCCCAAGAAGAAGACGATTACAATGACCTCGATTCCGCGTGATACCCTGATCAAGGTGAACACCGACGAAGGGGCCGATTACGTTAAGATCAACGCCGCCTACCAAATCGGCGGGGCCAAGCAAACCGTCAAGCAGGTTAAGGAATTACTCGGCGTACCGATTGATTACTACGCCGTGATCAACATGGGGGTCTTGGAAAAGGTGGTTAACGCCGTTGGTGGGGTCACCGTCGACAACCCGTTCGCCTTCACTTACGAAGGGCACCACTTTAAGAAGGGGAAGCAACACTTGAACGGGGCCAACGCCCTGAAGTACTCCCGGATGCGTTACGACGATCCAAACGGGGACTACGGCCGGCAAAAGCGCCAGCAACAAGTGATGGAATCCGTCATCAAGACCTTTAAGAAGTCCGGGAGCATCACCGCGGCCAACGACATCTTAAAGGCCGTCGGGGACGGGGTGAAGACCGATATTCCGATTGACAACGTGGCTGCTTTGTACACCAACTACCACGCCGCCATGGATAACGTTAAGACCTACCACATGCAAGACCTGGATGCGACGATCGAAGGGGTTTCCTTCCAAATCGCCACGCCAAAGGAAATTAACCGGATTTCTAAGTTAATTCGGACCCAATTAGGCTTGAAGACCAAGACCGTTACCAACGCCGAAACAAGGATGTACAACGAGCAAACGACTTACGATGGTTACACCAACGTTAACTTTGTTCTACCAAACGGGGCTTCTTACAATAGCCCGGGCAGCGGCACCAGTTCTTCTTCGACCAGCTCTAGCTACGGCACCAGCTCTTATGGCACTAGTTCATACGGGACTAGCTCCTACGGGACGGGGACCACGGGCTCAGCGTTCGGTTATTAGTGAAATTAAGGGGCAGTGAACAATGTGTCACCGCCTCTTTTTTGATGCTTTTTTCTCTACCGTTGGGAAGGTCGGGAGCCACTTCCAGTTTGAGGACAAAGCGGCAAATAGGACAGGACAAATCTGCAAATTTGCGCAAAATGGAAGTGCGACCCAACGGCTTGTCGAGGAGGTTGGTCGCATTTCCAGATAACGTGCTCCCAACCACAGGCCTAGTGGCTAAGTACGGGCAGAGAACAGTGC
>OGKH01000969.1_pt1 | contig 11737 bp, 9 predicted proteins | sample 1572421 | NCBI WGS metagenome assembly OGKH01 (sample SAMEA2582084, study PRJEB24529) | metagenome | biome: Human gut stool | place: China | collected 2011
CCAGCCACTGATCGGCCTTTTGCGTAAACCGCTGGGCTAACTGACGGGCCTCATCCAGCGCGCCGCTGTTGATTACGATGGTTTTGATCTGCTGTTCGCTGGCATGAGTCAGCGGTTGTTCAAGCAGTGGCTGGAGTTCTTTGGCCGTCGCCGGTTGCTGCAGGGCCATTAAAAGCGGCAGCGAATAGCCGCCGGTCGCCAGGGCCTGCATCACGGGCTTGTTGAGCTTGCCTTGATCGGTATAGTCAAGCAGATCATCAATCATTTGAAAGGCAATGCCCAGGTTTTGACCAAAGCGTGCGGCATAAGCAGTGGTCTGGCGATCCGCCCCGGCAAAATGAGCGCCTTCGCTGGCAGCCAGCTGAAATAGTGCTGCCGTCTTGCCGTTGACGTTGCGCAGGTACTGAATGATCTGCTGCTGTTGATGATAGCGCAGCGCCATCTGTCCTAATTCGCCATCCAAGATTTTTTTCATGGCCTGCGCGTTGATCTGCAGATACTCGTCGTTGGCCAGGTTGGCAATCAACAGCTCAAAGAACTTGGTAAACAGCAGATCGCCGGCATAAACCGCGGTATCTTTGCCGAATTGAGCCTGGACGCTGACCTGTCCGCGACGCTTGGGCGAGTCGTCGATAATATCGTCATGAATCAGCGTTGCCATGTGCAGAATCTCGATTGACGCGCCCAGCTGGATCAAACGGCTGCGCGTGGCGGGACTCCAATCCTTGGGCACGGCCGCTTTGGCTACCAAGAGCAGCAGCGTTGGACGCAGAAACTTGCCGCCGTGACTGGCCATCTGCTGCAAGGCCTGCGCCAGTTCGGGATTGCGGCACTGCAGGCGCGTATCGATGAGTTGGCGAACCTGTTTTAATTCACTGCCGATTAAGCGTTTGGTCTGAGTTTGAAATGAATTGATCATAATAAAGAGTTCCTTAACTAAATATTTTTTGCTGCAAGAGATGAAAGGATTGCTTAGAAAATGTCGCTGAAAGTTTTTTTGGAATTGATAGAGGTGAAAGCCAAGGCTGCCAGTCTGCTGCCCTTTTTATTGGGTGTCGGCTACAGCGTCTGGTATTACCATTCGTTTGACTGGCGAGTGATGCTGGTGTTTCTGATCGCGATGCTGCTGTTCAATATGGCCGTCGACGTTATGGACAACTATAACGATTACCGACATGCCGTCGATACTGAGGTCTACCAGCAAAAGACTAATATCATCGGCCGCGAGCAGCTGTCATTGCCAGCCATGCGATGCTTGATAGCCGGGATGGTCTTGATCGCGTCGCTATTGGGAATCTGGCTGGTGGCTCAGGTTGGCTGGCCGCTTTTAGGAATGGGCATCTTCTGCTTTTTGGTTGGGATCTTTTATTCATTTGGTCCCTATCCACTGTCCGGATTGCCGGTGGGCGAGTTCTTCGCTGGTTTTACGATGGGCTTTATGATTGTCTTGATCACCATCTATCTAAACGTGCAGGAGCAATTTTCCTGGGATTGGCCAAGTCTGGAGCGGATCCTGGTGCTGGCAATGCCGTTGGAGCTTTGGATCTCAAATCTGCTGCTGGCCAACAACCTTTGCGACGCGGCCGAGGATCTGCGCAATCATCGACATACGATTGTTCGGCTGTTGGGCAAGCGCGCTTGTCTGATTGCCTTTAGCGTCAAAAACGTCCTGGCATTCTTATTTATCACTATATCACCATTCTTTCATATCTCACCATTTACGGTAATTCTGTCTTTGCTTATTGTACCTTTCGTTTTCAAACAGAACAAGATGCTTATCAAAAGACAAGTTAAAAACGAGACCTTTATCTGCGCTGTCCGTATCTTGATGGTTGGCGGCGCGACTCAGGTTCTGACTTATCTAATTGGAATGGTTCTCTAAAAGGGGTTGAAGAAAATGAAAAAAATCGTCATTTTAGGTGCTGGCTATGCTGGCTTGAAAACCGTTGTCGAACTGCAGAAAAAAGTAGCCAAGACAGCTGAGATTACGCTGGTGGAACAAAACGACTATCATTACGAGGCAACCAGCCTGCATGAGGTAGCAGCCGGCAACGTTGCACCAGAACATATCAGCTTTGGGATTCGAGAAGTTCTCAGCCCAGCCGTCAAACTGATCAAGGATCGCGTCGTCAAGGTTGATCCTGATGCCAAACAGGTTGAGCTGGCCGAACATGCGCCATTGAACTATGACTACTGCGTGATGGCACTGGGATTTGTCTCGGAAACGTTTGGTATCAAGGGAGCCGCGGAAAACAGCCTGCCAATGGCCAACGTTGATCAGGCGGCTCGGATTGCTGATCATTTAAATGAACAGATGACGCAATACCGTGCTGATCATAATCCCGACCACCTTAAGATCATCGTCTGTGGGGCGGGCTTTACCGGAATTGAACTGGCAGGAGCCCTTTACGATGCCAGAAAGCGTTTGGCCAAAGTGGCAGAAGTTGACCCAGCTGCAATTCAGATCAAGATGATTGATGCCTCGCCACGGATTTTGCCAATGTTTGATGATAAAATGAAGGATTATGCCGTTAAGCTGATGCAAAAAGAACAGCTGATTTTGCAGGGACAGGCCGCGATCAAGGGAATCAAGCCGGGCGCGGTCGTTTATCAAACTAAGGATGAACAGCTGCATGAGGAAACGGCCGGCACGATCATCTGGACAACCGGAGTCAGCGGCAGTCCGGTCATGGCAGCCTCTGATCTGCCGCAGCGGCGTGGTCGGGTGATGGTTACTGATCACTTGACGGCCCCTGATTATGATGATCTGTACGTTTTGGGCGACGTGGCCGCGGTAATGCCGCCAGATGGCAAGCGGCCTTACCCAACGACGGCTCAGATTGCGCTGACAATGGGAATCTACGCGGCTAAGGATCTGACAGCGCGCGTAACTGATGGTCAGCGGCCTGGTCCATACTCCTACCATTCACTGGGGACCGTGGCTTCAATGGGCAACACGCATGCTTTTGGCGTTGCAATGGGGATGAAGTACTATGGCTACCCAGCTTCGGTAATCAAGAAGATGATTGCCAACAAGTCACTGATTGAAACTGGCGGGGTTAAGGAACTGCTTGCCAAGGGCCGGTTTGATCTGTATCACTAGTCATAAATAAATCTGACAGCGGAAAAACGCGCTAGCTCAGGTCTTAGGACTTGGGGTAGCGCGTTTTAATTAACGATTAAAAAGTAAAAGGGCCGCTGCAGAGTGCCCTGTAAGGTTATCGGCAGCTAGCTATCTTAGCCGTGCTGCTTAATGCGTCAATCATGGCTAATATGCAAAAAATCCTGCATAAAATATATGACAAAACCATCATTACCTACTTTTCGGAAAAAACGATGTATAAGTAGGTAAAAGTCAGTGTAGTTCGCCAGACCCCAATTTGCTTCACGAAGCCAGCGTGTTTATGGGTGATTACCCGATAGATTGTTTTTTCCAAGTCCAGGGAGGTTCGTGAGGCTGGTGGAATACGTGTTGTGATGGGGTTACGGGATCAACGGACTGTATCTATCAGTAGGCTGCAGGATGGCTGTTGATTTGTGATTTCCGCGGAAAATGATGCTAACCATGGCGTTGGCTGGTTTGAAGGGTTTAAAATTAGCAAACCCATTAAAAACTAAAATGCCTTGCCGCCTGGATTGGGTGACAGGGCATTTTACGCTCCTAAGCTTGGTCGCATGAGTCTACTTCGTGTGATGACGGAGACTTTTGTTGGTCATTCAGCCAATTAGCCAGATATTTCTGCAAAGCTTGGACATCGGCTTGATTGAGTGAAAAAGTTGCGTCATGCGGCTCGTTATTAAAGCCATGGTTGCTCAAAAGCAGGTTTAAGCGGTGCTCATCATTAGCAGGCTGCAGACTCAATTCGTTAGCACAGCCGTCATCACGTTCTTCACCTTGATAAAAAAGATGCAGCCATTGACCATCTGTATTGATTTGATGCAAGAGGATTATCCTTTCTAGAAATAAGTTCGCGAAGTCAGCGCTCCGGGTTTCAAACTTGACCTAGCGCAGCCGGCAGTGATCGTCAATGAAATTACCGCGATGCAGACTGGTCAGCATGTCACTGTCAACATAACGAGTCAGTGGACTGTTATCATTAAGATACTGATCATTCAAAGCTGCCATCGCAAGCAGCTGACGTTCCAGTTTGGCCAGATTGATGATGAAAGGCTGCTCGTATTCGCGTTCGCCGGTTTCGCGACTGGCCAGCAGTTCTTTGAGATAGCGCTGTTCGAGACCGGTTAATGGACGCTTGGCCTTAAATTTAGCAAATTGATCAAGCTGCGACAGTGAGTAGAGTCGATTTCGCATTCCAGGGGCGGGCATGGTTGCTTGATCGGGGTTGGCCGCCACGAACATGGAATGAATGACGGGTTGCGCGTTCATTAAAATCTGGCGTGCGTTGGCATCCTCAAATAACAGGCGTGAGACCGCATGCTCGTGGTTGCTGAGCTGCTCAGCGGCATTTTTAATCTGTTCACAGTAGCCGTTGAGGTAGGCAATGATGAAATCGCCATCCTTGGTCAGCTGCAGCGCCAGGCCTTGATAGTTTTTAACCTCTGGAATCAAGACCCCGTTGCGAGTGATCAATATAATGTCGATCTGGTTAACGGCAGCGGTATTTTGCTTTTTGTAGTAGTCAAAAGGCAGGTTGAGCGAGTCTAACAGTTCTTCATGAGGATAAAGCTCCTGCAGCAGTTGATAGACGCGGCGCTCTCCGATATCTCCCTGCAAAAGCTGCGTGGCGCGCTCATGCAGCTGAATGATTCCTTTAAGGTCTTTAGAGGACATGGCCAGTTCATGGGGGGAGCGATCCGTACCATGGCTGTACCAAGAATAGGTTTTGGCCATCTCATAAGCTAAAAAGCGCAGGCCGGGGAATGGATCTTGGAAAAAGGCGTTCTTCTGGGCGTCAGAAAAGTTTTGCCGGGCCTGGGTCGCAATCTCATCATGATCCGCGACCATACTGAGATGCCGATCCCACTGCTGCAGCTGCTCTAAGTAGGCGGCATTGCTGATCGGCTTGGTTGTGAGCAGAGTTGACCAGTTCAACGGTTGCGCTGCCGTTGACCAATTAACTGGGCGTTTGAAGCTAAACCATGATATAAAAGGTGATCGTTTTGATTTAGCTCGCGGCCTGGATGAGAAATCAGCATCAAGGGAGGCCTTTGAATCATCTTTAGGCGGCACGCTGGTTTGATCTTGAAGCTTTGGCGCGGGATTTCCCAGCATTTCAGTGTTGCCAAGATTCGGTTGGCTTTTGCGATCGTATTGAGCGGCATCGCGTTTTGATTTTGAGTTGCCAAGCTCGAGTTGAACAGTATTCTGCTTCGATTCTGGGGTGCCAAGATCGTGCTGAAGATTATTTTGCGCTGGATTTAAACTGATAGCTTCAGTCTGCGATGAAATGTCTTGCTGTTCAGTAGCGCTGTCGCCGTTTGTGGCCACGAAACCTTGTTCAGTAAAGTGGGCAGAGTCATTTTCATGTGAAACAGCATCGCGAGAATTTGGCTCAGATACCAGCACTGGCCGAGATTGATCTTTCTTTACTGTTTTATGATCATTTGGTAGTGATTCAGCAGATTCATGATCATCTGGCAATGGTTGAGCAGCCACTGCCGGTTTATGCTCGTCTGGTATCGATTGACCATGCTCATTTGGCGCTGATTGAGCGATTATTGTTGGTTGATGAACATTTGACGTCGATGGAGGAATTGTTTCTGGTTCATGCTCAGATGTGGCATCCGGCTGGTGAGTAGCTTTTTGACGAGGCGGATGTTTTCGGCTGATCCCAAGCCAGTCCTTAAAGATCAAAAGCAGAATGCCGCCAATCAGAATGCTGATTAGATAGCGCAGCAAGGGCCTGCCTCCTTTCGATTTTGAATACTGCCTTTATTTTATCATAACTAATAAAAGCATCCCCCTGATTGATCAAGTGGATGCTAAACAAAACTACTTATTCGTATCGGCAGTCTCCGGATGGCGCTTTTGCCACCACCAATAGCCGAGATAACAAATTAAAACAAACGGCAGCGTCCAATACAACGCGATTCGCTGCTGAGGATCAAACCAGATCAAAAGACACGATAAACCGCTTGAGATTAAAGCAAATAAGGGAACAAACGGATAGCCGGGCGTGCGGTACAAAAGCTCATCGATTTGATGTCCCTGTGCTAGGAATGCCTTTCTGAAATTTAGCTGCGCCAGGGCGATTGCCATCCAGACAAAAACAACGGCCAATCCAGAAATTGAAACAAGCACCAAGTAGACGGTATCAGCGGCGATCACGCTGGAAAGCAGAGCCAAGATACCGCCCAGCATGCTGAATGCCAAGGCTACCGTGGGGATGCTGCGCCGGTTGGTTTTAGTAAAGAATTTCGGCAGCATTCCTTCATTGCTAAGCGACCACAGCATTCGAGTCGAGGCATAAAGACCGGAATTAGCCGCAGAAATAATAGCCGATAAGACAACAAAATTCATAATGTCACCGGCAAATGGAATGCCCATCATCTTAAAGACATAGACGAATGGACTTTGAGTAACGCCAGCTTTTTGGTATGGAATCAAGGCGGCCATTACGATCATGGAACCAATGAAAAAGATTATAAGACGCCAAAGGGTAGTGTGGATGGCCTTGGGCAGTGTTTTTTCAGGCTGTTTGGCTTCACCGGCCGTTACCCCGATCAATTCAGTGCCAGAAAAAGCGAAGTTTACCGTCAGCATGGTTGTGAAGACACCGCCAAAGCCAGTTGGAAATAAGCCATCCTTGACGAAATTCTGCAATCCTGGAGCATGCGAATAGCCCTTGAGCGGAATCACGCCAATAATTGCCAGCGATCCCAAGACGATAAAAGCAATTATTGCAAACACCTTGATTGCGGCCAGCCAAAACTCGCTTTCCGCAAAAATCCGTACCGAATAAATATTGCTTATCACAATGCCAATCATAAACAATAGGCTCCAGATCCAGACTGGCATATGTGGGAACCAATTGCGCATGATCAGTCCAGCAGCCGTAAATTCAGAACCTAGCGCAATCGTCCAAGTCAGCCAATAAAGAATGGCGACGACAAAGCCGGTTGCTGGGTTGATATAGCGCTTGGCATACACGTGAAACGAACCGGTATAAGGCATTGCTACCGAAAGCTCGCCCAGACAAAGCATGACGCTGTAGACGATCAGTGCGCCAACGAAATAGGCCAGCACTGTTCCTAAAGGGCCTGCTTGATGGATCGTATAGCCAGAGCTCAAGAAAAGCCCGGTACCAATTACGCCGCCCAATGAGATCATCTGGATATGACGTGATTCCATTTTACGTGCTAAGTGTTCAGTTTGTTTGGCAATTGCCATTTTTTCACTTCCCAAGCTAAAATAATTGTTAATATTAATTAATTAGAATATCATTAGAGAATAATAACACAAAAAGGTGAAAGTAATGGTAAAAAAATCAATTTTCTCAAATCCATTGGTAATTGATGGCTCAATGAGTACTAGTCTTGAGCGGCTGGGCTGTGATACGGACAATGAGTTGTGGACAGCCGCGGCTTTGATTAACCAGCCAGAACTCGTTTATCAAGTACACAAAGAGTATTTTGAAGCTGGGGCGCGGTTGGCGATTACTGATACCTACCAAGCCAATCTTCCAGCACTTAAAAAAGCGGGACTGACTGAAAAACGAGCTCGACAAGTTATTGAAAAGGCCGTTGAATTAGCCAAGCAGGCACGAGATGATTACGAAACAGAAACGGGAGCGCACGGGTATGTGGCTGGCTCGCTTGGACCTTATGGCGCTTATCTGGCAAATGGGAGCGAATATCGTGGCGATTATGAATTAACGTCGGCTGAGTATCAAGAATTCTACCGCCCTCGTTTGGAAGCAATCGTCAATGCTGGCGTAGACTGTCTGGCATTGGAGACGCAACCAAAATTGAGTGAGGTTAAAGCGGTTTTGGATCTGCTAAAAAATGAGTATCCTGACCAAAAAGTATATGTTTCCTTTACTTTGCAAAATGCCGAGACCATCAGTGAGGGGACTAAACTGGCCGATGCTGCCAAAGCCGTTGCGCAGTATGATCAGGTAATTGGCGTTGGGGTCAACTGTATTCCGCCGCGCCTGGTAACGCCAGCGATTAAGAAACTAAAAGAAGCTACAGCACTGCCAATAATCGTCTATCCAAATTCGGGAGCAAGCTATGATGCAACGACTAAAACCTGGTCAGCAGCACCTGCCGAAGATGATTTTGGCAAACTGACGAAAGAGTGGCTGCTCGCCGGGGCCAGCGCGATTGGTGGCTGCTGTACGACTACGCCCGCTGATATTGCGAAGATTGCGACAATTTTAAATGATCAATAATATTAATAAAAACAGCGTCATCGCGAGGGGAAAAAGCTCAGGCATGACGCTGTTTTATGCTAGCCAAAAATCTCTTGCGCTTAGTTGTGGATAAATCGGCTTATTTAAGGTTAGAATAAATGTTCTTTAATTGATTGCTGACTAATTGAACTAAGCAGCCATTTTATTTATTTTCGTGGTGATCTTCCCAGACCTTGCGCAGCATTGGGTACCGCAGATCACCAGTTTGAGCTACCTGATAGTCGGCCGCACTCAAAAGTTCTGCATCGCCAATACCAATTGAGATCAGGTGAGCCTGATTGATAGCATCAATATCAGCTGGAGTGGTAGCCAGAGCAATGCATTCGTTTGGCGCTGCCGATAGCTGTTGGGCAAAGGCGGAGTAAGGATCGCCCTCATTAGGGATGATGGCGGTGAAGTAGTCGGCAATCTGCAGCTGTTTTAAAATGAGTTCGGCATGACCACCATTATCAACGACCCCCATGTTGACGTAGTGATCGTCCAGGTTGATCAAAAGACGTTCGATCCCAGGCATTACTGAAGATTCATCCAGCGAGTCCAACGCTTTTTGATACATCTGTTCTTGTTCAGAAAGCAAGGCAGCCTGTTCTGCTTCATCGGCCGTTTGGTGCAGCTGGTTCAAAACGATTGGCAAAGCTGCGGCGGCACTGAGGTTTTTGAGCTGCGGGGCCAGTTTGCCAGGCAGTCCCAGCCCATACTCATACATTGCCAGTTCGCGCCAGGCATCAAACTGCTGCTGATTTGTGTCGACGATTAGATTGTTGACGTTAAAGATTGCACCCTTCATAAAAATATTCCTTTCAATAAATACGATAATTTTATTTTAACCCAAAGCTTGGAAAATGAAAACGCCGCCATAACATAAGGGGATTCATTTCCTTAATTTAGCCAGCTGATCAAGAAACGTTTTAAAGCCTAAAAATAAAAATGACGCCAGCTCCAAACACTTATCGTCTGGATGCAGCGCCATGCTTATAATTAATGGGTTATTGCTGTTTACTGGAGAGGGCTGGGTGAACGGCTTTTTCAACTGGTGAGGCAATCAAAAGCGCGATTACCGAGCCGACAATTCCTTGAATCAGGTTTGGGAAGATACCGGCTGCACCAGTTGCCCAGGTATAAAGAATTGCATCTGAGAAGAAGTAGCCTACTACCATCACAATCGTTCCCGCGGCTACACCGGCAATACGGCCCCATTTGCCACGAACGTATTTAAAGACCAATCCGGCAACGATGCCTTCCAGACCGTGTGAGATGAACGAAAATGGTGCATATTGGGCAAAGCCAGAAATCAAGTCCAGAAACATGGCGCCAAAGCCACCGATAAAGCCGCCTGCCCATGGTCCCAGCAGCATGGCACCGATAAAGATGCCGACATCGCAGAGATTGATGTTGCCATGTGTCCAAGGCAGCGGAATCAAGAAGAAACGACCAAAGATCAAAGTCAGCGCCGTCAAAAGCGCCGTGAATACCAAATGTCTAACCGTTGCAGATTTTTTCATTAAAATCACTCCTCTTATGCTTGCTTACATAGTGAATCAAATGATCGAGACGCAGACCAAATCGCCGCTCGTTGTCAGGGAGGGGAGCGGTCTGCTGGATTGCGAGCTCCATGGCATCCGTCGCGTTCTCAACTGCTGTCTCCAGCGACCAGCCTTGCAGCAGCCGACCGTAAAGCAGTGCTGAGAAGATATCACCGGTACCATAGAAATGACCGGACTGAACGTCATTGCCGCAAAAATTCAGTGGTTGATTATGATAACAATCGCTGTTGCTTTGCAGACTCTGGTGTGAATCGGAACCATTCAGAAGATTCTCAGGCCGGTTTTGCTGTTGGCGCCAATCAAATTTGGTTTGTTGATCTTGACGCCAGCAGCAGCCAATCTGTCCATTCAAATGAACACCGGTGACAATAACCGTGGCGTTGATTCCCGCTGCCTTTAGCTGATCAATCCCTTGAATTAGTGTCTCAGCAGTTGGCAGCGAATATGGCAGACCAGCCAGGAAACAAAGCTCAGTCCAGTTAGGCGTAATCAAATCAGCGTGGCGGCACAGTTTTTTGACCGCCTCAACATAATCATGATCAAATCCAGGATATAGCCGGCCTTGATCACCCATCACCGGATCGACGATTTTTAAGCAGTCAGTCAGGTTTTGCTGTTCAAGCCAGCTGCCTAGCTGTTCGGCGAGGGTGCATTGACCAAGGTAGCCAATTAAAACGCCGCTAGGTTCAATGTCTTGTGCCTGCCAATGTTTAAGCGAAGCCTGAATCCATTGCTCGGTGTCTAAAACGGCAGGCTGGCCGAATCCCTCCGTTTGACTGGATAAAATGGTTGCGGGCAGGGATACGGTTGTAATTCCCATTGCCTGCAAGACGCTTAGGGCACCAATCAATGAGATTTGACCTAATGCCGAAAAATCCTCAATCAACAGGGCGGGCTTGATCATATCAACAATCCTCTCTAATCATTTTTTAATTTGATGATCTTACTATACGGCGGCTGCCACTTACTGACAAGACGTAGCCAGATATTAGTCTAAATTGTATTGATACAATTGTTGAACTAACGATAATTATAAAATCTGCTTGACGATTTAAATAAACCGCGGTAGTATTTATAACTGTTAGTAATATTAATTGCTGATTTAATTTCGGGAAATAGCTCAGCTTGGTAGAGCACCTGGTTTGGGACCAGGGGGTCGCAGGTTCGAATCCTGTTTTCCCGACTTGATTAAAAATCCCTGCTCAAATTTGAGTAGGGATTTTTTGAGCTTTATTGATTATGAAAAATGATGCTGTGATGTACGATTGAAATTTATTGATTTTAGAAGCGGTACCTCGATGTGGATCTGATTATCGCATTAAATTTTATAAGCTGCCGAAATATCTACCTTAGCCGCTAACGAGTTAGAACACTGGTCATAGCATTAAACTTTATTAGTTGCCGAAGCAGTCTTCTGACGTGCGTCTGGTCAGAGCTTGCTGTGTTGCATGGCAAAAGATTGGTACGCTTTTTTCTACTCTAAGTCAAGTGTTATCAACGGTTTTAAATAATATACGTACCTAGTTGGAAAATAACTGCCATAGAATTGGATCAAATATCTGATTTCGGTGGTGAATCTTGGTATCAATCAGTCAGAAAAGCTGATCCAAGCCGATCGATCATGATCAATGCAATGAATGACTGAACTCATCGATTGTCAGAAATACCTCAGCAGCGAGTAATACGCAATAATAAATGATAAAAAGGATCCGTAGCCGATGATGGTGCAGATTTAGTCGGTAAACGGCCCAGACAAACGCAATAATGTCTAATTATTCATGAAAAACTGAATAATAACATATGATAAAAATATCATTT
>OGKH01000974.1_pt1 | contig 11571 bp, 10 predicted proteins | sample 1572421 | NCBI WGS metagenome assembly OGKH01 (sample SAMEA2582084, study PRJEB24529) | metagenome | biome: Human gut stool | place: China | collected 2011
GCAATCTGGAATGAATTTTGGCTACGTTACTGAGAACGGAGTGAACAGTAACGTTGTAAAACAGGATAATTATAGCATTGGTTTAGTGTTGGAAACAAGGTTAGAATATAGGATATAATAAGGAAAACAACGAGACAGTAAAAAAGATGAAAATGACAGAAAATTCCATTTCCGCAGGCAATCTGGAATGAATTTTGGCTGCGTTATTGTGAACGGAGTGAGCAATAACGTACAGATTATGAAGGACTTTAAACGTTATGCCGCAGGGCTTCACAAAAATGCTTTCAGATGTTACAATCAAATAAAAGGTATGAGAAAAGAAATATCAAAGAAAGCCGGGGTGAAGGTTATGGAGATTAAGAGTATTCTGATAAAGGACACAACCAGAGAGGAAAGAAAACAGATTGTGGAAGAATCTTTTGGGAATATTTCTGCAAGCTGTGATGGCTGTATGGCGGGGCTGGCTGAGATGTATCAGGAATATATTGATGGTACGAAAGAAATCCGCGACATTAACATGGAGTTTAATGCACATTATATACGGGAAGATTTGGATGAGAAATCAAAGAGAAGCTGCCCGATGTAGATAAAACAACTATATGGGAAACTTACAGATTCCGAATGTGCAGAAAATAAAAAGATAGCAGGAGAAGGACAATAAAATGAGTACAAACAATATGGATAGATTTGAATTCAGATGTATCAGACCGGAGGAGACACAGCAGGCAATAGAGATTGAGCAGATCTGCTTCCCGCCAAATGAGGCATGTTCCCCGAAAAGTCTGACAGAGAGAATAAAAGCAACAGCAGAAACATTTCTGGTAGCTGAGGATAAGGAAACCGGAAAGCTGGCTGCATTTCTTAATGGAGTTCCTACAGATGAGGATGCTTTCAGAGATGAATTCTTCACAGATATTTCTCTGAGTAATCCTGAAGGAAAAAATATTATGCTTCTGGGTCTGGATGTCCGTCCGGAATATCGTATGCAGGGTCTGGGCCGTGAATTGGTATCCAGATATAGTCAGAGAGAAGCGCAAAAAGGACGAAAGAAACTTTTCCTCACCTGTCTGGATGAAAAAGTGAAGATGTATGAGAAATTCGGCTTTACAGATCTGGGCCAGGCAAACTCCACATGGGGCGGAGAAGCATGGCATCCCATAAGTATTGAGATTGGGTAACGAAGAAATAAACACAGCATACAGTAGTATCATACGGTGGATGTCCATATTGCAGAGCACATTCATTTTTAATTTGTGAATGCGGAAAGTTGAATTGCAATAATGGAAAGACGGAAGAATTTGTTTGTGAATGGTGTGGGAAAAAGGGAGAACTGGTGGACTATAGAGGAGATGGTTTTCAGTCAGGAGAAGATTATTAAAAAAAGAATAAATGATAACAGAAAATTAGACATATGTTTTCAATCAGGGAGGGCAGTAAATGGGAAAAATAGAGGGCGTCAGAATTCAGAATTTTGGACCATTAAGAGATATTGTGATGGGAAAGACTCTTTCTAATCAAAAGAATGCAGCTTTGAATAATGTAACGGTTATTATAGGACCGAGTGGAAATGGAAAGAGTACTCTGGCAGATGCTTTTGGATTTTTGGCAGACTGCCTTGAACTTGGCGTGGAGGCTGCCTGTGATGCTAAAAATCGAGGTGGTCTGATGCAGATCCGTTCTCAGGGAATTGCAGATCCGGTAAAGTTTGAATTATATTATCGGGAAAGTAGTAAAACTCGTCCTATTACTTATGAACTGGAAATTGATGAGGATCCTATGGGACGTCCTGATGTGAAGCAGGAACGTTTGCGGCAACGTGTGGAGAAGCGTTGCTGGCCATTATCGGTGTTATGTCTTCAGAATGGAAAAGGATACGCATATGAAGGAAAAGAAGGTGGAGCGGACGACAGTGGTCGGAGCGTAAACGGAGAAAAAGTGGAAGTGGAACTGACAGATATAAGAAAACTGGGAATTGTGACGCTAGGAGCGATGAAGCAGTATGAGCGTATTGAACGTTTCCTGAATTTTCTGAAAAGCTGGTATTTATGCTATTTTTCACCGGATGCAGCCAGAACCCTGCAGACAGCAGCTCCGCAGCCTTATTTAAATCGGACAGGCAGTAATATAAATAATGTGGCCCAATATATGTATCGTGAAAATAAAAAGGAATTTATGAAAGTGCTGAAGGATATTCAGACAAAGCTGCCCGGAATCGAGAAAATTGAACCGGTAAAGTTTGAAAATGGTCAGATGATGCTGAAATTTTGGGAACAGGGATTTCAGAATGCATTCTATTCACCAAAGATGTCAGATGGTACATTGAAACTGTTTGCATATTATTTATTGCTTCATGAAAGTAATCCGAGACAATTGGTGTTTATTGAAGAACCGGAGAACGGATTATATCATCAGTATCTGAAATTGTTGGCGGATGAAATGATAAAAAGTGTTGGTACTGGTTTTTCTAAACAGTTATTTGTCACGACGCATAGTCCCTTTTTTGTAAATGCACTTAATCCGGAAAATGTATGGGTTTTAACAAAAGGGGAAGATGGTTTTTCTACTGTTAGGCGTGCTTCAGAATATGAGTTTGTGAAAGAACTTTCCGAGGAAGGAGTACCACTTGGAGACATGTGGTACAGTAAATATTTCGGATAGAGCGAGGTGAGAAAAATTGTACTTTCAGTTTTTGATAGAAGACGCGTCTGCAGAAATACTAATCGGACATGTAATGGGAAAATTGCAGGATAAATATCCAGAGAAAGAAATCTTGTTTGATACAAAATCTTTTACAGGAATTGGTCATTTAAGGACAACCGGAAATTTAATGGAACGTAAGGGTGGGAATTTATTAAATAATCTGCATATTTATTTGAGAGGATTTGACAGATCTTTAAGTTCTATGGAAAATGCAGCGATTATTGTGGTATTGGATAATGATCAACGGGATGTTGAAAAATTCAGACAGGATTTGGAGCAGGTTGCGAAGGAATCACTTATGTTTACAGATCATGTATTTTGTATTGCTGTAAAAGAAATGGAAGCCTGGCTCTTGGGTGATGAGGAAGCGATTGAGAAAGCTTATCCAATGATAAAGAAAAAATATTTGAAAACCTATGAGCAGGATGGAATTTGTGATACATGGGAGGTTTTGGCAAATATGGTATATCCGGGTGGATTATCCGGATTGAGAAAGAAATCGAAGAGTAGTTACAGCGAAACAGGAAAAGCAAAATGCGAGTGGGCAGATAAAATCGGTAGGGAACTGATATTGGAGAATAATATATCTCCAAGTTTCAGAAAATTGTTATCTGCATTGCAGATTAGAATTGAGGCTGCGTGATATATTTACTATACTGTGAATGAGTTAAGTACGAACAGACAGGAGAGTGTACAATGAGCCTATACGCAATCGGTGATTTTCATCTTTCGTTTACAGTCAATAAACCTATGGATGTATTTGATAAAAGATGGAAGAATCATGTGGTTAAGATCGAGAAATACTGGAAGAGAAAAGTAACAGAGAATGATACAGTAGTAATTACAGGAGATCATTCCTGGGGGAGAGATCTTGCAGAGTGTCAGGCGGATCTGGATTTTATTATGGCTCTGCCGGGCAGGAAGATTCTGCTTAGGGGAAATCACGATATGTTCTGGGATGCGAAGAAGACAGAAGATCTGAATGAGATGTTCAGAGGAAAGCTGGAATTTTTGCAGAATAATTTTTATACATATGAGGATTATGCGTTGGTGGGAACCAAGGGTTACTGCTATGAGGGAAAAGACAGCTATGAGCATTTCCTGAAGATCCGAGAGCGGGAGCTGGGGCGGCTGCGCTGTTCATTTGAAGCGGCAAAGGCAGCAGGATATGAGAAGTTTATCATGTTTCTTCATTATCCGCCAACCAGTATTGGAGAGATGGAGAGTCCGTTTACCCTGATAGCACAGGAATTTGGCGTCGATAAGGTAATCTATTCTCACTGTCATGGAGAGAAGCGGTATGATGACAGCTTTAAAGGTTATGTGGATGGAATAGAGTACAAGCTGGTGTCAGGTGATTATCTGAATTTTAAACCGGAGCTGGTTTTACGCTAATTATATTGTCTGGAAAAAATCCCTGGGAAGTATTATACTTTTCAGGGATGATTTTATGTGCTTTGAGAGAAAATATCTTCGGGGAGAAATGAGAAAATGAAGATTTACTACAGAGAGAAATCTGGTGGGATTGAAATTCTGCGGTGTTTTGGAATGGGAGGCAGAGTTGAGATTCCGGGAATGATAGAGGATAAATTGGTGGTCAGTGCGGCACCCTATGCATTCTCCAGCCATATGGATGAGAAGGAAGAACTGAAAAATGCCTGCCTGTGGAAAGTGTCAGATGGTCTTGGATTTGGAAGAGAAGAACATGTTCTGGCAGGAAATGACGTGGAGGAGATTGTTTTTCCTGACACTTTAAAAGAGATTGGACGATATATTTTTTATGGCTGCGGGAATCTGAGAAAACTGGAGTTTTCTGACAGCCTGATGCAGATAGGCTGTGGTGCATTTACAGGCTGCCATGCATTGGAGAAGCTGACTGTCCATATGAGACAGGGAAAGAAGTCAGGAGTTAAGGAAATGCTGGGCGAGATGTGGCAGAGGATAGATGTAAACTTTCTTTATAAGTATGAAGAAGCCAGACTTGTATTTCCGGAGCATTATGATGAGGCAGTTGAGAACACTCCGGCGCGTATTTTGTATACGGAATATCATGGCTCAGGCAGTAATTACAGGCAGTGTTTTTATGATAGGGAGCTGAATTATCAGGAATATGACAGGCTTTTTGAAATGGCGGTGGCCATGGATAAGCTGGAGGTTCTGGTAGATATGTCATTTGGCAGACTGGAGTTTCCCTATGGACTGACCGGGAATGCCAGGAAGAATTACAGGGAATATATTCGTAAGAATCTGGAAGATATTGCAGAATATCTGGTAAAGCAGGAGGATATGCACAGATTGGAAGTGATATCCTCGCAAAAACTCTGGACACTGGAAGGAATTGATTCTGCGTTGGATTGTGCATCTAAGAGAAAAGAAACGGAAGTATCCGCATTTTTGATGAATGAAAGAGCAAATCTGGTGGATAATACGGCAGGAAGTGAACGTATAGATGTGGATAAGCTGCAAAATAGTCAGGAAGCTGACAGGACAGAGCAGGGGAAAAATGAACAATCACAAACTATAGAAAAATCTTTGTACAGAAGAACTATAATAAGAAAAAAGAGGTTTGAACTGTGATAGATATAGAGGAAAATAATGATGCAGCCAGAGGATAAAACACAGGAAATAGCAGAAAGAGCAGAGCGTCTGCAGGAAATCGGCAGCAGTATTCTTAGAGCTGCCCGGGATGAATTGTATCTGGGAATGCGATTTCTGGATGTGGCACTGAGCAGTTTTTCCTATCAGATGGATGGTCAGATCCATGGGTTTGGAACTGACGGAAGAGTGATGTATTTCCAGCCACAGATGCTGGGAGGCTTATATAGAGAGAACAGGATTCTGGTGAACAGAGGGTATCTGCATATGGTATTCCATTGTATTTTCCGGCATTTTGCATGGAGAGGTGCAGAAGGCAGGAAGAGGGCAGACGATGAAATTACAATCCAGGAACGTATGCGTGATCTGAGCTGTGACATTGCAGTGGAGCATATGATAGATGGGATGAACTATCGGAGTATCCGTTTCTCACGCAGTCTTCTGCGAAGGGAAACCTACCGTCTCCTTGAAAAAGAGGGCAAAACCCTTAATGCACAGAGAGTGTATAAAATATTGTCAGAATGGAATCTGAACGAAAAGGATCTTACAAATCTGGAACAGGAATTTCGCACAGATGATCACAGATACTGGGAAAGTAAGAAACCGGATCAGAAACCGAATCCCATGCTCAGCCGCAAATGGGGGGAGATCAATGATGGAATCGAGACGGATCTGGAAACATTTTCACAGGAGGCAGGTGAGCGGGACGGAGATTTCCTGGAGCAGATAAAAACAGAGAACAGAAGCCGGTATGATTACAGAGAATTCCTGCGGAAATTCGCAGTTTTTCACGAAGAACTGGCAGTGGATGATGACAGTTTTGATTACAATTTCTATACCTATGGTCTGCGTTTCTATGGAAATATGCCGCTGATCGAACCACTGGAATCCAAAGAAGTTAAGAAGATAGAGGAGTTCGTGATCGTCATCGACACCTCCATGTCCTGTTCGGGAGAACTGGTGAGAAAGTTTCTGGAGGAAACCTACGGTGTACTTAGTGAAAGTGAGAGCTTTTTTACAAAAATAAATGTGCATATCATTCAGTGTGATGAGAAAGTCCACACAGATAAAAAGATTACCTCCCGGAAAGAAATGAAAGACTATATGGAACATCTGGAACTGTTTGTGGATGGTGGAAAAGACTTTAGACCTGCATTTGAATGGGTGGACAAACTGTTGGAACAGCATGAATTTCATAACCTGAAAGGATTGATCTATTTTACAGACGGATTCGGAATTTACCCGAAGAAAATGCCGCCATATAAGACTGTGTTTGTATTTATGCAGGATAATTACAGAGATGTGGATGTGCCTGTATGGGCCATGAAACTGATTTTGGATGAGGATGATTTTGAGAAGCCGGACAGGTAATGAAATAAAAAACTGAGTAAAAGTAAGAAGTGTTCAGCAGGAAAGGATTTACATTATGGATATAAAACGAGCAAAACAGGAGATAAAAGACTCAATAGAAGCATACCTTGCGAAGGATGAATTTGGAGAATATCTGATCCCTGCCATACGCCAGAGACCGATTCTCCTTATGGGGGCACCGGGAATCGGTAAGACGCAGATCATGGAACAGATCGCCAGGGAATGTAAGGTAGGTCTGGTATCTTATACCATCACCCATCACACCCGCCAGAGTGCAGTAGGATTGCCGTTTATCAAAGAGAAAACCTTTGGCCAGGAGATTTTTTCTGTCACAGAATATACTATGAGTGAGATTATTGCCTCTGTCTATGAGAAGATGGAGAAGACGGGGCTGAAAGAAGGGATTCTTTTTATTGATGAGATCAACTGCGTCTCAGAGACCCTGGCGCCGATGATGCTGCAGTTTCTTCAGGGAAAGACCTTTGGCAATCAGAAAGTACCGGAGGGCTGGGGGATCGTGACAGCAGGAAACCCGCCGGAATATAATAAATCTTTCCGTGAATTTGACGTAGTAACCCTTGACAGAATCAAGAGAATCGATGTGCAGCCGGATTTTGAAGTATGGAAAGAATATGCCTATGAGCAGGGAATCCATCCTGCTGTGATCTCTTATCTGGAGCTTCGCAGAAAGAATTTCTACAGAATGGAGAACACAGTAGACGGACGGATTTTTGCCACTGCCAGAGGCTGGGAAGATCTTTCCAGGCTGATACAGGTATATGAAATACTGGACAAAGAAGTGTACAGAGAGGTGGTATATCAGTATATCCAGCATCCCATCGTTGCCAAGGATTTTGCTTCGTATCTGGCACTTTACAATAAGTATAAGACAGATTATGCAGTGGAGGATCTGCTTCAGGGTAAATGGACGCCCATCACTCTGGGCAAAATCCGCAATGCTTCACTGGATGAGCATCTGAGTATTGTTGGTCTGCTGAACGGAAAGCTCAGCCAGTTATTTGCAGACGGCTATTTTGTGGATGCCTATGTGACAAAGCTCTATGGTTACATGACAGAATACAGAGATAACCTTCCGGAAATGACTCTGGAATACATTTATAAAAATGCAGAAAATGATTTTCAGACTGCAAAAAAATCTGAGCTTCTCACTAAAAATGAAGAAAAAGTATTTATCCGTACAGTAGATTTTCTTGAGAAATTATGGATAGAACTGAGGGGAGAAACAGGTTCTGAAGATAAAACAGTAGATAATAAAGCTGTTGAAATTTCGGAAAAAGATACTTATGAGCAGGCAAAAACAGCTTTTGCAGAGGTGGCTGACAGCCTTGAAACTCAGATAGAATATACGTCCCAGACGCTTCAGAATGTTTTTGATTTTATGGAAGCGGCCTTTGGTGACAGCCAGGAAATGGTGGCCTTTATCACAGAACTGAATGCCAATTATTACAGCCTCTGGTTTATCCGTGAGAATGGTTCGGATCAGTATTATCGTCACAATAAAGGTCTGCTTTTCGACAATCGTCAGAAGCAAATTCTGGGACAGATGGAAGAACTGGAGCAGGGAAACAGCTTTCCTCCTGTATTAAAATGATTGTATCTCGGGGAGGTATGAAACTTAACAAATATCTGCTTTTGTTAAGGAAAGTGTAAATGTCTGTCAAACATAAGCAAACCTGATTGTTTTTTGAAAATTTGGGTGATATACTCCACTTGTCAACAAAAAAATAATATTTTTTGAGTGAAAAGGAGTCTATTATTATTATGAAAAGAAAACTAATTGCAGGTCTTTTGACAGCTCTTTCAGTGACTATGGTTTGTCCTTCTGCATATGCATCTACAGATCATTATACAGACAGCAGCGTGGTTGGTGCTGATTCCGGATGGTCTGACTGGGATGCAGCCTGGGAAACAACAGCAGCTGATTTTACAAAGGTATCTTTAACACCTGGTGCTGATGATACACAGCTGAACTTTGCATGGTACAGTGAAAAAGGTGACAGCGATGCAACACCTGTAGTTCATTTTGGAACAGACAAGGACAATCTTGAAACCTTTGAAGGAACTGCCGGTGATGTAGACCAGAGTCTTACAGGAGACAAGGCATATGAATATAATCATGTAACAGTTACAGGTCTGGAGCCGAGCACAACTTATTATTACACAGTTGAGAAAAACGGTGAGCAGACAGAGGTATCTGAGTACAAAACACAGGGTACAGACTCTGTAAAAATCCTCTATGTAGGTGACCCGCAGATCGGTGCTTCCAAAGGTCAGACACAGAATGGAGCAGAGCTTACCAATGAGTCCGGTGCAGCCAATAAAGCAGCAGAAAATGACGGTTTTTCATGGAACCGTACTCTCAATACTGCACTTGAGCAGAATCCGGATATCAACTTTGTGATCTCTGCAGGTGACCAGGTTAACAAAACCGGTGAAGCAAAAGAGGAAGAATATGCTTCTTATTTAAGCGCAGATGCCCTGAAGGGACTTGCAGTGGCAACTACAATTGGTAACCATGATTCTCTGAATGAGGATTATATGTATCATTTCAATAACCCGAATAATACAGAAAATGGTAAAACTCAGGCAGGTGGTGATTACTATTACAGCTATGGAGAGGGTCTTTTCATTGTTCTGAATACCAATAATTACAATGTGGCAGAGCATCAGAAAACAATTGAAGAAGCTGTCAAAGCTTACCCGGATGCAAAATGGAGAATTGTAACCATTCATCAGGATATTTACGGATCAGGTCTTGACCACTCTGACACAGACGGTATGATCCTTCGTACACAGCTTACACCTGTATTTGATGCAAATGATATTGATGTGGTTCTTCAGGGGCACGATCATACATACAGCCGTTCCAAAATGCTTTATGGTGACGGACAGACTCATGGTAAATATGAGTTCAGCCTGAATGCAGACGGAACAGATTATGACTGGGATCATGCAACAAATGTAGATACACAGGAACAGATCGCACTTGCTCCGGAAGAGGGAGACACAGATGCACAGGCAGCACTGGATGCATTCCATGAGGACAATAACTGCTACACAATTGAGGATGTTGATGGAGATACAGTTACAGATCCACAGGGAATTCTCTATATGACAGCAAACTCAGCTTCCGGTTCCAAATATTATGAGCTTCTTTCTACTCAGCAGGACTATGTGGCAGCCCGTAGCCAGAACTGGCTTCCAAGCTATTCTGTAATCACATTAACTGCAGATACCTTTGCCATTGATACTTACCAGATCACAGATGATGGTAAGGCTGAAGCAATTGATGATACATTTACTATCAAAAAAACGGGCACAGATACTACGAACAATTCCTCAGATACCTCAGACACTTCTGCTGACACCACAGACAGTGCTTCAGACACCACAGAAGCTGCAGATACATCCGCAGATGCAGCAGCTGAAGCTTCTGAGAATTAAGATAATCTTTCGCAAATAGTTTCATGAGTATGAAAAATACAAAATTTACCGGGCTGCTTACCAGAAAAAAAGCAGTCCGGTATCTTATTTATATTTTGTTTGTCTGTGTGTTCGCTGTTTTTGTCATTAAACTGAATCAGGTGGAAAAAACAGAGCTGGTGGTCCGGACAGGACAGACATTTGAGAAAGCAAAAGTAGTAAAAATCCTTCAGGATAATCTGGAGGAAAACGGAACCCGTGTGGGTGAGCAGAAGGTTCGTGTCCGTATGCTTACAGGAGTGAGAAAGGGGGAAGAGCTGGATATTACAAGTAGCTCAGGATATCTGTTTGGCGCTGCCTGCAAACCGGGGATGAAGGTAATTGTCATGCAGAGTGTTGCAGGTGATTCTACAGTTGCCAGTGTTTATACCCAGGACAGAGAAGGAGTTATCTATATTTTTGCACTGATCTACCTGCTGGTTCTTTGCCTGATTGGTGGAAAGCAGGGAATAAAGGGATGTCTGGGACTTGTCTTTACATTCTTCTGTGTGATCTTTGTATATCTGCCTCTGGTGTACCTGAAATATTCTCCCTTCTGGACTGCTGTATTTGTATGTTTTATCACTACGCTGGTTACGATGTATCTGATCGGCGGACCTACACGGAAAACCTGTGCTGCAACACTTGGAACCCTTGTTGGTGTTATTCTTGCCGGGGTTTCCGCCTGGTGTTTCAGCAAGGCATCAGGAATTTCCGGATATAATGTTTCGGATATTGAGACCCTGATGACTCTCTGGAATACCAATCGTATTCAGGTTGGAGGTTTGCTTTTCTCCGGTCTTCTGATCTCCTGTCTGGGGGCAGTTATGGATGTTGCCATGTCCATCAGCAGTGCCATTGATGAGATTTACAGACAGAACCTGTCTTTATCCAGAAAGGAACTTTTTAAGGCAGGTCTGCGTGTGGGAAGAGACATGATGGGAACGGACAGCAATACGCTTATACTGGCATTTGCAGGAAGCAGTGTCAGTACCCTTCTTCTTGATTATTCCTATAATCTTCCATATCAGCAGATCATCAATTCCAATAATATCGGAATTGCAATCATGCAGGGGCTGGCAGGCAGCTTCGGGATCGTGCTTTCTGTACCTTTTACTGTGCTGATCTGCACAATTCTTTTTCATAAAAAATAAAGCTGAATCATATATGAGAAGGTCACCCTATGATTTTTGGGTGGCTTTCTTTTGTATCATAATGTGATTATTTTCTATATAAAATTATTTGCATTTTCAAAAATCGTGCTATCCTTAATACAAAGAAACGCAACTGTAAAAGTATGAAGCAGATGCGAAAAATCATATATGCTCTCAGAATTACAATAAAGATTTCGAGAGTATATATTAATAATCTCTCGGAATCTTGAGTGATCATGCCAGCAAAACTCTGGCATTGAACTTTGAA
>OGKH01000994.1_pt1 | contig 11320 bp, 11 predicted proteins | sample 1572421 | NCBI WGS metagenome assembly OGKH01 (sample SAMEA2582084, study PRJEB24529) | metagenome | biome: Human gut stool | place: China | collected 2011
GAATCCAACCGTTCAGCAGATTTGCGGCAAATAAAATCACTAGGATAATGAAATGAGGCATCTCGCCAAACAGCGAGATGCCTCATTTTTTCGTGTGTTTTTCAACCCGTACCATTATGGTGTGCTTACCGTACCACTATCTGGATGGGGAGAAATTCTACATAATCCGGCCGCGGCAGAAACCATTTTGGATCGCCTGGTCTATAAGTCACATATCATTAAAATTGCAGGCAAGTCATATAGATTGAAATCGGCGACTAACCATAAAGCGCCATCTTAAACTGCCATAATTGTACATTTTCAAATTACCATTTCTGTACAATTTTTAATTGCCCTTGACATAAGACTCCTTTTTGTCACTTATGAGTCTAACTATGTTGGGCCTTTTTTGTTAAATATTACGAACTGTCAAGGGCGGTTTTGAATTGTCGTTTTATGGCGGTTTAAAAATGTATGATTTGGGCGGTTTAAGAATTAACCGATGCTAAACGGTATGACTTTCCTTTAATCTTAATCACGTGTGAATGATAGACGAGTCGGTCTAAAATTGCTTCTGCTGTTGCTGTACTATGGAGGACGGTTCCCCAACTTGATAATGGCACATTGGTCGTTATGATCATTGATTTGCGTTCATAGCGGCCATTTATTAGTTGAAACAACAGTTTCGCTTCATTTGCCGATATTGGTAGATAGCCTAATTCATCAATGATTAATAGATCATACCTTTCATATCGCCGCATTACACGCTCTAAATGTTGTTTTCCTTGAGCTGCCTCCAATCTAAGAATTAATTCGTGACAGTTTATAAATAGTGTTCGCACACCTTGCCGGCATGCTTCGATGCCGAGCCCGATGGATAGGTGTGTTTTGCCCACACCAGGACTGCCAATAAAGATAATGTTTTCTTGGTTATCCAGAAATGACATGGTCGCAAACTCGGCGATTTGCTGCTGATTAATCGAAGGTTGAAATTGATAATCAAACTTACTTAGTCGTTTAATAATCGGAAATCTAGCACGTTTGATTCTTCTCTTTAGGCTTTCCTGTTGCTGATAGGCAATCTCCTTATCGGTTAATTCTAATAGTGCTTCACTAAAGCTTATTTGGCCGTCATTAACTGGTTGCCGATAATCCGCAATTGCTGCAGCCATATTATGTAAATTTAACTTCGTTAAATTATCGACTAATCTTTGGTATTGATTCATTTTACTCCCCAATCTGGTCATAAATACTGAGGTTGTTAAGCATATACTGGTTAATTTCTTCATCCGTTTTGTCTTCCATCAAATCACTTTTAGGAATGGCGTGTTTATCATGAAGATCGTAATTAAACTGCTTATTAGTTAAATCATGTTTTTGAATTTCGACGCCCTGATAGAAGATACGAATAGTTTTACCATCAGTAGTTGGTTTAATTTCAACCTCTTTTCCGATATAATTAGGGGAAACAGAGTATTGATGGTTTTGAAATCTAATCATTGAATCTCGCGATACTTTTCTGGTTTGGACGCTGTTGAAGTATCTTGTGAGATCGGAATTGAGAGACCGGAAATGCTCTTTTTCTTTTGCCCATAATTCAACCGGCTTCTGGTTATTACTTTGTGACTTCTCATGGTTAAGCCGTTTAGCTAAACGATTGACGATACTGTTTAAATCATTGATAGTACTAAATTCTCTATCATAAGGCCTTAACCGTCCCATTGTTCTTGCTAAGGCTTCAACACAACCTTTGGTTTGCGATCTAAATGGCCGACAAGCGATTGGATGGAATCCGGCATCATGACTAAAGGATAAAAATCGTTCGTTAAAACGATGATGATGGAAGTCACTTAACTTATGATCAACGACAGTTGACATATTATCGAACCATATTTCTTTAGGTATTCCACCAGTAGCCTTAAAAGCTTCAAACAAACATTTGAATAAAGTATCCTGCTTTTGATCTAGGGTTAGTTTCAAAAACTTAAACTTAGAATAGGGCAGAACGTACAAGAAAATACTAAAAGTATGTGGAACGCCGTTCCGGTCAGCCATGGTAACTTGCTCTTTCCAATCAACCTGAGCACTTAGGCCAATTGTATGCTCAACTCTAATTGTGGCCTTCTTGGTCTGCACTTTACGAAAACGACGACAATAATCTTTAACGATTGTGTACTTACCAGTAAAGCCTTTTTCAACGATAAAATCATAAATTGATCTGGCGGAACATCCGGCAGTGTACTTATCCTCAATGATATCTTGATATCCGTCTAGCTTACTACGACGGCTTCGCCGCTTCCTAATAACTGCTGTTTTACCACTCTGAGCTCTTAAATAGGCCGCTTTTGCAGTTCGTGGATCAATATCATACTGCCGTGCAATAGCGGAGTAATTTGGTTTTATCTTCTCTAACACAAAATATCTCATCCTTTCGTAAACGTCTTTTCGCATACTCATCACTTCCTTAAAAGATTAATAAAGTGAGTATACAAAAAATGCAGGAAAACCGACAATTTTAAACCGCCGATTTCCTACATTTTATAACCGCCCTTTACACAGCGGTCGACCACGCAGAAATGCGCCGATCGACCGCTGCTTTTTTGTTCTTTAATTTTTGAAATTGGTCACCGCTTAGTAGGCAACACGGTTCAATATGGTGTGCTTGCGTTTTTTCTTTAATCCATTACATAAAAAATATCCTGACACAAAAAAGAAAAACTCTACTGAAAGATACCCCTTAACCAAATGACTTTCTATTATATGGCTATGGTGAATAATGACTACCACTATAAAAAAGAGCTTTAAGAAATCTAAAGCATAATTTCGCTTACTCATTTTGCTTCTAATGTCCCCTTTTCTTAGAAACCATTTCCTCGTAACTTTAATTTTTTCCAAATAAAAGCTAACAAAGATGGACAATAATTATTCATTAAATAAATAATTTTATCTCTTTTGGGCAAAATGTGATTATTCATAAAATCATTGCGATATTTTTTAGAAATATTTTTTAATTGCTCAACAATTGAAGAAGGAATCTCATTCTTATTAGAAGCTAACATAATTATTCTCAATTGCGAATTTGCAAACCAACACAGATGTGCATTTAAAGATTTGTGTACTTCTACATATTCTTGAGGAATTAATTTTTGAAGTTTTTGATAAGTATCTAAGTTTTTCAATGATTTTGGATCATATTTAGAACCAAATTTTTTCGAATTAACAATACTATTACTGTGAACAACATAATGGTAAACAACTTTGGGATCAAAACTTACCATGTTGCAGTGCAATAGATATTCACATGCAAAGTACATATCTTCAATAGTTGAATCATAAATAAATGATAAATTGTTATCTTTAATAATGCTTGTTTTAAACAACTTGTTCCAAGCATAGCCTTCAAAACCGGTACTAACAAAGATTTGATCTAGTGCTTTTCTGCTGCTAATGACTTCTTTTTGACCAATGCCAACAAAACGCACTTCACCATCAGCATCTTCTTTTTGATACCCACAAATTGCCAGATCACATTTCGAATTTTCATATTGAGAATATAGGCATTGTAGAAAGTCTTTTTCTACGAAGTCATCTGAATCAACAAATACAACATAATCTGCTTGCATTATCTTCATGCCATAATTTCTAGCATCGGATAATCCACCATTAGTTTTACTATATACAGTTACCAAATCATTACCTTGGTATCGTTTCAAAGCAGTCAGTGTGTCATCTGTTGAACCATCATTTATAACCGTAATTCGATAACTAAATTTACCTTCTTGAGCTAGTAAACTATCAATACATTTATTAATTGTATCAACAGAATTATATGCAGATACTATTACCTCAATATCAACCTTCACCGCTAATCCCCCAAATCATTGGTAATCTGTTCTAATTTACTCAATGAACTTTTAATTCTTTCGCCATTGCGTAATTCATTAGCAATATTCAAGACATTTTTCTTCATAACCACATACTCTTCTTGAGTTAAATTATTTAAAATTTTTGGTAGTTCATAAAGAGTATCAATCGTAATACCTAAATTGTTTTTCTCAATAAAATTAGAAACTGCTGCTTTTTTCCAAATAATAACTGGGATACCCGTACTCAGATAGAGAGATACTTTATGAGGACTATTAAAAGTCATATACCTACCCAATGTTCCACTACAAGTATCTAGTCTTTTTCCATCCCATACTAGTCCAAAGCATGCATCTAAATGGGCGGGTAACGCATCTGGACTAAATTGCCCTACGTAATTAATATTTTTACTCATACCACTAGGCGGATTAGGGCCGTATACTTTTAATTTAACATCGCCAGTTTCAAAATTAGTTAAAAACTCATCTTTTCGTAAATTACCAGCCAGACATACCGACTTATTATATTCAAACTGTTCATTCAATGGTTGGGGATTTAAATAGTCAAATACTTCCAAGTTCACGATAGGTGTTTTGACACCTTGACTTCTAATCCATTTTTCCATACTTGAATTATGAGCAATGATGCCATCAGCCTCTTTTAACCATTTTATTTCCTCAGTCAAATAACTAGGATCATCACTATAAAATCTAAGTGATTCTAAATCATGAATAATAAAATACAATTTGCCATTTGAATTTTTTCTATAATTACTAATAAATGAATTCATTAAGGCCCTGGAATATACCGGATACTGCATAATAAGTTCACCGATTTTTTCCCCTTTAAATAGTCGCGGAATACTCCAATTAATATATTTAAATTTTGCAATTTTCGATTTCCAGTTATATGGTAATCTCATTTTTTCGTATCCTGATTGAACTAAAATTTTTTCAATATCATCTTTAGCTTTTGGACCAGCATTGTTTTCAGTTGGATCAACAACGGTAAGTAGAACTCGCCTATTCATTTTTTCACTTCCTAATACAAAATAAGAGATCAATCAGCTCTACCAATTAATCTCTAAAATAACTTTATTTACGTTTCTTAACAAGATCCTTCAAGGTAATCACAACAAAAGAAATTAAAATACCAATTAAACCACCCATGGCAACTCCAACCATGGCATACTTTTTGGCATGTGGCAGCGTCTCGCTTTTAGCTGATTTAGTAGTTGGCTTGGCTAAAAGCGTTACCTTGCCAGCACCAGGTTGGAGTTCAGGCAAGTCCTTTTTCATAGCTTTCGCAGTTGCATTGGCAATTTCAACAGCCGCCTTGGCCGAATCTGCTTTTGCTCTAATCGTCAATACCAATGATTGTTGATGGGGGATTGCTTTGACTGAATCATTCACATCTTGAACCGAGTAATGCTTTTTAATCGATTTTGGCAGCATTTTATGTGCCGTTTTAGAGATCGTTTCGTCTTCGGCAATTGCAGCATAAGTTGGCATCATATTCATGTCAGCATTCGTAATTGAATCCTGACCATTATCTGATGACTGATTTTCATTAAGATTATGCGAAATTACTATTTCCTGGCTAACGCTATAAGTAGTATGCTGTTGCTTTTTGGCACGGTATCCCATTGCTCCGCCGCCAAGAATCGCCAATACCAAGATCAAAATTATACTCTTCCAAAACATTTGGATGAGTTCCTTTGTTGAGTAGTTTTTCAAGATATATCCTCCGCTTTATGTTGTGTATAAACATTGGCCAATAATGCAATTAAGAAAGGATCATATGCTAAATCCAACAGTCGCTGTTCCACCATCGCACTGACTGACACAATAACAATTACGCTTGCTAACGCAAAACTTTCTTTTTGAAAAGAATCCCATGAAATTTTAGTCATTGCTAGTAATATTATAATTACCATAACTATTCCAAACAAAATAGTCATTCGCAAAAATGAAGAGTCAACAAAAAAATACTTATCAGGATGGTCTTTAAACATCCTTAATCCATCTATGCCACCCCAACCATGCTCTATAATTCTTTTTCCAAATATTGAAAAGCCATAGTCAGAAATTGCTTTATGGCCTAAATGCAGTCGACCAGAAGACATATTATCGACTTTAACAAGAAATTTATTCGATGGTGTAAAAAAATATGAAGCGACTATTACTAAATATGCCGACAAAATGGGAACCGTCCAATAAAATGATGCTATAAAGCGACTAACTAAGTGATCCTGCTTTGCTCGTTGACCGATCCAAAATACCGGGATCGTCAATATAATCGCATAAGCACTCAGCCGTGCATCCGAAAATTTCACCAAGAATACTGCCACAACTAAAAATATTACGTAATCATACCATTTAATTTTGCCAAACTTCAAATAGGCGTAAGCTAAAATCAAATATAAGACATGCGCCGCAAAATCAGTTGGATAGACTATGCCAAATGACTGCCTAATTATGTTGGTCATACCACGATGATATACTAGATTTTTTATTAATCCTAGCATAGCTGACAGCATTACAAAGGCTAAAAGTAACAAACCGATGTAAAAATAAAGCTTTATAATTCGCTTAAAATCAACATTTCTTGCACCTAATACAAAAATCCCCATTGAAAATAGGGAAAACTCTTTCGATGTCCGCCAAGTTATAACCAACATTGCTAAAGCTATCAAATCTATGATTAACCATTTAGGACTTAAATCATCGAATAAAAAAATCTTCAGTAAAACCAACGCCAGCCCAACAAACATTAATAAATGCAGCAAATGGTTTGAAAAGTAGTCGGTGTACGTTGAAGTAATTAAAAACGCAACTACAAATTCAAAAGCAAATGCAATTTCATAAATAATCTGTCCATCAATTCGCCAATCGCCAATCTCATGAAATTTTTTACCAATTAAATTGGCCATGCTCTCTCTCCTGATTATTAGTGTTCACCATGTCCCATGATTTTACGTTTCAAGAACTTACCGCCTTTTAGCAGCCAGTTCTGCTTTTCCATAAAGACATAGTTAACGTCAACCGTCCGATACTCTGGATGGCATCCCAGCCAGGTGTCCAACAGCAATTCACTCAAAAATCCAAAGACCCGCTGCTCATATGGCGTGTAGTTGGAATAGTCGATACGCTTTTCTACTTCGCCTAAGACGTCAAACAGCCAAGCGCAGTACTCATCGAGCGGCTGTTTTTTCATAATCATCATGTTGAAATAGTGTGCCTTGGTCCGCTTCATTACGGTTTCAAATGATTTGGCATAGGCAGGATACTTTTTGTTGATAACCTCGCGCGTAACTTCCAGCGGCTCATGTTCATGAACGTGCAGGTAGTGTGATTCGTTGGTCTCAATAAAGTAGTTGCGCTGCTTTGGCAAAACAACGTCATAATCCTTTAACAGATTCTCCGCTTCAGCCGTACTCAAGACCTTGCTTAAATCCTTGTCATGATGCAAAGAGAAGTAGCGACGATAGTGAACCAGGCCCAGTGCATCAACATCTGGCAGGTTTTTCCAGCCCCAGTAAAGCGCGGTCAGTTCGTTATAGTGCGCGTTCTTCTTAGAGATATTGTCACCAGTATTGTCGCCTTGGAAAGTATCGTTAACGTCTGGATGCAGATCCTTGCCGACAAACACCGGCAGATACATTGGATCACTAGGCATTGCGTAGTTTTTGTGCACCGCTACTAAGACTTTAATGTTCACTAATCTTTCCCTCCGACTCAGTAAGCACCCGTATTTTTAAAGATGCTGATAATATTCTTAAACATAATCTTTACATCATACCAATATGACGCATGATCAACATAGCTTAATTCCAGATCACAGCGCTCGGGATAGCCGATATTGCTGCGACCGCTAGCCTGCCAAAGTCCCATGGCACCCGGCTTGACCGACAGGAACTTATCGACGCGATCGCCATATTCCTTGAGTTCTTCTTTAACGACTGGCCGTGGTCCGACAATGCTCATGTCACCCTTTAAAATGTTGATGAACTGTGGGATCTCGTCAATCGAAGTCCGCCGCAGCCAACGTCCCAGCTTGGTAATGCGTGGGTCCTCATCCGGCTCGAGCTTATAGTTGTTTTCAACGTACTTTTCATAAAGCTCGATGTTAGAATGCAGCATCTCGTCAGCATTAACGATCATTGAGCGAAACTTGTACATTTTAAAAGGCTTGCCGTTTTTACCGATTCGGGTCTGCTTAAAAAACAGCGGTCCCTTATTGTCGCCAAAGCGGTTGGCAATCCAAACGCCTAAAAACACTGGACTAAAACAAATCAAAGCGAGCAGCGACAAAACGATGTCGGTCAATCGCTTAAAGAAAAGATAGGTCAGTGATTGTTTTTTTATTTGACTTTTTTCCATGATTTCCGTTGACTCTGTTTCTTCAATTTGATTTTGCATAATATCACTTAAAACTCTAGTTAAGATTTTTGAAAGCAATTCCTTATCAAAACAATACTTTCTACATAATACCAGTAAATTATGAATTTAAAAAGACATTTTAAAACTACTATCGGTCTCAAGAGTTCTCATGCTCATTCAGCCAATGCTCAACCTCATCCAGGTCAAACCCCTTTCGATACAGAGCCTGCTTAACTTTAAGCCGTCTTTCATAATCCGTCGGCGCGCGTTTCTCATAGCGCCGCCAAGCCTTTGCCGCTTCTTTGGCCAACAGTTCGTCTTCCTGCTCAAGATCAGGCTGCGGCGTCTCAGTGTCAATCCCTGCCGCACCTTTTCAGCCTGGCGACGCGCCGACAGCTTGTTATAGCGTTTAAACAGCTTTTTGGCCAGCTTGGTCGCGTTCGCTAACTGCCGCTCCGGGGTAAACTGCGCCAGGGCACTGTCAATATCCAACTCACCGATCTGCTTTTGCCGCAGTTTCTGCCGAATCACCTGGGGCCCTTTCAGTTCAGTATTCATCACCGTGCGTACGTAGCTGGCCGCGTACTCGTGATCATCTAAAAGATGGAGCCCGCGCAGCTTTTGCATCACCGGTTCAATATCTTCAGCCGGGGTCTTGAGCTGACGCATCTTCTCATAGACGTCATGTTCCGTTCGCAACTGGTGAGCCAGATAGTCCAGCATTTTATTATAGGTCTTGGCAATCTCATCATCATTAGAAATCTGGGCCAGCTGTGCTTGATCGAGTTCCATCCCCTTCATGAGCCGATACTTGATCAAGACGCTTTCAGCTACGGCAAACGCATACTTGCCATCAAGATAGATATTATAGCGGCCAGGACGTTTTTGTGCTTCAATTTTTGAAATTTTCGCCATTTCTTAAAAACTTCCTCACTTTAACCAAATATAAGTCCAACTGTTCAAAGCGCCAGCAGGTCCTTTCTGCCGGCGTTTTTGCTTTTATTTATGCTCATCATAATGGTAGCGGTCGTTAAACTCGCGATGCCGCATCTTGCGCACGTACTGCCAAAGATGCTTCTTTTCCTTGATCTCGCCGTCATGGGCATCCTGCAGCGTGGCATTGATGGTGGCCCCGATCATGATCACCATCCCGGACAGATCCAGCCAGATCATCAGCACGATAAACGCCCCAATCGTTTTATAAGACGTAATGTTATGGGCAAAAATCATCGTGTAATAGGAAAAGACCCGGGAAAGTCCCATCCATAAAAGATCTGCAATCAAGGCGCCCGGAATCACGTAGCGCAGTTTGACCAAAGCATTGGGAACAAAGTAGTACAGCAGCGTTAAGAGCACAAACAGCGCCCAGAAAGTAACCGGCCACTTGATCGACCTGAAGAACGTGACGTATTTGGTACTAAAGCCCAAGATCGGCTGCAGGCTGCTCAAGGTCTGTTCACCAAGCCCATATAAAATTACCAGCGTCGTCACGATAAGCAAGATGACCAGCATCCAAAGAAACGACACGGCGCGGTTGATGATCGGATTTTGGTTTTCCGCGACCCCATAGGCATGATTGACGCTGCGCTGAAAAGCCGCGATTCCCAGGCTGGTGGACCATAATGCCACGATCGCACCCAAAGTCAACGTACCGCCGTTCCCATGCTGCAGGAAGTCATAGATGATTGGTCTTAAAAAGTCATACACTGATTCTGGAATTGCCGTCTGCAGATAGTCCAAGACGGTTTTGGCATTCAGCCCCAACATTGGCAGCAGGTTACCGACCACGATGATCGCCGGAAAAACCGACAGCAGCGAGTAGTAGGCCAAGACCGCCGCTGACGCTGAAACCTGTGCCATGGTGAAATGCTTAATAAAAAGCAGCACGAAATTTTTTATTTTATTCGGCTTTTTGTCCATGGTTAACCTGCCTTATCTCAGAAATAATGTTTTTAATTTTATCAGATTATCAGCACGGAGCGACAATGCAATATCAAAAAACATTATATCACGAAATAAAAACGCCCCTCTTATCTTGAGGAGCGTGCGTTCACCCGGTTTACGCGAGTATTGTCTAACTATTTCATCATACCATTTTTCAACAGGTACTGATGACCAGTCGTCAAATCATATTGAACCAACTGATAGTCGTGCCAGAGCTGCCGTTGTTTTTTAGTCAGCTTGGCTTTGGCAACGACTTTTCCTTGCTGGTTGATAAACTGCGCGGTGGAATTATAAGTATTGGTAGTACTTTGACTGGTATCCATCGCGGCGACCGGCAGTTTTTGCCAGACATCCGTCAATAATGCCAGATAAGGCGTCACCTTTGAGTTGGTCTGGGCCGCGGCCATGGCAATAAAGTCGTTTGGCACGACATAGCCGGTACTCTTGGTCAGATTCTTGGCGCCCTGTTTTCTAGCGGCGCGGTTGGAGTAGATAAAGTAGTCGGTCTCATGCATCTTTAATCCATCCTTAGCCATGTCGTTTTGGTAGATGCCAGGCAGATGATCACCATAAAAGACTACCGTGACGGGCTTATTTAACCGATCAATCTGCTTAATGAACTTGGCGACTGCTTGATCGGTATAGTGAACGCCCATTGCAAACTGCTCTACTTGGTCGGTCGATGTCCCGTTTTTGGCACTGGCATGATAATAGTCAGCGCCATCGTAATAATGCTGATCATAAGGAAAATGATTCTGCATCGTTACAAGATTGACAAACAAGCCATTGCCGCCGCGCTTTAGCTGATCCAGCGTATTGGCATATGAGGTCGCGTCCGAAAGATACTGACTGCGGCCAATTTGGGACTGATGCTTAATCGAATACTTGCTGCCCAGGTACATAAAGCGATCAAAACCGAACTTTTGATAGACCGCGATCCGACTGTAAAAGACGCCGACGTATGGATGAATGGCCATCGACGTTTTAAACAGCTGGTTGATCGACCAGGCCTGATTCTGAAACGGTACCAACTGGGTATAAGGCGTTGGCAGGGTTGGCGAAAAATTGCAGAGCGCCAGACCAGTCAAGGTCATGTATTCCATATTGGCCGTCCCGCCGCCAATATGGAATACATGACCTTGACTGGTCTG
>OGKH01001009.1_pt1 | contig 11087 bp, 9 predicted proteins | sample 1572421 | NCBI WGS metagenome assembly OGKH01 (sample SAMEA2582084, study PRJEB24529) | metagenome | biome: Human gut stool | place: China | collected 2011
AAGGACCCTACACATTTGATTCGTCGAAACATTATTCAGTTTTCAAAGGTCTACCACCAGCAACTCATTAAGAGTTTAACTAGCTTTTTAATTATATCATCTAACCATTTTGATGTCAAGAACTTTTTTAAAGATCTTTGTGATCGTTTTGGTTATCCGTTGCATTTGCAACTCTCATAGTATATCAGAGTTGCAAATGATTGTCAATAACTTTTTTAAGCTGATGAATTATCATAACCGCTTGTCGTCGTGACAACGATATTAAATATACCGTGTCGACCCCACTATGTCAACGGCTTACGCAAACTTTTTCGCCCCTCTCAAATCATAACGAACATTTATCTCCTTGATTTATTTTTAGTTCGTTTTATGTCTAATAGAGAGACCCCTGAGCACTTATCGCCCTTTTCGATTCGTTAAAATGTTAACATTGCGGATTAAAAGAATTGGAACTTTTTTACTAAAAAAGCTCAATCACTCGCGTTACCGAATGATTGAGCTTTTAATCATGAGACGGTTTTACACCGTCTTATTCTTATCTCACCTATTTCTAGGCTACTTCTTTGGTCGCATCGTTGGGAATAATAAGACGTCGCGAATTGACTTTGCGTCCGTCATCAACATTACCATCCGGTCGATTCCGACCCCGAGCCCACCGGTAGGCGGCATCCCGTATTCGAGTGCTTCAACAAAGTCCTCGTCAATCGGCTGGGCTTCATCGTTACCCTCAGCGTTTTCTTGAGCTTGTGCCTCAAAACGCTTGCGTTGATCAATTGGGTCGTTTAATTCAGAGAAGGCATTCGCGTATTCCTTACCCAAAATGTACAGTTCAAACCGGTCAGTAAAACGGGAATCCTCTTCGTTAATCTTTGCTAACGGTGAGACTTCTACCGGGTGACCATAGATAAAAATCGGTTGTTCCAAGGTATCTTGAACCTTTTCTTCAAAGAAGGCGTTAATAATGTGACCAACCTTCCACCAACTCTCGTATTTAATTCCGTTGTCATCAGCCAGCTTACGAGCCTCTTCAACGGTCATTTCTTGCCAGAAGTCGATTCCCGTTGCTTCCTTAATGGCATCCACCATGTGGAGACGCTTAAAGGAGGTACTGAAATCGAGTTCCGTTCCTTGGTAGGTAATCTTTAAGTCATCAGCAACTACACCAGCGGCAGCCTTAAAAATCCCTTCCGTTTCCTTCATCACGTCGTTGAAGTCGAAGTAAGCGGCGTAGGTTTCCATCGTATCGAATTCAGGGTTGTGGTACGGGTCCATCCCTTCATTACGGAAGATCCGCCCCAGTTCGTAAACTCGTTCCATCCCGCCGACAATTAGGCGCTTAAGCCGTAGTTCGGTGGCAATTCGCATGTACATATCAATGTTTAAGGCGTTGTGGTGGGTCACAAACGGCCGCGCCTCAGCCCCGGAGGCAATGTTTTCTAGGATGGGGGTTTCCACCTCTAAGAAGCCATTATCGTCCATGTAACGGCGCACGGCTTTAATAATCTTAGTCCTGGTTTGGAAACGTTCGAAGCTTTCCCGGTTAGTGATCAGGTCCAAGTAACGCTGACGGTAGACTAACTCTGGGTCCTGCAAGCCGTGGTACTTATCCGGTAGCGGACGGAGGGCCTTGGATAAAAAGGTAATCTTTTCGGCCCGCACCGTCAGTTCGCCCATCCGGGTTTTGATTACATCACCAGTAATCCCCCAGAAATCCCCTAAGTCGGATTCTTTGAATAGCTTGTAGGCTTCTTCCCCCACCATATCTTGGCGAACGTAGAATTGGATCTTGCCTCCCCGGTCCAATAGGTCGGCAAAGGACGCCTTCCCGCTTCCCCGTTTTCCGATCATCCGTCCCGCAATCGTTACGACGTTGTGTTGGGCTAACAGTAGTTCACCGCTATCGTTTTCGTACTTCTTGCGGATATCCGTGGATAAATCGTGGTCCGGATCAAAACGGTGACCAAACGGCGCCACCCCTTGGTCCCTTAATGCCTGCATCTTTTCCCGTCGAACCACCATCTGGTCGTTCAAATGCTCTTCATTCGCCATTTATCGTGCTTCCTCCTAGTTTACGTTTTGTTGTAATTGACGTTCTTCGTACTGGTCAATAAACCGGTCAAAGATCTCGTCCATTTGTGCCTGTTCAGTGGCTTCCATCAGGGCCACCTTCGTCCGGGCGGCCCGCGGAATTCCCTTCATGTAGTAAGCTGCTTGCCCGCGGAATTCCCGGACCCCAGCGTATTCACCCTTCAGGTCCACCAGGCGTGCCAAGTGCTCCTTGGCCGTCGTGATTTTTTCTTCCGGCGTTGCTTCCGGTAGTAGTTCCCCGTTTTCTAAGTAGTGAACCGTCTGCGTCAGCATCCACGGGTTCCCCATGGCGGCCCGCCCAATCATAATGGCATCGGCGCCGGTGTATTCCAATACATACTTGGCTTCTTCAGCAGTCTTAATGTCTCCGTTAGCCATAAACGGGATCGTCAGCTGGCTGGCCACTTCCTTCAAGATATCCCAATCAGCGTGACCCCGGTACATTTGCTTACGGGTCCGGCCGTGCATTGCCACCGCTGCTGCCCCTGCCCGCTGTGCCGCTAGGGCGTTTTCCACGGCAAAGATGTGCTGGTCGTCCCAGCCCGTCCGCATTTTAACGGTTACGGGCTTTTTTACGGCGTCGGTCACGTAAGAAACCATCTCGTAAACCTTGTTGGGGTCTAATAGCCACCGGGAACCAGCCTCAGTGTTGACGATCTTATTAACGGGGCAGCCCATGTTAATGTCGATCACATCGGCATCGGTGTTTTCGTCGACAAACTTAGCGGCCTCCACCAGGGTCTCTTTGGTCCCACCAAAGATTTGCAGTCCCATCGGGTGTTCGACCGGGTCGACACCCATCATTTGCAGGGTCTTTTTGTTGTGGTACATAATCCCGCGGTCGGAAATCATTTCCGAAACCACGTAGCCGGCGCCAAACTTCTTACAGATCACCCGAAAGGCGGTGTTCATGACCCCAGCCATCGGTGCCACAACCACTTGGTTAGGGATTGTGACGCTCCCGATCTTCCATTCCATTCGTTTTCCTCCTAATTTAAATTAAGCAATTGCATTGTATCGCAATGTTTAAATCAATAGCAAGTCGTCGCCTAGTCTTCACCGACATTTACTTAGTTGCGACCAAGTACTTGAGTTCTTCTTCGCTGAAGTGGTACTTGTGACCACAAAAACGGCAGACGGCCTCGGCCCCGTGGTCGTTATCGATCATTTCTTGTAAGTCGTCCTTGGATAAACTGGACAATGCCTTTTCGAACCGGTCCTTTGAGCAATCACACTTGTATTCGACCGGCATCTTTTCGAGGATCTTCAAATCACGACCGGCAAAGATCGTCTCCAGAATCTGTTCGGGCGTTTTTCCTTCCCGTAGCAGGTCAGACACCAGCGGTAGTTCCCGTAGCGTCGTTTCCAAGTGGTTGATCGCTTCGTCGCTTGCTCCCGGTAGAACCTGGATCAAAAAGCCCCCGGCAACTTCAATGTGGTCATCGGATTGGACAAAGACCGACAGTCCCACGGCCGATGGAATCTGTTCTGACTGGGCCAGGTAATAAGTAAAGTCATCACCTAATTCACCCGAAACCAGGTTGACTTCCCCGGTGTACGGGGTCTTATCTCCCGGGGCCATCTTGGTCACGGACAGGGTCCCCGTCTTCCCTACGGCACCCGCCACGTCAATTTTACCCTTGGCATTTAAGGGCAGGTGAACGTGGGGATTTTGCATGTAGGCCTTCACCGTCCCCTGGGCGGTCCCGTCAACGACGATAAAGCCGACCGGCCCGTCACCTTGGATCTTGACCGTCATCCCCGCTTCCCCTTGCAGACCCGAGGTTGCTAACAGCAAGGTCCCGACCATTGCTCGGCCCAGGGCTGCGGAGGACGCGCTCCAAGTATCGTGAATTTGGTGGGCTTCTTCAACTAGGGCCGTTGCGTTAACGGCGTACGCCCGAAATTGACCGTTTTCGGCCACGCTTTTTACTAAGTAGTCTTCCATTATTTTTCCTCCATAAGAAAAGCGGGTGCAACAACTGTGGTCACATCCGCTCCCCATTTATTCCCCAACCGCGGGCTTATTCCCGGTGATCCCAATCATCTGGTTGATCAGGGTCGGTTGGCTTCTTCGTTTGATCGGTTTGATCAGCTTGCTTGTCTTGCTCAGCATCCGTTGCCTGCGGAGTACTTTGCTCATCACCCTCCGTTTGGCTGGTGGTTTGCTCAGCGTCTTCTTCGGTCGCTTCAGCCTTAGCGTTTTCACGCCGTTCAAGTTCGCGCTTAGATTCCTCGAAGGTTTGGGCGTGTTGTTCATCTTCGGCCGCCACCACATCTTCTTCTGGCATCTTCCCGGTCTTGTAAAGACTGAGGATTTGCTTTTCATCCAGCGTTTCGTACTTCAGCAGGGCTTCGGCAATTAACTTGTGCTGTTCGCGGTGCGTCTCGATGATGTGCAGGGCTTGTTCGTGCCCTTCTAACAGGATCCGGCGCACTTCTTGATCAACCAAGGCCGCCGTTTGTTCGGAGTACGGTGATTGATCGTAGCCTTGCCCGGTGAAGACCTGTCCGGAGCTCTGGAGCTCAACCGGACCAATCTTATCGGACATCCCGTATTGAGTAACCATGGCGCGGGCGATTTGCGTTGCCTGTTCAAAGTCGTTAGAAGCACCTGACGACTGGGACTTGAAGATAATCTCTTCGGCGGCCCGACCACCCATCAACCCGGCGATCTGTTCCTCGGCATTCTTCTTAGACATCAGCATTTCGTCTTCACGCGGCAACATGATGGCGTACCCGCCGGCGCGTCCCCGCGGCACAATCGTTACCTTGTGAACCACCCGGGCGTCGTTTAAGACCAACCCAACAATCGTGTGCCCCGCCTCGTGGTAGGCCACGGTGTTACGTTCCCGTGGTGAAATGACCCGGTCACGCTTGGCCGGCCCAGCAATCACGCGATCCTCGGCCTCATCGATGTCGGCGGCGTCAATTTCCGTCCGGTCACGCCGGGCAGCTAAGAGGGCGGCTTCGTTCAGTAGGTTTTCGAGGTCGGCCCCCACAAAACCTGGCGTTTGCTTAGCGATTTCCTTTAGGTCGACGTTACTTGCCAACGGCTTGTTCTTAGCGTGAACGCGCAGAATGGGTTCACGGCCCTTAACGTCGGGACGCCCAACCAAGATCTTCCGGTCGAACCGGCCCGGCCGCAAGAGAGCGGGGTCTAAGACGTCGGAACGGTTGGTGGCGGCCATTACGATGACCCCTTCGTCCCCTTGGAACCCGTCCATTTCAACCAGCAATTGGTTCAGGGTTTGCTCACGTTCGTCGTGACCACCACCCATGCCGTTCCCCCGGCGGCGACCAACGGCGTCGATTTCATCAATGAAGATGATCGACGGTGCGGTCTTTTTAGCTTGTTCGAACAGGTCCCGGACCCGGCTGGCCCCAACCCCAACGAACATTTCAACGAAGTCCGAACCGGAGATGGAGAAGAACGGAACACCGGCTTCTCCGGCCACGGCCTTAGCCAGGAGCGTCTTCCCGGTTCCCGGAGGCCCTTCTAAGAGCACCCCGGCTGGGATCCGCGCCCCTAAGCGCATGAACTTCTTGGGGTTCTTCAAGAACTCGACAATTTCGACCAGTTCTTGCTTTTCTTCTTCTTCCCCGGCCACGTCGGAGAAGCGAACCTTGTTTTCCTTTGGGTCTGACGGTTTGGTCTTGGTCTTACCGAAGTTCATCACCCCGCGACCGCCACCGCCTTGACCAGCTTGCCCCATCATCATGTAGAAGAAAAATACCATGATGATCAATGGCAAAATGGTAAACAGCAGGTTCATCCACAGACTGTTGGATTCTTCGGCCTTGGTGCTGATGGTAACGTTGTGCTTTTCAGCATACTTCTGCAGCTGACTGAGCGTTACGTCGCTGTTCAGCACTGAGCTTTGGAAGCTGGTCGTGGTACTGCTCTTTTGCCCGACGATCGAGAACCCGGCATCGCTGCCGCTGACCTTCTGTGGCTTGCGGTAGGTACCAGTGATCTTGTAGACTCCGCCGTCTGGTTGAAGTTGGAAGCTCTTAACCTTATTGTCCTTCAATTCGGTAACAAAAGTGCTTTGGGAAACGTTTTTGCTTTGCGTATCCGTACTGCTTCCCCCAAAGAAGAAGTAGGCAATTCCCATAATGCACAAAAAGATTATCGCATAGAAGAGCACGTTATGAGCGAATCCATTATTTTTACGATTGTTGTTCATAACAACCTCCTATCCAACGGCAATGTTTAATTTATTTTGATGGACTAAATGATAGCATAATTGACTATCATTGACCATTATTTGATCAACTATTTGCTATATACGGAAGGCTTCAGGATTCCTACGTATGGCAGGTTTCGATAGTAGCCTTGGTAGTCAAGGCCATAGCCGACCAAGAACTCGTTTGGAACGACAAAACCAACATAGTCAGCCTCGATTTCGACTTTGCGGCCCTCTGGCTTATCCAGCAGCGTACATACCTTGACGCTGTTGGCACCACGCTCGCCTAACAGATCAACCAGATAGCGCAGCGTGCGGCCAGTGTCGACGATATCTTCCATGATCAAGACGTCTTGGCCCTCCAGATCAGCCTTCAAGTCATGAATCAATTTGATCGTCCCAGTCGACTCGGTGCCGCCGTAATAGCTGGAAACGTCAATAAAGTCCAGCTGTGCGTAACAGGTCATCTTTTTAAACATATCAACCGAAAAAGGCGCCGCGCCAGTCAGTACTGAAACCACCAGCGGCTTTTTGTCGGCATAGTCGGCATTGATCTGCTTAGCCAGGCGATCTTCAGCAGCATTGATCTCTTCAGTGCTGTACAAGACGCGTTCAATATCGTTGTTCATTTATCTGCTCCTTTTAGCATTTTCGTTGGGCAACTACAATGATTTGGCATTCTTGGTCTTCAGCAGCGCCGCTTGACTCATCCAGCCAGGCAAACTTATGGCCAACTACCCACAGCACCGTCTCAGCAGCCGTAGTCAAAACCAGTTGCTCCTGGCGCTGCAGCTGCGGTACTTTGTCGTTGATCAAGACGCGCCGAACCTTTTGATGGCCACCACTTTTTAAGCGCAGCCGATCGCCTTTTTGCCAGTTTCTTAATCTCAGCGGCAAGGCATCAGGTGGCAGCTTGAATATGGCCAGCTCGATGGCAGCTTTTGGCAGCTGATCCTTACTAAAGACTCCAAACGTCAATTCATCGTTGATTTCATGCCATTGGCCCAATTCTACCACAGCTGCGGACTTTTTTTGCGAATTATCGACCTTTTTAGTCGCGTTTTTAAGCCAACAGACATCATATTCTTTTATCAGCCAGTGTTCATTTGGCAATTGCATGATCTGCTGCGGCTTTTTGTCATCATTTAGCAGCTGGTCGATCTGCATGAGCTGTGATTGTGTCAAGTCATAGACAGCCTGATTCTTAAGCCATTGCAGCATTAACAGCCGGCGACTGAACTGCGGCTGCTGTCGATACTTTGCCAGCTGCAGCTGATTTGTCGTCGTCATCTGCACCAGAAGCTGCGTCAAGCTGTTTTGACTAAAAGCCAGCAGATCGCTCAACTGTTCATGCCACGCCGTCATATGCGCCAAAAAACGCGGATTCTCTTTGATCATGGCAGGAACGATCAGATTTCGAAAGCGATTGCGCGTCAAAGCAAGGTCCTGATTGGTATTATCTTCAAACCAGGTTAACTGATGCATATTGGCATACTCATAAAGCCGATCCTTGGGAATGGTCAAAAGCGGTCTGAGCAGCGTTTTACCAGCAAACGGCCGCTCATCTTCAATCCCAGCCAGTGCCGTCAGCTGGCCGCCCCTGACCATCTTCATCAGCATTGTCTCTGCCTGATCATTGGCATGGTGCGCGGTCAAAAGAAAATCAGCTTGATGTGCATGCATCGTCTGGGCAAAAAAACGGTAGCGCATTGTCCGCGCGGCATCCTCAATCCCAGTTTGCGGATGTTCTTTGATCGGCCAGTGTCTGACTGCCAGCTTTAATTGATGCTTTTGACAGTAGCTTTTTAAAAAGGCCTCCTCTTGCTGGCTCTGTTTGCGCAATTCATGGTTGACGTGAGCAACGATCAATCGTCTAGGATCAACCAGCTGCTGCATCACGTCCAGCAGCACCATTGAGTCAACGCCTCCGGAAACGGCAACTACCAGGGGAGCAGCTGATTCAAAAAAGCGGTGCCCTGTCAGACGCCGCTTAATCTGTTGTTGAAGATTCATTTTAGCTGCGACGACCGCCACGGCCGCCACGCTTGCCATCCGTTTGCCGTTTCAGCGTTGACAGGCGTGATTCGCTTTCCTTCATAAAACTGGCCAGCATATTGTCGAAGCTGTCATTTTGCCGGTGATGACGAGCCCCAGAAAAGCCGCGCTGTGGTGCATGGTTGAATTCACGGTGTTCATGGCGCTCTTGAGTATGAGCATGACCATGAGCCTCTTCATCATGACGTCGTTCGTGGAAATCGTGTCCCTGTTCGCGATGGTTTTCGCGCTCCTCATGGTGGTGACGTTCTTCCTTAGGTTGAGCTTCCTTCATCGATAAGGCGATCTTGCCATCACTGCCAATCTTCATTACCTTGACAGTTACCGTATCGCCGACTGACAAAACGTCGTGAATGTCTTTGATGAAGCGATCAGAAATCTGACTGATATGAACCAATCCCGTCTGGTTGTCGTCTAGATCAACGAAAGCCCCGAAATTAGTAATACCTGAGATCTTCCCTGAAACCTTTGCTCCTTCTTCAATTGCCATGAACTAGCTGGCCCTCCTCATTAAAAATTAATCATTTATTTACAGTTTTGAGTATAACATAAATCAACATTGTTACAAGTGAACAATTATCGCGATAAAGCGAACAAAAAAAGCTAAAACCGCTTTCTTACATCGTTAGTTAAACGCTGTCACGATTTTTAAAGCGCTTTTAGCTTAATTAGCAAAGTTATAAATCGTTTCGCCTTTTTTAGCGTAGTTGTATTTGGAACGAATCAGCTGTTGAAGATATTCAGGATCATTCAGCTCTTTAATATGACTGTTTAGCTGCTTTTGCTTGCTTTTCTGTTTGGTTAGCTGCGTTTGCGTCTGTTGAATCTGAGCATTGACCCGGCCAAGCTGCCGCTGGTTTTTCCAGATCTGAACGCCAAATACCAGAACAAAAACGCCAATTATGCCAATCATCGCTAAAAAGCGGCGCTTGTGGATTTTTCGAGCATAGGCCTTATCCGCCGCCTGCTGAGCTGTTTTCTGCTGAGCATATGGCGTATCAAGACTGTAGACATTGCGACCTTTCATTGAGAATTCCTCACCTTGTAATTATTGTCCAAAGTATAACAGGATTTTTTAGCAACTGTCCAACCTAATCCTAAATTACCTGCTGAATCATTTTTGGTTAATCGAGCCTAACCGGCACAACTGCTTCAGATCAAAGGCTAATCGTCAAATGGATTGCTGAAGTCCTCGGCAAATTTTTCATCAATAATGGTGTACATCTGATCCGTTTCGCTCTTTTTGGTAGTCTCAATAATCTGATCAATTCGGACGGTCTCGGTTTTGTTGCCAAACTGAATGGTCAGCTCATCACCGGCCTTAACGCTGCTGGACGATTTTGCCGGCTTGCCGTTGACCAGGATTCGTCCCTGATCGGCAATCTTTTTGGCAACCGTCCGCCGCTTGATGATTCGAGAAACCTTTAAAAATTTGTCTAACCGCATTTATCTATTTCCTTTCCTGATCATGACTTTTTTCTTGCTTGTCTTTTGAATCGTGCTTGGCATCATTATCGGCATCGTTAAGCGCCTGATTCATGCCACGCACGCAGACGATCAGCTGCTTGAGCCAGTCTTTTTGCGTCATCTTCGGCTGAATGATTAATCTGACGGTCAGCCGGCCATCATCGGTCTGACCCATCGTTGCCTTAAAACGCGTCGCTGCCAGAGCCTTGATGATTTCAGGAGGCTTGATGGCACGACTACCGGTCTTGGTGAAGGTCAAAACAAGATTGTCGCGCTGACGCTTGATCGATTCCAGCATCGCCGCATCGGCATTCATCTTCAGCTCACCTACCAGCAGCAGATTCTCAACGGGCTCGCCATAATCACCAAACCGGTCAATCAGATCGCCTTGCAGATCAAGCAGCTCCTGATCTGATTTTGCCTGGCGCACCTGTTTGTATAGCGCAATCTTTTGGCGTGAGTCGCTGACGTATTCATCAGGCAGATAGGCTTCCACGTTGATGTCGATTTCGGTATTGGCAATCGGCTTTTTAACCTGGCCGCGTTTTTTAGCCACGGCTTCGCTAAGCATCTCGGCATACAGATCATAGCCAACCGAATCGATAAAGCCGTGCTGCTGCTTGCCCAAAAGATTGCCCGCGCCGCGAATCGCCAAGTCACGCATGGCAATCTTAAAGCCGCTGCCCAGTTCAGTAAAGTCGCGAATGGCCGCCAGCCGCTTTTCACCAAGTTCCGTCAGCACCTTGTTTGGCTGATACATAAAATAAGCATAGGCAACGCGATTGCTGCGGCCAATCCGTCCCCGAATCTGGTAGAGCTGAGACAGGCCCATTCGATCGGCATTTTCCACAAACAGCGTGTTGACGTTGGCAATATCGACGCCGGTTTCAATGATTGAGGTCGTTACCAAGACGTCATCCTCGCCTTGAATGAAGTCATATAAGACGCCTTCCAGCTGTGCTTCGGTCATCTTGCCATGAATATAGCCGATCCTGGCCTCGGGAACCAGCTTCTGCAATTCGGCAACGGTTCGTTCAATATCGTTGACGCGGTTGTGCAGATAATAGACCTGCCCGCCCCGCTGCAGCTCGCGCAGAATTCCATCACGAATCGCGGCTTGGTTTTGTTCCATCACATAAGTTTGAATTGGATAGCGATCAGCAGGCGGCGTTTCAATTACCGACAGATCACGCACGCCCATCATTGACATGTGCAGCGTCCGCGGAATTGGGGTGGCCGTCAGCGTTAACACGTCAATGTTGCTTTTTAGCTGTTTGAGCCGTTCTT
>OGKH01001021.1_pt1 | contig 10912 bp, 6 predicted proteins | sample 1572421 | NCBI WGS metagenome assembly OGKH01 (sample SAMEA2582084, study PRJEB24529) | metagenome | biome: Human gut stool | place: China | collected 2011
ACTTTGGTTGGCTTTTACCTTCACAGCAGAAGGGGTTGTCTCGCCAGCGGTGTAGGGCCACCACGCTGTGACGGTGATGTCGTTGTGGTTGGTCCAGTAGTGTGGGTCGGTGGAGGTTAGCGTGGCGCTGGTGGGGTCGGCGGTGGTGGGCGTCACGTCGTATGCCTTCACCGTGCCGTCCATCAGGACTGCCACGATCTGCACACCCTCCCAATTGCCGTCCACCGGGGCACGGGTGCCGGTGGTGGCCGTCGCTGCGGTGGTCAGCCCCGTGGCGGTGAAGACGATGGATGTGCCTTCTGCCCCTTCCGGCAGGAAGCCCGCTTCGTCCTGCGTGCAGGCGGCAATGCCGAGCAGCAGGGCTATGGCTGCAGATGTATGGATGATTGTTCGTTTCATGATGCGTGTTGTTTAGGGTTCGTTATTGTTTCTTTTGCAATACGGGCAGACCGTCGGTGCCGAGTACCCACTGGTAGTCGCCAGCGGTGAGGGCGGTGTTCATGCCGTCGACGGCTGTCTGCCATTTCACTGTCGCGCCGTCCACCTTCGTGGCATCTACCTTTTCTCCATGATCACGGAATACTCCTTGCCCGACATTGCCTCCCCAATAACAGGAAGTTATAATTTTGTAGTTATAACGCACTATAGCTCCGGATTCATACTCTTTCAATGTGCCGTCGAACCAGCAAGCGGTGATTCTGCCATAATTTAAATCGGCTATACCACAAGTTCTACCATATGCAGAAATTTTTCCCGTCACAGAGCAGGCAATGATTTGGCCATTATTTTGCTCCACTATTCCAGCAGCTGATCCACTATTGCCATACAGATTCACATCTATGAGTTGTAAGTTCTTTATCACTCCACGTTCATTTAATAACCCAAAAAGTTCAGTAGTCGCTGCTGAAAAGTTTAATCCCGTAATGCGGTGTCCCTGCCCATTAAAGATGCCGGAGTAACCTGGCCATGTGCCTATCCGTGTCCATTCCCTACCCGTCAGGTCGATGTCGGCGGTGAGGGTGCAATTTATTGATTCATCTTTTTGTACGGCTTTGTTCCATGCCAGCAAGCCGTCGGCGTTATAGACCGTGTAACTGCCGTCGTTCTGTATAGAATAACCCAAATCCTCAGCCTCACCGCTCTCGCTGCCACCGTCAGCCCAGTCACCGATAGTGCAGCCATCTAATGTCAGGCCAGTGGCGTTCACCTTAACGGTATATTTATAGCGACTGCCTGCTGCCAACACGACGTTGTTCTGCGGACGGAAGTAGAAAGTGCCGCTGCCGAGTTCCACCCTGATGAACGGCTTGCCTGCCACAACGGTCTGCGGGGCGGTCAGTGCCTCGTAGGTGTTGCCGCTTGCGTTGTAGGTCTTGATGGCGGTCGGGTTGCCGTTATCGGCAGACAGGCTTACGAGGCTCACCGTGGCACCGGCGACGCTCGTGAATCCCGTGCCGGGCTTCAGATCGATTGCCACGCGTGCCGTGCGGTGGGTAAATTCAAGTGTCGGGTCGTCAAATTTCACCGTCTGGTTTTCGGCAGAGATGAAGTCGCTGTTCTGGAAGTCAGCCAATTGGCTCTGGTCTTCAGCCACCTTCACGGCAGGCATCTGGGTGATGTCGGCATTATCGAAGGGCCACCATGCCGATACGGTAATCGGGTTGCGGCTGGTCCAGTAGTGCGGGTCGTTCTCGCGTGAGAGTGTGGCACTCTTGAAATCGGTAGAAGCCGTTACGGTGTATTCCTTTACCGCATCGTCCGTCTTGAGTGCCACGGAAGTGACGCCCTGCCAGTCGCCGTCCACGGTGGCACGGGTTGATGGGGCTGCCTGCGGCGTTGCCTCTACGGACAGTCCGGTGGCACGGATGACTACGGGGTATTCTCCTTCGGGCAGACGGTTATCGTCGGCAAGTTCGTCCTGCGTACAGGCGGCAAGGCCGAGCAGCAGGGCGATGGCTGCGGATGTATGGATGGTTGCTCGTTTCATGATGCGTGTCGTTTAGGGTTCGTTATTGTCTCTTTTGTAATACGGGCAGACCGTCGGTGCCGAGTATCCACTGGTAGTCGCCAGCGGTGAGGGCGGTGTTCATGCCGTCGACGGCTGTCTGCCATTTCACGGTCGCGCCGTCCACCTTCGTGGCATCTACCGTTCCTCCTTCAATACGGAATACTCCTTGCCCGGCATTGCCTCCCCAATAACAGGAAGTTATATCAGCGTAGTTATAACGCACTATAGCTCCATTGTTAGACTCTTTCAATGTACCGTCGAACCAGCAAGCGATGATATCGCCATAATTTGATTCGGCTATACCACAAGTTCCACCATATGATGCAGAAATTTTTCCCGTCACAGAGCAGGCAATGATTTGGCCATGATTTCGGCCCACTATTCCAGCAGTATTTCCACTACTGCCATACAGATTCACATCTATGAGTTGTAGGTTCTTTATCACTCCACGTTCACTTAAGAGTGAACCCAAAAATCCAGTATTATTCATTGCTGAAGAGTTAAATCCTGTAATGCGGTGTCCCTGCCCATTAAAGACGCCGGAGTAGAATGTAAATATGCCTGACCGTGTCCATTCCTTACCCGTCAGGTCGATGTCAGCGGCGAGGGTGCAATTTATCGATTCATCTTTTTGTGAGGCTTCGTTCCATGCCAGCAGGCCGTCGGCGTTATAGACCGTGTAGGTATTGGTGTTGCTGTCGTAGATGTAGCCCAAATCCTCGGCTGTGCCGCTCTCGCCGCCGCCGTCAGCCCATTCACCGATAGTGCAACCCTCTAACGTCAAGCCGGTGGCGTTCACCTTGACGGTGTAGATATAGCGGCTACCCGCTTCTAATACGACGTTGTTCTGCGGGCAGAAGTAGAAGGTGCCGCCGCCGAGTTCCACCCGGATGAACTGCTTGCCTGCCGCAACGGTCTGCGGGGCGGTCAGTGCCTCGTAGGTGTTGCCGCTTGCGTTGTAAGTCTTGATGGCGGTCGGGTTGCCGTTATCGGCGGACAGGCTCACGAGGCTCACCGTGGCACCGTCCACGCTTGTGAATCCCGTACCGGGCTTCAGTTCGATTGCCACGCGTGCCGTGCGGTGGGTAAATTCAAGAGTCGGGTTGTTAAATTCCACCTTCCTGTTCTCAGCGGCGATGAAGTCGCTGTTCTGAAAGTCAGCCAGTTTGCTTTGGTCTTCGGCCACCTTCACGGCAGGCATCTGTGTGATGTCGGCATTGTCGAAGGGCCACCATGCCAATACGGTAATCGGGTCGCGGCTGGTCCAGTAGTGCGGGTCGTTCTCACGTGAAAGCGTGGCACTCTTGAAATCGGTAGAAGCCGTTACGGTGTATTCCTTTACCGCATCGCCCATCTTGAGTGCCACGGAAGTGACGCCCTGCCAGTCGCCGTCCACAGAGGCACGGGTGGAAGGGGCTGCCAGCGGCGTTGCCTCTACGGACAATCCGGTGGCACGGATGACGACGGGGTATTCACCTTCGGGCAGACGGTTATCGCCAGCAAGTTCGTCCTGCGTGCAGGCGGCGAGGGCGAACAGCAGTGCGGTGGCTGCGGGGATAAATAATCTATGTCTCATAATTCTTCATTCTAATCGATTAATTATTAAAATCCTACAGGTCAGCACCCACATCTCCACCGTCTATATCGTTCCACTTTGCAATGGTGGCTTCGCTGACTTCAAGGACTTTGTTGCGTACCTTGACGGTATAGGTATAGTTGTTGCCCGCCTGCAGTGCGCCTTCGGGCACGGTGAGTGTGGCATGATATTCCTGACTTTTGTAATTCACAACCAACGGCAGGGATGCAACTGTCTGCGGGAAGAGGATGATTGATGACGTGAGATTGCCGTCTGCCAAATTCATGGCCAGTTCTCCGGTCTGTGCCCCGTTGTCTGCGGTGGCAATACCGTCGGCCGTGTTGAACGTACCGGTGAGTAACAATCCGTTCAGCGTGTAACGTTCAGGCTTGACCACGCTGAAATCCACGCCGTCGCCCGCCTCGAAGGTAAGGGTTATCTGGCTCATGCGGTGGTGGAAGGAGTTGTCTTCACCGCCTTTGGCGGTTTTGTCGGTGAAGCTTACTACCGGGTTGTTTTTGTCTCCCGTGGCTCCTGAAGCAAAGAGGAAGTCGATGGCAGGCTGGTTCTGCTGCGCCGTGGCATCGGTCGTAGCTGCGAGGATGCCTCCCGCCGCGTTGTACGGATAGTAGGCGCGGAAAGTATGGGTCTTTGTATCTTCGATATAGATGACCTTTCCTGCTGCCTCAAATTTCCCGTTTTTCAGGATGAAAGGCACGTTGCCGTACTGGGAATCGTTGCCGATGTCGGTGATGCCGATACGGTCGCCGGCAGTCCAGGTGGTTCCGCTGGCGCGGGTGGCAGGGGCGATGTCGGCGGTAAACCGGGCGGCCACGGGGTCACCGTTCAGGTTCTCGTTGTCGTTGTTGCAGGCTACCAGTGCGAGGGCGAGCATCGCAAGTGCAAAAAATCTTGTCTTCATTATATTCTGTTATTATATTAGTTAAATTCCATTTCAATAATTGCTGCACCTCAGCAAAATCAAAGCAAGCTTTACTTCTGCGTTCGGTTTGCTAATTATTTACAAATCGGCATTTACATCATCACCTTTCACTTCTTCCCAGCCGTTGATTTCGACTCCGTCCACTTCCATGCCTTCGGGAGTCTCAACCAGCGTTCCGCCGAGGGTCAGCGATTCGCCCTTTCCGGTGTTGAACCCCTTGAGGGCTTCCGTGATGTCGCTTTTCAGCGTCGTGGGGGTCGGGTTGCCGTCCGCATAGCGGATTTCACCCGTCAGCAGTTGTTCCGTGCCGGTCACACCCAGCAACCGCACCGTGGCTTTCCACTTGCCGGCATCGTCACCTTCGGTTATCTTGGTGAAGGGCAGCACGACGTTTGAAGCGGCTCCGTAGGTATCGGTAGCGAAATCGAGAGTTCTGGCTGCACCCGTCAGATGGGCAACAATCTCCGTGATGCGTCCGGCGGCATCCCCCGTCGGTTTGACGACAAGCGTCAGTTCGCGTACCTGCTGCTTCATTGCGGCGGTCAGCGGATAGTCCTTGTCTTTCTCGATGCTCACCTGTTTCGTATAGGTGAAGAACCATCCCGGGGCATTGTTCACAAAGGCATCCGTTCCTGCCCGGTTTCCCGTGGCTGCGGCAATGGTGGCGGTGGTACCATTTACCATGATTCCTTCAGCAGGGTTCCACACCGCAAGGGTGTAGCTGCCCGGAGCAAACAGATGGTTGGGGGCATGGGTGGCGGAAGTCTCCGTACCCGTATAGTCACCCATGGTAACCGTCCATGTGGTAGGTATGTCGATACCCTCACCGCGTGCCGACCAGTCGGCTGTCACCGCAATCTTCCCATAGTCGGGATGCGGCGTGTCATAAAGCGTGTCCTTCACGCAGGAAGAGAGCAGCACGGCGGCTGCCATTCCTACCATATTTATATATTGTCTTGCTTTCATACTCTATTCCTCCGTATTAGAATAACTTCCATACCAATGTCACACCGGCGTTGATGGGGCCACACCAATTTTTTGTCTCGTTGCCACAGCGCACGCGCACACCATCGATGACTTCATATTTTTCGAAATCGGCATTCAGGTAGCCCAAACCGAGGTTGAAATCAAGATCTAATGCCTTGTTTAGTCGCAGCTGATAGCCGGCGGTGATGCCGCCACCCATCAGGTCGCCCTGCTTGCCTGTTTCGGAAAGCTTGTAGTTGAACTGTCCAGCCTTGAACATCGCGCCCAGATGCCAGGCTTTCTTCTCACCCATATAGTAACGTACTTCCGGAGCCACTTCCCAGAGTGCATAGCGGCGGTCTTTGTCACTCCAGCTCCAAGAAGTCCACGAGCCGTTTACGGCAATGCCCCACGATGGACAGATGCGCCATTCAAGTCCTAAATTTGGTGTCAAGGTAGCCCAGCGCAGCAGGTTGGCATGCAGGGAGAGATGATAATCAGTTGTGATTTTGGTTTCCGACAGCGTGTCGGCAAGTGTATTTTGTTGAGCGGTTTTCTCGGCTTCTGCCTTTTCAGCGGCAAGTCGGGCTTCTTCCGCCTTGCGCTGCTCTTCGGCAAGCCGTTCCTGCTCGGCACGCTTCTCGGTTTCTAAGCGTTCGGCTTCCGCCTTGCGTCGTGCTTCTGCTTCCGCATCCGTCACGGCTGTTTCCTTTACCGGTACCGTCAGGCGCACGGTGACAAAATCACCCTCTGTCACATGATTGCGGGTAATGAAGTTTTCTTCCTTGATTTTCGCTCGTGTAATCAGTTCTGATTTCACACGGTTGGCACGAATCTTCGCTGTTGCAAGGTTCTTGACTTCACTGCTCTGCGAATTGCAATATCCGTCAACCAATAGCGGCAGTTTGCCGTCAAGAATTGTTGCTTTGTTGTTTTCGATACATTCCAACAGGCGGGCAAGTTCCGTGTCATTGCCATTCCAAGGCACGTAGAACATGTCCTTCTGCGTAACGAACCGGAAGGTGTAGGTCGTGTCTGCTTTCTGCTGCGCAATGACAGGAAAAGTTAGCGTCATCAGCCACAGAAACAGGGTAAGAAAAGTGATTTTTCTGCTCATATAAACTTGAATTCATTATCTTTGTCATCTCCAAAGGTAATAAATGCCATTCAGCGCCCAAAATATTACAAAAACTTTTTTTGCTAAAACACAGCGTTTTATAAAAATTGTCGTTTGAGCACTTTTCACATTGTCGTCTGAGCACTTATTTTGTCAAATCGGCACTTTTTGAGTTGTCGAATTAGCACTTTTGTGGCTGTCGAATTAGCACTTTTTGTAGTATGAGCACTTTTGGAAAATGGGTTTCTGAGAGCTTTTTCATCGGATTTTTACCACGCAAATCACTTCAGATTTGCTTTTTTCCACTTGGCAGGCGTACATCCTTCCTTCTCGGTAAATAATTTGATAAAGTTACTGCGGGAAAGAAAACCGGAAGACTCAGCCAGCTTCTGTATATTGATCTCCGGATGCTCCTTCAGTATGTTTTTCGCATACTCCAACCGGAGACTGGTTATCCATTCGCGGAATGTCATTTTATACGTAGTCTTGATATAAGCGGAAAGATAGGTACGGTTCGTATGAAGTATTTCGGACAGTTCTTTTATGGTAAGTCCCTGCTGGACATAGCCGTCTGTCTTTATCCAGTTGGCCACTTTCTCTATAATTTCTGTATAGGACACTGGAACTTCTTTCTCAGAAACTATTTTAGGTTCTGTTTCTGTATCTGTCAGAAGTTCTTCTTCAGACTGTATATCTTGCTCAAAAGCATTTTCCACCTGTTCATAGAACAGCAGGTAGTTCTGATAGCTGTAGAAAAGATAGCTGTAGAACGGTATTGACGACAAAATCCAGATAAAAACATATTTGTCTGGCAGAAATGTCAGCAATCCGCATCCGACACCGAAGATAACAGCCCAATAAGTGAATATGGAAAGCCATTCGATATATGTACCTATATCATCCGCCTGAGTTTCATTGAAAATCCGAATGGCTCTACGGTATGCAATTATGACTCTGCGAGCTAAAACGACTCCAAAAACGACTAACCATACAGCTAAAGCAAATAAAGAGAATTTTTGCATGATTCCGCTTGGCAACAGGAACAACACAACTCCGGAAAGAGTTGAAAATATAATCCATAAAATGATATGTGTCCACACACGCCGTTTGGTAATGTAAAAACGATCAAGCAACATTATCAATGCCGAACTGAACAGAGAATAGCACAGGAAGTATGTGGACATGTTCATCAATATGGCAGAATCCGCATTTTTGAATCGGATACCAAAGAAGAAATGTACCGAATAATTTGCCGAAAGCAGCAGCATAGCTATACCCATAATCTGTCGGGAGCGGAGATAATTCTTGAAAATTTTCTTTTCAGGAGTCTTTGCAAACAAAAAATAAAAGCCGAAGAATAACATCAACGGCAGTGCGGTATAAAGTGAAAAACTGTATATAGATGGCTCCATTGTTATGCTTATTTGATTTTGATACAAAGTTACGTCTTTTTCTTCACAAATAGACACATAATCTATGATTTAACGTTATAGATTCGGTCATATTAGATTGAAAAATTATTAGAATTAAAGCCAGTGGTGAAAAATTCAACCACTGGCTTTTTCTGTCAAGACTTCGATATTAAAGTTTTACACCTTTGGATTCCGATAAACCGGGTCTCCCTATAATTAAATGACTGCGTACAAAGTCCACGTGCGGGCTTTCCGGCTGTTGTTCCGTCTGTTTTTTCTCGTTGCCTTGCCGGTTCTCTTCTGTGTTTTCCTGAGCCGGAGCCAGCTCAAGCTGTATCTTGCGGTCCAGTGCGGCGAGTTCGGACTTCAGCTGTTTCAGCTCGTCCTCCTTCTTCCACACCTTGCCCGCTATCTCCTGCAACTGCGGAATCTCCTTTTCCAGCACTTCGTTCTTAGACTTGTACTGGTCGATGATGGTCGGAATCCTCTCCAATGCGTTCAGAAAGTTTCGTGCGGCAGCAATCGGGTCTGCCATCGCCAGATGCCCGTTGTTGTAGGTGTACTTGTAGTTACCCTCCACCACGAAGCGGTTGTCAGTGAACTCCAGACCTTCTTTGAGTGTCCTCTCGCTGACCACCTTTATCGGAAAGCCGTAAAGTTCCCCGACAGCCTTGTACAGTCCACCAGTCATGGCGTTCTTGGCGATTTCCTGCAAACGCTTACCGATGACCTTCTCATCCGTTGAATCCACGCCGTCCACCTTGACAAGATTAAGGCGGCTGCCTTCCTTATCAGTCTGCACAACGGAAAGAAAACGGTTCCAGTCTTCCGTCATGGCTTCGATGAAAGCCGTGTTGTTGCGCAGTTCTCCCGTCTTGGATTCCAGCTTGAACTCCGAATCGCGCTTGCCCTTGTTGAACGACTTGCGTTCCCCTTCGAGCGAGGCGATACGCTTCTCTAATTTCGCCTTATCCAAAAGGTCGGTATTGCCGGAGAGCAACGCCATATACTCCGAGAAGTTCATACCCGATTTTTCGTCCATTGCTCCCTCGTCGATGGTACGTGCGCCCATCGCTCCACTTTTGAGCTGCGATATGAACGTCTGCTTGCAGTGCAGCAGATTGAACTTGTAGCTGTCCAGCGACTTTTCCACCGCGTAGATGATGATATCCACGTTGTTCTCGGCAAAATGCTTGGCAATCTCGTTCCCGGCTCTAACACCCCGTCCGTCACGCTGTTGCAGGTCGGACGGTCGCCACGGTGTATCAAGGTGATGGATGGCGACGCATCTTTTCTGCGCATTCACGCCCGTTCCGAGCATACTTGTGGAGCCGAACAGCACTCGCACTGTCCCTGCGTTCATGGCATCTATCACCGCCTTACGAGCCTTATCCGTCTTACACTCCTGAATGAAGCGCACCTCACTTGCCGGTATGCCGTAATCCTCCACCAACTTGCGTTTTATCTCGCTGTACACGTTCCATCCTTCCCCCGGCTGGTATGTCCCCAAGTCGGAGAACACGAACTGCGTACCCTTGTGCGTCTCGTACTTGTGGTAATACTCTGCAATCATCTTGGCACAATGGCTTGCCTTGTTGTCGGGATGGTCCTCGTAGTTCGGGTCTATCATGCGCATATCAAGAGCCATCTTTCTCGCGTAGTCGGTGGCGATGAGCATCTTCGCCTTTTCCTCCGTTTCCGACAGGGGTAACCTGCCAAGCAGAGTGGCATCGCCGGTTTTGGCAAACTGCATCAGCTTCTGTATGAAGTCCTCCTGCTCCGGTGTGGGCGGTATGTGGTGCAGTATCTCATTCTTGTTTGGTCTGTCCACACCTACATCCTCCGCCGTGCGGTAGTCGGTAATCTCGTTGTAGAAGGCGGCAAGCTCCGGCACCTTGATGAAATAGCGAAAACGCTCCTTCTGAACGATATTGTTCGTTACGTTGAACTCAAAATCGGTCGTCTTTTTGGCGAAGATGGCAGCCCAAGCATCGAAACAGCGGATGTCCTGCCGTTCCAGTTCGTTGGGGCGCAGGTATTTGAAGAGCAGGTACAGTTCCGTCAGACTGTTGGAAATGGTCGTGCCCGAAAGGAACGTAGCCCCCAAGTCCTTGCCCGTGCGTTCCTGTATGGTACGGATGGCAAAGAGCATATTCAGGGCCTTCTGGCTTCCTTCCGAGTTTCCCAATCCCGCCACACGGTCATGACGGGTGTTGAAAGTCAAGTTCTTGAACTGGTGACTCTCGTCAATGAAGATGTGGTCGATGCCCATCTGCTTGAAGTCCACCACATCATCCGTGCGGGACTTGATGGCGTGTTCCACCTTCTCCAGCTTCGCCACAAGGTTGTGCTTGCGCTTCTCCAGCCCTTTCAGCATCGCCCGCGACACGTTCTTGCCCTGCTGTCGCAAGACTTCGAGATTTTCCTCCACCGTGTCAAGCTCCGCCTGCAGGATGCGCTGCTGCAACTCCGGCGACTGCGGTATCTTCCCGAACTGGTCGTGCGACATGATGACGCAATCATAGTCGTTGTTCTTGATGTTGTTGAAGAAACGCACACGGTTGGCGGTCGAGAAATCCTTTTCCGAAGCGTAGAGGATGCGGGCATTCGGATAGGCAGCTTGATAAGTGGCGGCAATCTCCGCGACATTGGCTTTCAGACCAATAATCATCGGCTTGTGCGCCAAGTTCAGACGCTTCATTTCATGCGCTGCAATACACATTATCAGTGTTTTACCTGTTCCAACTTCGTGGTCACAGATCCCGCCTCCGTTCTGTTTTATCATCCAGACGCAATCCTTCTGCGACGGATAAACGCTTTGAATACCCCGGCTTGCCAATCCTTTCAGATTGAGGTCGGGAAACGTCTGGTGCGAACCGTCATACTTCGG
>OGKH01001022.1_pt1 | contig 10902 bp, 10 predicted proteins | sample 1572421 | NCBI WGS metagenome assembly OGKH01 (sample SAMEA2582084, study PRJEB24529) | metagenome | biome: Human gut stool | place: China | collected 2011
CCATATCATCGCATTTTGTAATCACACCACCATGGTATTTTTCAATCATCGCAATAGTACGGTTTAATAAGTTACCTAAATCATTAGATAAATCTGCATTAATTTTTATAACGAAGTTAGGTAACGTAAAGTTGCCGTCATTACCTAACGTAATCTCGCTTAATAAGTAATAACGCAAAGAATCTGCACCATATGTATCAATCAATGGGATTGGATCGATTACGTTCCCCAAGGATTTACTCATCTTTGTACCATCTACAATCATCCAACCGTGTCCAAATACCTTTTTTGGTAATGGCAACTCAAGGCTCATGAGCATCATAGGCCAAATAATAGTATGGAAACGTACGATTTCCTTACCTACTAAATGGAGATCTGCAGGCCAGTATTTTTTATATAGTTCACCATCACCATCAAATGGAGAGAGTGCACTAATATAGTTCACTAATGCATCGAACCAAACATATACTACATGTTTAGGATCAAATGGAACCTTGATTCCCCAATCAAAGGATGTACGAGACACCGCCAAGTCTTCTAGACCTTGCTTTACAAATTGAATCATCTCATTACGACGAGATTCAGGCTGAATAAAGTCAGGATTCTCTTCAATAAACTTAAGCCATTGATCCGTATATTTACCGAGTTTGAAGAAATAACTTTCCTCTTTAACACGCTCTACAGGGCGACCGCAATCCGGACAAGTATGATTAGGTCCTAGCTTCTGCTCTGTCCAAAAAGTTTCGTCTGGTGTACAATACCAGCCTTCATATTCTGCTTTGTAAATATCGCCCTTCTCATAAGCTTTTGTAAATAACGCTTGAACAACCTTTTCATGACGTTCATCGGTAGTCCGAATAAAATCGTCATTGGAAATATGCATTTTTTCCCACAATGCTTTAAAACCATTTACAATATTTGTAGTATATTCAAGAGGAGTAATACCTTGTGCTTCTGCAGCACGTTGGATTTTTTGGCCATGTTCATCTGAACCAGTCAAAAAACGTACATCATATCCTGCTAATCGTTTAAAACGTGCGATTGTATCGGCTACAGATGTACAGTACGTATGACCAATGTGCAACTTAGCACTTGGATAATAAATAGGTGTCGTAATATAATACGTTTTCTTTGTGTCTCCCATGATGAGCCTCCTTCTAACCTTCGAATGGGAAGGTTTAACGTTCTACAATATTATATACATCCCGGCGGGAAACGTTAAAACGCTTTGCCACCTGGCGAATAGCTTCTTTTTTAGGTACCCCAGTATCTACAAGGGCTTGCACAGCATCTTCATAAGATACTGGTTCATCCAACACTTCACAAGTATCGGACTCCACTGTATCAGCACCGCCTACGATAAGGACGAATTCACCTTTATAGGTGAGCTGTTCTAAATCCTTTACAAGGCTTTCTAGATCGGTGCGTACAAAGGTTTCAAACTTCTTCGTCAGTTCCCTTGCCACCGTTATAGAGCGATTACCAAAGACTTCATACATATCTTGTAAAACCTCTTGTAGTCGATGTGGGGCTTCGTAAAACAGCAAGGTTCCCGTCACTTGTGAAAGTCTTTTTAATTCTTCAATACGATGTTTCCCCCGTTTAGGCAAGAACCCTGCAAAGGTAAAGGATTTAGTATCTAAACCTGATGCAATAAGCGCTGTTAACGCTGCATTAGCACCTGGCAAAGGTACTACAGTTATGCCTTCTTCAATAGCCTTTGTTACAAGGTCTGCCCCTGGATCAGAAATAGCAGGCATGCCTGCATCACTGACACAAGCTACCGACTGTCCTTCTAATAAGAGACCTATAATATAGGCCCCCTTCTCCTCCTTATTATGTTCATGATAAGAAATCAAAGGCTTTTTAATATCAAAATGTTTTAACAATATGCCCGTATGACGCGTATCCTCAGCCGCAATAGCATCTACCTCACCCAAAATACGAACAGATCGATATGTCATATCTTCTAAATTACCAATCGGTGTAGGCACCAAGTATAAGGTGCCCCATTCATTATCGTTCATACCAAGAGGACACCTCCTTCGTGTACACATTCGTTTTTTTGTAAACGATGAGTGGTGGCTCAAGTACAAGACCTGCCTGACCTTGAAAAATAGACTCTATCAAAACTAATTTTGCTGGTTTATCTAGCATACCATGAACAAACCGAATTCGTTTTGCTTGAAAGTTAAACCTTTCTAGTTCATGTAATACATATTGCAACCGACTAGCACTATAAATCATCCACAAGCGACCTTTACATTTAATAAAGGACTGTACCGCTTTCAGAACATCACATAAAGTTGTATGTCCATCATGAAGTGCTAAAGTACGCTCTTCAGATGTAGGCTTTGCACCGCTTTCACAATCATAAAAAGGGGGATTAACAATAACACCATCAAAAGGCTTATCTTGTATATCGCGATATGTCATATGCCGATAATCGCCACATAACATATTTACCACATCTTGTTTACGATTATGTTCTACGCTACGCTTAGCCAACTCAACGAGAGTTTCATTAATTTCTATACCTGTAATATGACCTGCCCCTAATGACGTACCTATAAGCGGCATAACCCCTGACCCCGTTCCAAGATCAACATAAGTATGACGACCATTAAAACGACAAAAATGAATGAGTGCTATGGCGTCAAAGGAAAAGCGAAACATATCAGAACGCTGATAAATCTGTAAGCCATCGATAATTAAATCATCAAGTCGTTCTTGATCATTCATCAGGCAATGCCACCTCGGACCATTTCAAATCGATAGTACGGCCCGCTTCGAGCTGTACCTTTACAGTATGCTTATGATGATTTACCTTTAAAACTTTACCAATACCTTCATCGGTAACAACCTCCTTACCAATACCAGGAGGGGCTATATCTTGAGGAGATTGAGTGCGTTCCTTCTTCACATATAGGTCGCCACCTTTTTTATATAAATCATCTTCGTAGTTAAGACAACACATCAATCGACCACATACACCAGAAATTTTCGTAGGATTTAAGCTCAAATTTTGATCCTTTGCCATGCGAATCGATACAGGCGTAAAGTCACCTAAGAAATTTGAACAACACAAAGGTCGACCACAAGCACCAATACCATTTAGTACTTTAGCCTCATCACGGACACCCACTTGGCGTAACTCGATGCGCGTTCTAAATATAGTTGCCAAATCTTTAACGAGCTCACGGAAGTCAATACGGCCATCTGCAGTAAAGAAGAATATAATCTTATTCATATCAAATGTGTATTCCACATTGATAAGTTTCATCGGTAACTTGCGTTTTTCAATTTTTTCGAGACAAATTTCAAAAGCTTTTTCTTCGCGCTCTTTATTCTTCTCGATTTGTTTCAAATCCTTCGACGTCGCCTGTCTAATAACAGGCTTAACAGGGGCAACAACAGAATCTTCAAAGACCTCTTTAGGTCCAATCACAACTGTGCCGTATTCTACACCACGTGCTGTTTCAACGATAACCCCATCCCCAACAGATAGTTCTAATTGTTCAGGCTGAAAATAATAAATCTTTCCCGCCTTTTTAAAGCATACGCCAACTATGGTTAGCATTTAATCCTCCTCCCGAGCATCATGAAGGGCGATACTAAGACCGTCCACCACGAGAGCGGTTTTTATATGTAAGCGCAAAGCCCGTTCTGCTTGCAATGTTTCAGTAACAACCTCTGACAATGCTTGCATAGACCAGCGCGGTAATAATCGTAATAATTGAGTTTTGTACATAGGTACTTGTAATTGCGTGTCTTGAGCCCCCATTTTAAGAGCCATCATATCTCTACTTACAAGGCGTAGCCAGTGCATCAATTCCGTTAGACTTTCACGAGATAAGCTTTCACAAGCTAAGGAAATCATAGAAAACCATCGCGTTTCAAATGCCAACATATCCATCACCTTAACGGCTAACTCTAGCATTTCAATGCGACCTTGTGTCGTCAGTTTCTCCACCAATTGTGGATTACCATGACCAGCTAACAAAGCCTGTTCTATATCACCGGTAATTCCACGCGCTACAAGAGCGGTGCGAATCGTATCTACATCAACACTGTTAAAACCAACGCCCATACATCTAGAAATGATGGTAGGCAATACGGTGTTAATCTTGTTCGTAATAATGATGAAGTACACCTGTTCAGGTGGCTCTTCAATGGTTTTTAGCATAGCATTTGCCATAACTGCATTGGCTGTGTGAAAGTCCTCCACAATGACAACGCGGTTCCCATTGCCCGCCACAGACAGATGATTTTGTAATAATGAATACCACTGCTCTACCTTTAAGGTTGTTTTCATAGGGCGAATCCAAAAGGCATCACCCTTATCCATATAGATAGGTAATCCTTCGGCTTCGATACGTTTTTCTGTATCCCCATTTGCTAAACGGGCTTCCTTAACCTCTGCTAAATAAGATTCCCCCTTAGGTTGAGAGAATACTTGACGTCCTAGTAATAAAGACGCTAGGCCTATGGCCATATCTAGCTTGCCAAGACCAGATTCGCCATAAAACAAGAGACTATGAGGTAATGCATTACGACTTACAAGTTCAGATAGGTGTGCCTTAATCGAATCTTGACCAATTATAGAATCAAAATATGTCATAGCGCCTCCTATCAATACATGCTCAATATTAATATTATATAGGAAAAAGGCGACTTTTAAAAGAGTCGCCTTTTTCTAAGGTAGTAGATTTTCTACTACACTATATACATCATTATGAATTTCTTCAATAGTACGCAACGTATACTGACTAGACTCAGCTTTATTAGCACAAGGTATACGGTGCCATTGATAACGCTTTACTAATTCTTCATACGCATCGTGAACGGCTACTAAATATGCATGATTTCCTTCGTGAATATCACCAGTATTGCCCCCAGTTTTACCAGTGCGCTCCGCCATAAGGGCTTCGCTCACTTCAAGGGGCATATCCAAAAGGCATACCGCATCAGGTTTAGGCAAGCCAAATTTTTGGAACTCAAAATCTTCAAGCCAATCTAAAAATGCAGTGCGTTCCTTCGGATCATCGTATTTTACCATTTGGTGCACCATGTTAGACGTTGTATAACGATCTGCAATAATGATACCCCCATTGTTATAAAACTGCTCCCAGTCAGTTCTAAAGGAAGCAAATCGATCAATAGCGTACATAGAGCTTGCCACATAAGGATTTACATCATGTACATCTTTACCAAATTCACCAGCTAAATACATTTTAATAGGCATAGCGGCGCCGCTATCATAGTTTGGAAAGCTCACAGACTTAACGGCATGCCCTTCTTTGGTCAAGCGTTCTACTAAGAGTTTAGTTTGTGTAGCCTTACCGCTGCCATCTCCACCTTCTAATATAATCAAAGTCCCCATAATTACTCCTGTAATACCCAAATTGTTTCCAATGTCATATCATCAGCACCATTCGGTACAAAACCTAAAGCCTTGCGATTCTCTATATATTGTAACACAGAGGCACTAATCTCTTCACCTACTGCTACACAGGGAATACCTGGTGGATAATAAGCAATTGTCTCCCCTGCAATGCGATGAAGTGCTTCTTTTAAAGGTACTTGCTCACGATTTGCATACATAGCATTACGAGGGGTTATGCGCACAATAGGCGCTGGCAGCAGCGCAGAATCTTTACTAATGTCTTGCAATTGCTCTTCCTCTGTTTTATTAAATTCTTTAAATGCACGTAACACCTTTTCACTTACAGCTTGTACAGCCTTAATAAGAGCAGTTACAGACTCGTTTGTATCACCTATGGTAATGAGCACTAGCACATGATGAGCTTGTACTAACTCCACCTCAATATGATGTTCTCGTAACATCCGTTCAAAAGCAACGCCTGTGAGCCCTAATTCTTTAGCATCAATCAGCACCTTAGTACAATCATAATTTATTACCCGCTCTTGAATATCTGTGTATTCCATAGTAGCAATACCAGAAATTTTATTGAGTTCCTCACGTAAGTACACACTCAACTCTACTGCACGACTTACTAAATCATTACCTGCTGTGGCTAATTGATGGCGCGCCATATCTAAAGAAGCAAGAAAAATATAGTTTGGACTTGTACTTTGTAGCATTTGATGCATTTGCGTAATACGCCGCTTATTAATTTTTTTACCTTGCCCTAATAGCCAAGATGTTTGTGTCAAAGAGCCAACAGATTTATGTGTACTTTGAGCCACCAAATCTGCTCCAGCCTCTATAGCTTCTATAGGTAAACTTTCAAAGAACGGCAAATGAGGACCATGAGCTTCATCAACAAGTACAATAAGGCCCCGCTTATGAGCCTCTTTTATAATATTAACAATATCTATGCCCACTCCATAATAGTTTGGATAAACTAAAAGAATCGCCTTTGCCTCTAGATGTGCATCCATTGATTTGATAGCATTTTCTAATGATACTCCTAGTGGAATCCCCCAGCGTTCATCAAAATCACAGTCCATATATACTGGTTTGGCTCCTGAGAGGACAAGCCCACTAATAACAGAACGATGTGCTTCTCGAGGAATGATAATGGTTTCATCAGGACCTACAGTCCCCATAATCATGGCTTCGATCAAAGCTGTAGTACCATTAATAGAAAACCAACAACAATCAGCTCCATATAATTCGGCTGTTAAGTCTTGCGCTTCTTTTAATTCCCGTTCAGGTTCATGTAAATCATCTAAAGCATACATAACACCTAAGTCATAGGGTAATGCTGCTCCCATCCAGTTCTTTAAAAGTTGAGGTGCTTCAACGCCTATCTTATGACCTGGCGTATGAAAGGGCACGAAATGTTGTTCTTTATATGATTCTAAAGCCTCTACAAAAGGCATTTTTTCTTGATTACTCATATGTACCTCGTAAAAAGGGCATGAATCTCAATGAGACTCATGCCCTTATGCATGTATTTATCGCTGTGGACGACGTTTAGGATTGAATTGATTCATGCCTTTATCCATACCTACCTCTAGGGTGCCTAATACGGCTTTTACCGTATCCTTAATACCTTTTTGTACCTTCTCTTGCGACTCTTCACTAAATGGTGCTAAAACGTGATCAATGACAGTCCATTGTGGTAACGGACGTCCAATTCCCACGCGGAATCGAGGAAAATTTTCTGTTCCTATATGGGAAATTAAGGATTTAATCCCATTATGTCCACCCGAACTACCGTTTGGTCGAATACGCAACTTACCTATAGGTAAATCCATGTCATCATAAATACAATACACATCAGATGGATCAATTTTGTAGTACCGCATTAACGGTCCTACAGACTCACCACTTAGATTCATAAATGTTTGCGGCTTTACAAGTAATACTTTCTCACCATCTACGGTAATACTGCATACCTCAGCACGTTGCTCCTCTCTCCAAGGCGTGTGAGGGACACTATCGGCAATGGCATCAATAACCATAAATCCAATATTATGTTTTGTCTTTTCGTATTGCTTGCCGGGGTTACCGAGGCCTACTACTAATTTCAAAAATCACCTATTATTTATCAAATAAATTACTTACAGACACTTCATGGAAGATACGCATAATTGCTTCACCCAACAATGGAGCTACGGATAATTGCGTAATATTTGGTAAGTTGCAATTTTCCGGCAATGGAATAGTATTAGTAACGATAAGTTCCTTAATATTGGAATTTGCAATTCGTTCACTTGCCGGATCTGTCAACACTGCATGTGTAACAGCGGCGGTAACGGATTTAGCACCGAATTCTTCCAATGCTTTAGCACCTTCAACCAAGGATCCAGCCGTATCTACGATATCATCGATAATAATACAGTTTTTACCTGCCACATCACCGATGAGATTCATAACTTTAGCCACACCTGGTTCAGGGCGTTTTTTCTCAATGATTGCAATCGGTGCACCAATGCGGTCAGCCAAATCACGAGCTCTTGTAACACCGCCAAGGTCAGGAGATACAACGATAACATCTTCCATATTTTTTTCATTAATATATTTTACATGTTCCTTGTAAACTGTTTTATACTGCGCAAACGGGCAGCTGGCGCAGCATTGTTTCGCCTTTGTCTGAATCTGCGGAGGCATAAATTCGGCAAATTCCACATTTTTGTAATTTGGACACGAAAAACAGCCGGATGCATAGCGATCCAGCTCAAGAGTTTCTGTATAGAAAACTTCTTTGAAATTTTTTTGCAGACCGACGGCTTTGATCAATGGAGATCTACCGACTCTGGCATACGGTGTTATTTTCATATACCCCAGCTCCTGTTTTTAAGTATCACTAAAAAACCTAAAAAACTGGCTTAAGGGTATTGCAAATAAACTTCTGTTAAGATATAATAATCCCAGAAGCCAGTCATAGATTAATGATTGGTTATAAGGTCTTTCTTGGCGGTTGGACCTATCTATTCCCAATGTCTCCGGAGTCCCAATTCTGGAGACATTTTTTTCTATTTCCCACTATACAATAATTGGGGGAGATTGTAAATCAAAAAAAAAGTCACAAAATAGTGGGTATTTTAACGCCTGCTATTTTTTTTGTCAAAATCTGCCCTTATTTTGGAGGCAGAAATGAAATTTTGTTAAAACCACAGTGTTTAACAGAAAAAAACAAACGACACATTTGACAGGGTAAAATTTTTCAAAGTGGGTAAATTTCGATTTTTAAAAGAATAAACGACACATTTGACAGGGTAAAGTTGGATCAGAGGGGTAAATCTTGATTTTTTTTAGAAACAAACGACACATTTAACGGGGTAAAATTTTTCAAAGTGGGTAAATTTATAATTTTAAAAAAAACAAACGACACATTTGACAGGGTAAAATTAATTATATTATGAAATTTGCCTGTTTTTAGAAACAAACGACACATTTAACGGGGTAAAATTAATGCAAAGTGGGTAAATTTATGATTCCTGAAAAAACAAACGACACATTTGACGGGGTAAAATTATCATGACAGGGAAAAATGATTTTTTACGAGAAAAACAAACGACACATTTGACGGGGTATTTTTTTAAAATGAAATAAACGACACATATAACAGGGTAAAATACAACGAAAATAAACAAACGACACATTTGACGGGGTAAAATTGTCATAACAGGGTAAAATTATATTATTATCAGGGTAAATTTTAATTTTAAGGGAAAAATTGCTTTTATTTTGAAAAGAAAATCTTAAAAATAAACAAACGACATGTTTAACAGGGTATTTTTGAAAAAAGCCCATGGTTTTTAATCCATGGGCGGTATCTGTTATTGTAAGTTATTGTTATCTTCTAACTGGTGGGTTTCGGAATATCCGTAAGCTATTATTTCCGTTTTCGTGAGTTCTTTAAAACTAATCCTGACTGAAGTATTCCTGTGTACAAGTTCATAAGTTTCTACGACTACCCCTTCAGCTATCAGCGTGTCAAGGTGTTTTGTGAGTTCCTTAATAAACACAGAATTTGGTACTTTTATCAATTTCATATGCGTTCGGAAAAATTTGATGGTTAAGGTAGTTTCATTCATCCCTCTTGAATAACAGGCAAGTCGTTCCTGTTGGAGAAGCATCAGGATGGCTCTTGTTTGATATGAAGATATCCTTGTGTATGATTCAGCTTCGATCTGTATATAAGAATTAGTTATATAACTATTCTTCCACTCCGCACTTGGGGAGAATGTCAGTATGTTCTGTTCCCTGTCAATGTTTATGGAGTTAATGAAGCCGATACTTGACTGCGTTTTTATATCTCCTGTTTCCTTGTTATACTCTGTATAGGAGTATCCGAGATATTTCAGACGTTGGAGCCGGGACGCTATATCATCGTAAGTGGATTTCCTTGGTCTGGTTTCTCGACGGCCGACCTTTTGGACGAAATCCCTGAAGTCACAGGAAATAAATGGCTCTCCAATATTTTCACCGCTTATCATGCTAAATAGCTGAGTAACGATAGCCTGATCCATAGTGTCTAGTTCGCGGACATTTACTCCAATGTTAAAATTATTTAATTTTTTAACCAACTGTTCCTCCGTCATTTCCATATCGACTGTAAAATCGGCTGGAAGAAGTGGAGTATATCTCATATCCATAACATTTGTTCCATCGTCTTCATCCTGATAGGTATACTTCGAAGATAATACAACTTCCTTATTAGGGGTGATTGAGGGTTTTGCTTCAATGTCCGCTGTACGATAGGAGGATAATGGTTTAGTTGTAAAATCTGATGGCACCTTCATGTTAAAACCTTCCAGAGAACCATTGAATTGATTCTGCAGGATCAGTAATGATTCACACGTAATGTCATACAGGAAGGCTCTGGCAACGGAATAGTCAGGTTTGTCTGGACAAAAGAAAAAGTCTGTCAGGTAGGCGGTTCGATTTTTTTTCCATTCGTCAATGATCTTTGCTGTTTCTGCCATACATTCTTCTATGTCTATATTTTTTTTCTCATATCTTTTTGCGATTTGTACTCCCTCTGCATAATGTCTCAATGACTCTGGGTTACCAGCGGTTATTTTGCCTTTTAATTCTTCCTGGATTGGTCTGTACCAGTTCTTGTTATAGTTCCTTTTTTTTGCAAGATAAGAGGAAATTGCCTGGTTTAATGGCTCCGCGGAAAGTGCGATGTATAGCCCGTAAGAGATTATATCTTCCAGTGATATTTCCGAAGCATCAGATAGTTCTGATATTTCACAAAGATATTTCTTTTTTAAAACGTCTTCCGGAGCTTTATCCTTAATCCGGAATTCATAGAGATCAACGAGTTCATCTGACAAATATTTCCGAATAAAGACAGCAGATGTTTTATACCGTAAATAAAGAGAGCTTTCTTCGTTTGTATCCAATTGTTATGACGGTTTTCTCGAAGTTACGTATTTTTACGGTATTCAATGTTACTTCTATCACCGTACCGTCCG
>OGKH01001026.1_pt1 | contig 10881 bp, 5 predicted proteins | sample 1572421 | NCBI WGS metagenome assembly OGKH01 (sample SAMEA2582084, study PRJEB24529) | metagenome | biome: Human gut stool | place: China | collected 2011
AAAAAATCATCAAGGGGAACCAACGATTGAACGTGTTCGTGTTAATAAAAAATAGTTGATTATACAAAGTATATATAACAATACAACGTATAAGGCTCATAAAAATATAGTATAAGCCCCGTAAAACCATAGCGGCTAGTATATCTTATAGGATGTACTAGCCGCTATTTGTGTCGTATAAATAAAATTAATATAAGGAATCAGTTACAAGTGCTTAAAAATTCATAATATTTTCATAAAACCATATCTAATTTATTGAAAATATGAATATCATATGATATTTTTATACATGTACGCATAAAACTAGACTATTATTGTCTACTTTTATAAATGAATGAGTTATCAATAATAAATGATATATATTAGTATGAGGAGATACGTGGACTGTGAATAAGATTTTTAAAGTCATTTGGTCTAAATCAAAACAATGTTACGTTGTTGTATCGGAAATTACGAAGAATACAACGGGGAAAAAGAAAATTATAGTAGCTAGTATTCTGGCAGGGCTAGCGATGTCAACAATGGGGCCGAATGTAATGGCGGTGTCCTCCATTCCGTTTACTGATAAACCATCATCAGCACTTGGTAATGGTTCAGTTAAATCAGGGACAACCAATGGTGTCGCTATAGGTAATGCAGCCTATAGTGATTCTAATCAATCCATCGCAATTGGTTTTAGAAGTCTTGCATCAGGTACCTTCCTAGGCGGTTCCATTAAGCCATCTGTTGCAGTCGGTGCAGGCGCACATGCTGAAGGCAATAATACAGTTGCCATAGGTACTGTTGCAGAGAATAGAGCTTCCTATGGTGTTTCATTGGGGAATGAAAGCAAGGTAACATCCGGATCAGATTATGGGATTGCTATTGGTTTTCAAACGCAAGTATCAAATGTTCATGGTATGGCAATAGGGGAAAAGGCTAGTGCATCAGGTTTTATTGGTATGGCTCTTGGTGCGAATGCAAAAGCTACAGGGTCCTATTCTTATGCTGGAGGTCTTGACTCCGAATCTGGTGGCGAGGCGGCTATTGCGGTTGGTAAATCTGCTAGTGCTGGTGGTGGTGATGCTGTAGCTATTGGTACGTCATCTCAAGCTACTGGGGGAGATTCTATCGCTTTAGGTAAAAATGCGAATGCTAGTAATGGTGACTCTATAGCCATTGGTCAAGATACAGTATCTGATAAAATCAATTCTGTAGCACTCGGAAAGACTTCTAAAGCTACTGGCGCCTCTGCAACTGCACTGGGGCCACAAGCAAAGGCAACTGGCTCTACGGCGGTGGCAATTGGTCTCAATTCAGAGGCTAATCAAAGCGCTACGGTTGCTGTTGGTTATAATTCTGCTGCTAGTGGTGAAAATGCTGCCGCCTATGGTAACACAGCAAAGGCAGCTGGTAAGAACTCATTAGCACTAGGTGCAAATACACAAGCTACTGTAGAAGGTGGCGTAGCATTGGGTGCAGGATCCATTGCGAATACAGTAGCTGGTGCTGGCTATAATCCGAATACAGGACGAACAAATACATTTACTGGCTTATCTGGTAATGCGTTAACAAGCACTTGGGCCGCTGTTTCTATTGGCGATGGTACCAATACACGTCAATTAACAGGTCTTGCAGCTGGTACTAACAATACTGATGCGGTCAACGTAGCACAACTTAAGAGCATGAACCTTGCTTTCACAGCCGACGGTAGCACACAAGGCGACGTTAATTTGACAAATAGTGCATTAAACGTAGTCGGTGATAGTACCTATATTACGACAAAGGGCAATAATCAAACGCTCACCATTTCTGGTAAAAAGCAAAATATTACTGTTACGAATGGTACGGCTAGTGCTAGTGCAGGCATGGCGGACGCCAATAATGTAGCGCAAGCGATTAACCAAGCAAATGCGGATCAAACCATTAGCTATAAGGTGAATGGTGGTACGGCTAATACGGTTAAGGTATCCGATGGTCTTAATTTTAAAAATGGTACAACTACGGTGGCTACGGTAGGTGCGAATGGACAAGTAACTTATGACTTGAATACGACAACGAAACAATCGATTACGGATTCGTCAACAGCTGTCAATCGTACGATTGCCCTTGGTGGCTCCACAGGATCCACGACGGCTAAAAAATTGGCTTCTGGAGATGTTAAATTTAACATTAAGGGCCAAACCGGTACCAATGCGTTGATTTCGACATCTGCTAGTGGCGATGATGTAACCATTGCACCAACCGCTAAATTGACAGCCGCTGTAACAGCAGCTGAAAATGCAGCGAATAAAGACTTGTCTAACTTGAATGCAGCTGGTGATACGTACATTAAAAATCTTGCTAAATCCGCTGCTTCTTGGAATGTAGAAACGAATGGTGCTGGTACAACCGCTGTAGCTGGTGGCGACACTGTTAACTTCATCGATGGCGATAACATCGCTATTACGAATACAGGTCGATCCATTACAATTGGTACAGCTAAAAATGTATCCTTCGATAAAGTCACTGTTGGTGGCATTGTTCTTGATAAAACAGCTGGTATCAATGCTGGTAATAAGGAAATTAAAGGCGTTGCTAATGCTACATCCGCTGATGCTGCTGTTAATAAGGGCCAAATGGATGCTGCTATCACTGCAGCTGCTGGTGGATCCTTATCTACTGAAAAGGTAGTTGCTAAAACATTGACTGGTGATAATAACCTTGCTACTGTAGCAGGTCAAACTGGTACAGCTAAGGGTGAAACATACGAAGTCTCTGTTTCTGAAAATGCTGTTAAAGCAGTAGCTGCTACTGCTGCACAAGATGCTGTTAAGGTAGCTGGTACAGGCCTTGCTACTGTAAGCGATACTACAGCAGCTGGTGTTAAAACATACACCGTAAATGTAGACGAAGGCAAACTTGTTATCGACGATACTACTGGTAAAATTGGTGCGAATGGTGCTACACAAGGTACTACACAAGGTAAAAACGGCGTAGCCACTACGCAAGATGTAGCATCTGTAGTAAATAGTGCTATCGATAAGACAAAACAAGCGTTAGATGATGCTAAACATAACTTTGCTGGTGATGATGCGACCGTTATTAGCCGTAAACATGGCGAACAACTTAACATCAAGGGCGGTGCAAGTACAACAGCATCTGATCTTACATCTGGTAACATCGCAGTCGTAGGTGACACAACATCTGGCACATTAAACATTAAGATGGCAAAAGCCTTAACCGGTTTAACATCTGCTACTTACACCGATGCAGCTGGTAATACACAAACTGTAACAGGTGGTTCCTCTACGATTTCTGATGCAGCTGGTAATTCTACGGTTGTATCTAAAGGCGGTGTAACTACTACCGATGGTACGAATACAACGACTGTAGCTCCATCTGGTATTACTGCAACCGATGGCACTCATACCGTTACTCTTGGTGGCTCTGGTATCAGTGCAGGTGGTACAGAAATTAAGAATGTTGGCAAAGCAACCACTGATGATGCTGCGGTTAACAAGAAACAAATGGATGACGCTGTGAAGGCAGCTACTGATTCCATCAGCACATTAGGGGATAACAAAGTATCCTTAGGTAGTGATTCTGGTACAACAACAGCTAAGAAATTAAGCACAACTGGTGGTATTAAATTCAACATCAAAGGTGATACTGGTGCGAATGCACTCATTACTACATCTGCCACAGGTGATGATGTAACCATCGCTCCAACTGCTAAGTTGAGTGCTGCTGTAACGGCTGCAGAAAACTCCGCTAATAAAGACTTGTCCAACTTGTCTACTGCTGGTAATACATATATTCAAAACCTTGCAAAATCTGCCGCGTCTTGGAATGTAGAAACCAATGGCGCTGGTACAACTGCTGTAGCTGGTGGCGACACTATTAACTTCATCAATGGTGATAACATCGCTATTACAAATACAGGTCGTTCCATTACAATTGGTACCGCTAAAAACGTATCCTTCGATAAAGTCACTGTTGGTGGCGTAGTTATCGATAAGAATAATGGTATCGATGCAGGTGGTAAGGAAATTACAAATGTAGGTCCTGCTACATCTGGTAACTCTGCTGTTAACAAGACACAAATGGATACAGCGATTACTAATGCTGTTAACAAAGCAACAACTGATGCTAAACATGATTTCGGTGGCGATGATACAACTGTTGTTACACGTAAACATGGTGAAAAACTTAACATCAAGGGTGGCGCTTCTACAACAGCAGCTGATCTTACATCTGGTAACATCGCAGTTCTTGGTGATGCTGCAACAGGCACATTGAACATTCGCATGGCCAAAGCATTAACTGGCTTAAGCAGTGCTACTTTCACAACACCTAGTGGCACAACTGTTATCAATGGTGGCGGTATGACTATTACGCCAAGTACAACTGGTGCGGCACCTATTTCCATCACAACTGGTGGCATCAACGCTGGTAATACAGAAATTAAAAATGTGGCTGCTGGTACAACGCCTAATTCCGCTGTTAATAAACAACAAATGGATAGTGCGATTTCTAATGCTACGGCTAACGTAGGTTTCAGTACAGCTGGTAATACAGGTACTGGTAGTGTAAGCAATGGTCAAACATTGACCATCACTGGTACAAATGGTATTGAAACGAATGCAAGTGGTCAAAGTATCACAGTAGGCCTTGATGCTGCAACACGTGCCCAAATCAATAATGCTACAACAACTGCTAATAATGCAGCTAAGAAGGATTTGAGCAATATTGATAATGCTGGTAAACAAGTTATTAAGGATACAGCTGCTTGGAATGTGAAAGTTAATAGCGGTACACCTGAAACTGTAAAAGGTGGAGATACAGTTACTTTCAACGATGGCGATAATATCAAGGTTACGAATACTGGTAAAGATATTACCATTGCTACTAAGAAAGATGTTTCTTTCGATAAGGTGACTGTTGGTAATGTAGTAATTGATAAAAATACTAACCGTATCAGTGGTTTGGCTAATGCAGCTAATAATGATGAAGCTGTAAACTTGGGTCAAATGAATGCCGCTATTAGTACTGCAACTGCAGGCACAGGTACTATTAAATACAAGGCTAATGGTGGTACTCAAAATTCTGTAGCGTTGACTACTGGTTTTGATTTCAAAGGTGATAGCAACATTCAAATCACAGCTGATCCTGCCAACTCTGGTGTTATTAATTACAAATTGAATCCTGCATTGACAGGTATTACCTCTATTAGTGGTGGTACTGGTGCTCCTACTATTACGCTTAATGCTGGTAGTGGTTCTACACCTGGTAATGTATCCATCAATAGTAATCTAGATATGGGTGGTAAACAAATCAATAATATTGGTGCTGCTACTCATGCTGGTGATGCAGTTAATAAAGCACAAATGGACCAAGCATTGCAAAATATTGCTGGTGCATCTAGTAATGCTGCTAAGTCTTATGCGTATAAGGCTGGTGCAGGCGCTGCCGCATTGGCTGCATTGAAACCAATTCAATACGATCCATTGGAACCAACACAAATTATGGCTGGTATTGGTAATTACAAATCTCAAACAGCCGTAGCACTTGGTGTGGCTCATTACACTAATGAAAACACTATGTTTAACTTAGGTGTTTCCTTAGATAGCCACGATGGTATCGTAAATGCTGGTGTAACCCACAAATTTGGATATAGCCCTGAAAAGAAAGCTATTCCAGATAAATATAAAGGTGGTCCTATCAGTTCTATCTACGTAATGCAAGATGAAGTGACAGCATTACAAGCAATTGTTCAAAAACAAGCTGCTGAAAATGAAGCCCTTCGTCAACAAAACGAAGATATGCAACGCAAGGTAGATATGATTCTATCTAAGATTCATTAATTCCAATAATTTTAAACATTCCCTCTTGTATACAGAAGATTAGTTAGAATTAATGAATATAGGGCTATTTGGTGGTTAGCCATTGTACTATCAAGGTGGCTGACTACTCCCTAGTGGGAAAACAAACGGACTCTATCTTACTTTTCTTATACACACTCTCTTATAGATAGAGTTCGTTTGTTATTGATAGTGTATAGTTATAACAGTACATACGGAGTCGCATTGTTACTGTTATCTGAGACGTAAGGGATAAGAGGAGTAACATATGAAATCTGTATTGAAGAAAAGTCGTTTATTTATAATGTTAGCATCTTTGTTAGGGGTGGTGAGTCCAATGGCTCAAGCAGCCGATTTAGTTCCTGTTCAGCCAACAGTCGCTGTTGTTGATGAACAACATCAGGCGATTAGCTGGGCAAATTTAATGCTCAATGGGTTTTTACAACATCATACAGGCGCGTCTATTAATGAAATTTCTTTTGATGCTACCGATACAGTCGTTACATTGACTGTTGGCGGTTTTAATAAAGACGGTGTATATAAGGCGGTATTTACAAATACAGCAAATGAAGTTAAGGATGAAAAGGTTGGTAAACTTACCAAAACTGTAGAAAAAACAGCCTTTGATCCATCTACTATTTTGCCTCCTGCTGTAGCTGTAAACTTTGCTTATGCACAAGCTGAAGGTAAGGCAACAAGCCTTTTAAGCTGGGCTGTTAAAACCGATAAAGGCACGCCACAATATACTGTTGTGTTTGCCACAAAAGATAAGAAAATCATTACTGTAGTATTCGATGCAGTGAGCGGAAAATTGTTAAGTGTAACTAAATAGCTTAAACGCAAATAATAATATTTATATTAATGTATATAATGTATATATATAGTGTTTAGGTATAGCGTTACAAAATAGAATATTATGCACGAAACCTCGCTTTTCTTGATGAGAAAGGCGAGGTTTTTGTGGATGTTTATTTTTTAAGTTGTAGCATAAACTATAAGATTAATAAAAATATCATAATTAATTGACTTTGTCAAGTGTAGTATGAGATACTAACATAATAGAGGAGGTGATATTATGGCTAGTGCTGAACATGTTAAAGGTTTAATTCGTGCTCATTTAGAGCAAGATAATGCTCGCTTTAAAACTATTGTTCTACAGATTGCTGCTAATGAGGCCCGCCAAGGTCATATGGCAGTAGCTAGAGATTTAAAACAATTAAGTGAGAAATTGTCTAATACTAATAATATTGTACAAATTAATAATAATCCTTTACTAGAAATGTATATGCCTAATGATAAAATCTCTGAATTGATCGTATCTGATAATCAAAAGATTAAAATTAATCGTATACTTGAAGAGTTTAAGAATCGCGATAAACTACAAGCTTATGGTTTGTCTAATCGTCGCAAAATTTTATTGGAAGGGGCTCCTGGCACAGGAAAAACTTTTACCGCTTCTGTAATTGCATCTGAATTAAAAATTCCTTTGTTTGTCGTACAAATGGATAAAATTGTTACCAAATTTATGGGGGAAACGAGTGCAAAACTAAGACTTGTTTTTGAAGATATTAAAAAGACTATGGGTGTCTATTTCTTTGATGAATTTGATGCAATAGGCGCTAATCGAAGTTTAGATAACGAGGTTGGTGAAGCAAGACGAATACTAAATTCATTTTTACAATTTATAGAACAAGATGATTCTAATAGTATTATTATTGCTGCGACTAATAATCATAGACTACTAGACCAAGCATTATTTAGACGGTTCGATGATGTGATTCATTATGCAATGCCTGAAGATGATGAAATCAGAGCTATTTTTGAAAAGAAGCTAGTAAAAAAATACTATACAGGGAAGATAAATACATCCTTAATAGAGGCAGCTAAGGGATTAAGCCAATCTGAAATTATTAGTGCTTGTGATGATTGCTTTAAATCAGCTATCCTATATAATAAACAATTTAATGAAGCTGATTTAATTGCTGTTATGAAAGATAAAGGCTTATATTCTCGAATCATGGAGGCTTAGAATGTAAGGATGGAGAAGGCAAATATTTTTCTAAGTAACACTAAAGAATCGATGCCATATAAAACAACAAGGGGAGGTAGAGACAAACATAATTATCCTGTCTTGACTCAACCTCTAGCACATGTACGTAAATTAAAGCAAGAGTTGAATTCAATCTTTAATAGTGCTATTACTCCCAAACAAGTTGTCGCTATAAAGGCAAAGGATGGTTTTTATCTCGATGTATCAGGTCAACAGGGATATGAGTTAAACTATAAATCTTTAGAAGATGAAAGAGCGGGTATACAATTATTAAATATTCAGTCAGAGAATGACTTAACAAAGGCTACTGTATTTGTGCCCAAAAATAAAGTATCTAATTTAATTCGCAAATTTGATAAATTTGAGTCGACCATAGGCATTGGTGATAAGCCTAAAAATAATGATTTAGTTCGCAGTATAGATACCATTAGGGAAGCGGATGTAGCGTCCTTCTGGCAGGGACCGTATGAAAATATTCCTACACCAGATATTCGAGTTTGGTGTGAAGTTTGGTTAAGTACGGAGAAACGAAATGATAGTGATGTACTTACCGAGTTTCAATCATTATTGGACGAATTCAATATAGCATATAAAGATGAGCATATTATTTTTCCTGAACGAATTGTCATATTGATTTTGGTGAATTATAATGATTTAGTTGATTTATTACAATGCTCTAAGTATATTGCAGAATTGAATAAGTGCGAGGAACCTAATTCTTTCTTCATTAAGGAATCTTTAACGGCGCAGTATGATTGGGTCGATGATATAAAAAATCGTTTACAACCTGAGGATAGTAATGCCACAATATGTTTATTAGATACTGGAGTTTCTACGGCACATCCATTGCTTGAACCATTCATACATGAACAGGATATTCATACTGTTTTTGATGATGGTGATATAAGTGATTCTGATGGTCATGGTACAGGTATGGCAGGTGTAGCACTATATCATGATTTAAATCAATCGTTATTATCTCACGATACTATTAGTATTCCTTATAGAATTGAAAGCTCTAAAATCTTAAGAAACCAAGAAAATGATCCGGAGTTATATGGTGCTATTACAGCCCAAGGCATTCTTTTTAATGAAATTGAAAATCCTGATAAGGATAGATCTATTTGTATGGCCGTAACAACTGATGCTACTGATGGACACCCCACATCATGGTCGGGGGCTATTGATGAGATTGTAGCAGGTGTTAATATATTTGGGGCGGATAATGAAGATAAACGTCTAATGCTTATCAGTGCTGGAAATGTTAAATTATCTGAATTTCGAGATATAAAGTATCCTGATGTTAATATCAATTCTTACGTACAAAACCCAGGGCAATCTTGGAATGCGTTAACAGTTGGAGCATATAATTCTAAAATTCGAATTGATGATACTGCTTTTTTAGGCTGTCATCCAGTTGCAGATGTTGGTGAATTATCTCCTTATAGTAGTACATCAGTTTTCTGGGATAATAAATGGCCTATTAAACCTGAAATTCTCATGGATGGGGGAAATATAGTTTATCAAGATAATTTTTATAGTAATTGTGATGACTTATCCCTGTTAACAACGAACCATAAGTTATCTAAAAATCTGTTTTCCACTATTTGGGCAACGAGTGCTGCAACAGCTCAAGCCAGTAAATTATCTGCAGAAATATACTGTAAATATCCTAATGCATGGCCTGAGACGATACGTGCTTTAATGGTGCATTCTGCTAGATGGACTGATAAGATGAAACAACAGTTTTTACCAGCAGAATCACCTAAAAAAAGTGATATTCGTGTTTTGTTAAGAGCCTGTGGGTATGGTGTTCCTAGTCTAGAACGAGCGGTATCTTGTAAAAATAATTATGTTAATATGATTATCGAAGAAGAATTACAGCCTTTTGATTTTGATAAAAGGGTTGTAACTAATGAACTTCATATTCATACATTACCTTGGCCAAAAGAAGTGTTAGAATCGTTAGGTGATGAAGAGGTAGAGTTACGAGTTACGTTATCATACTATATTGAACCGAGTCCAGGTCATATAGGTTGGAAAGATAAATATACGTACCAATCTTGTGGGCTGCGCTTTGAACTTAAAAATAGTATGGAATCACTTGATGATTTTAAAAAACGAATCAATAAAATTGCAAGAGATGAAGATCCTAATTGGCATAATGGATTAGGAAAATCTACATCATGGTATTTGGGGACTAAAAATAGAAATGTTGGCTCTATACATTCTGATTTTATGTGTGTACCTGCCGTCGATTTATCAAATGCCAATGATATAGCCGTATATCCTGTTGGTGGTTGGTGGAAAAATCGAAAACGTTTAAAGAGATATTATGATAAAATCCGATACTCTTTAATTATTTCGTTGAGCACAAAAGAATCTGAAGTAGATTTCTATACACCAATCATTACTGAAGTTCAAATACCTACAATAGTAGAAATATCATAAGTTTAATTTTTTATAATGATATAAAAAGTGGTTATCAACATAAAGTTGATAACCACTTTTTAGGTAAGATATTATTATTTAATTTCTGCTTTCAAATCAATAATGTTTTTAGCAGCTACGCAGCCAGGGCAGTCACAGAATTCTGCACCTTGTGCTTTGATAGATTTAGCATGTTGTAATAGGTTAGCTGCGCCTTCTGCTCCAAGGATTTGTGCAGCGAGTTCAGAGCCAGCAAAGCCGATTGTTTCATCGATAAGAGCAATGTTTTGTTCCGCTACAGATACGAGTTGTTTTGTGAGTTCAGCCTGTTTAGGGGTGTCTTCTGCATCGATCCAAGATTGAGCGAATTCCTTTACTGTTTCATTGCTTGTTGGAGCATCTAATAAAGCTCGTACAAGTTCTGTTAATTGTGTATGTGTCATGATAGTCTCCTTTATATAACTACTAACTATAGTTTTGGAATAGTGCATTTAGTATCGTATGAGCATCTGTTCCTTTTGTTGAGTTCATTATAGCACCTACAATAATTTTGAATAGTAGAATGATTTGCGATAGATA
>OGKH01001028.1_pt1 | contig 10842 bp, 11 predicted proteins | sample 1572421 | NCBI WGS metagenome assembly OGKH01 (sample SAMEA2582084, study PRJEB24529) | metagenome | biome: Human gut stool | place: China | collected 2011
GCATAGGACAAAAAAGTCTCTATTTAAATTGTCTATTTTATTGACAGGGGACCAATGACCGTGTAGCACGTTTTCATGTTCAGACAGTAACGGTTGATTTGTTTTCACCATATCGTCGCCTCATTGCGGAAGCCTTTCCACATGCAATTATTATTGCAGATCATTTTCATATCGTTGCACAAGCATATCGTACCTTAAATAATACTCGCTTAATGGTGATGAAACACTGTGGGAGTAATAGTCATGAATGGCGAGCTCTAAAGCATTACTGGAAACTATTACTTACTCCCAGCGAAAATCTTAAATATGACAATTATTGGTCGCGTCGCAATTTTGCTTATTCTCAATTAACTGATGTTGAGGTTATTCACCGCCTATTGTCTTTTGATAGTCAGCTAAAGCAAGCCTATGAATATTACCAAACACTATTATTGACTGTACATTCGGCTAATAGACATCGTTTGAAGCTGTTGCTTCAAACTAAATTGACTGCTTTACCTAAACCACTCCAAAAAGTACAACGTACACTACGTCGCCATAAAGAGGAAATTCTAGCTAGTTTCCAGAAAGATCAAAATTACACTAAATATACTAATGGACCGGTAGAAGGAACTAACAATAAGATAAAGGTCATTAAACGTACAGCCTATGGATTCCGTAACTTTTATAACTTTAGGGTTCGAATCTTAATTGCTTTACCGCCATCCTACTTCGCCATCAACTGGAAAAGTAAACAAACAGCTCGTGTTACAAGAACACGAGCTACCTGAAAATCTATTCAATTTTATGCATCAGTACTTCTTGACGAAGAACCGATGTATTTACGCAGGACGCTCTTTTTTCAATATGTGTGGATATAATGCTTACGTTACTTATTGCGCCGCTTTCTTCTTATTATGGCGGTAAACCCATGCGGTCAGAATCGGAGTCAAAATCGCAGTAATAACAACAGCAGCGGTAATCTGAGCGGTAGCTGTTCCTACTACTGCTTTATAGCTAGCATCAACTGCCGCCAATGCAGCTGGGGTGGCCATGTTGGCGCCGGCACAACTAGAAATTGCAGCGCCAGCAACTCCGGAACCCCCAGTTAATTTGTCAGCAAGAATCGTGAAGATGCCACCGACGAAGGTAACGATAAAGCCTAAAAGGATACCAGATAAACCACCGGTGAAGATTTGCTGAAAGTTCATCGTACAACCTAATGCAAACCCAACAACAACAATCGATGCGTTCATCCCGTCATTCAGAATTTTCTTAACTGTTGGGAAGAGATTAGCCAGCACCATACCTACTAATAGTGGCAAGATCGTGGCAACCAGTGTAATGAAGGAGAATGAAGCCAAGCCAGAGGAAGCTAGAGCAATCATTGTAATATAAGGGCCCACGGCTAGGATGGTAATTCCAACAGCAGCCTCATCGATATTATCCCCAAAGTCATGAACAATTCCAGCATACATAGCATTATTAGCACAGGACATTGCTCCAATAATTGCTAACGCACTCAGACCTAGAAAATTATTATTAAGGACTTTACCGACAAACAAACCAAGTGCAACCGCCACGATAACCTTTGTTAAAATGATCGTTCCACCACGCTTGATAGCGGCACCCGTTGATTTGAAGGAAATTGAACCACCAATAACGAAAAGGAAAGCTCCAACAAGAGCGCCAGATCCCTGTGCTAGTGGAGTTGTAAAACCACCTATTTTCAGCCATGAAGGAAAGATAGAGTTAATGCATGCGCCAATAAACATGGGAATAATGATGTTCCCACCGGGGATAGAGAACTTCTTTTTTGCCTTTTTAGTAGAATTCATAGTTATCTGTCCCTTCTTTAGCCATCCATCACGATACCACCGTCACAGTCACCAATTTCTCCGGTGATAAAGCTGGCCTCATCACAACCAAAGAAGAGAATCATTTGTGCAATTTCAACCGGCTCAGCAGCACGTCCTAGTGGAATCATGCCGATTACTTTTGCATTTTTCTCAGGGTCTTCTGATAATGAAGTCGTCATCGATGTGTGGGTGAACGAAGGAGCAACCGCATTAGCCGAAATACCGTACTTTCCACCTTCCTTGGCAATTGCTTTGGTAAACCCGTTGAGTCCGGCTTTAGAAGAAGCATAGGCTACAGTCCCTAATAGGCCACCACCAATCTTACCAGCAACAGAAGAAACATTAACGATTCGACCACCGTCATTGTCCTTAAAATGCTGCCAAATAGCATGAACAGTGTTATATGGGCCAGTTAGGTTAATCTTGATTGTCCGGTCCCATTCTTCTGGTGGAAGGTCATCAAAGGACTTAGCGCTGATAATTCCTGCAACATTGATCAAGGCGTGGATCCTACCAAAATCACCAATTATCTTACTAAATTGTTCATTAACTTCGTTACGGTTTCCCTGGTCAACATGATAGGCTTTTACCTTGCCGTTGAGTTCTGCAGCCGTTGCTTGGGCAGCAGCATCATCAATATCTAATAAGGCAACTTTACCGCCACCATTGACGATCCCTTTAACAATCTCTTTTCCAATGCCTTTAGCACCGCCGGTTACAATTACATTCTTACCTTGATAATCATAAATCATTGCTCTCGCCTCTAAATTGAATAGAACATCTTCACTATTTATCACATAAACGCTTATAGGCTAATTATATCATATATAATATTATTAATTTAGCGGTATAAAAATAATATAACCACCTATTAAAACTTTAAATTACCCGAAATGTCAATTTAAATTAGAAAAAAGTTGAGAGTTGTTCATTGGTGACGTGACTTAAGAATTCTTCAAGCGGTGTGTGGTAAGCAAGTGACTTTCGTGGAATATTGTTCCTTCGATGCATTAGTTGAGTAATTAGTTCATCTGGTAAATTACGAAAATCTAGGTGTTTACTGAGGCCATCACGACGTAAGATACCATTATTGTTCTCATTCAAGCCCCGTTGGTTAGGCGCCCCAACCTCCGCAAAGTAAGTATGAAGATCATGCTTATTGGCAATCTCACGCCAGCCGGCAAACTCTTTACCATTATCAAAGGTGATTGACTTAACAAAATGACGAGGCATTTTAGAAAGCCACTTATCTAAGTGGTAATTGATTGCTTCATCCGTCTTGCGATGAACATTAAGAACGATCATCACTTTGGACTGTCGCTCTACTAGTGTCATTACCGCACCATGATGGGCTTTCCCTTGCACGGTGTCTGCTTCAAAGTGGCCAAATTCGTGTTGGTAGTGAGGAAAGTCTTGGTATCGCTGGTAGATACTACGACCGAGATGCCCCGCCTTACCACGACGTTCAACATAGCCATTCGGGTGCCGTTTACCCTTCATTGGTAATTGTCGGACGTTGAGATTGTATTGCCCGCGGGCAAACATTCGATAAAGGGTTCGCATACTACAGCTAATCGTCCGTTCTGCCCGACCAATGATCGTATCAGGCGTCCAGCCATCTTTAACCTGTTCGCTGATATAACTGACCTCGTTTTTGGACAACTGAGTACGCTTGCGGCCACAATGTTGCTTATTACGCTGGTAGGCTTTGAGATATTATTCAATTGTCTTACCGCTATCTAGGAAACGATAGATACGGTAGATAGTTTCCTGGCTTCGTTTAAGAAGTTTAGCAGCCTGGTAAGCTTTTGTACCCTGATGCCAAAAATCAGCTATGAGGGTCAATTCGCATGTGGTAAGATGTTTATAGGTCATTTGTGATTGCCTTTCTTTTGATTAGGGATACTCAAAAGTGCGTACAATACCCCTTAGGGTTGACACTTTAAATAATAAAAGTGTGAATCCTAAGGGGTATTGTACGACGATAATCATTCTAGAATTACATTTTGATGGTCATAATGGCGATCATTTATTGGTTTTAATATCGAACTTTTATCATTAAATTTATAGTGTATGTGGAAAACAAGTGTGTGCTAAAATTAAACCTAATTATAAAAAATATAGTCCCCTTCAAATTTTATTTGAAAATATTAATGGGAGCTAAAACTGACCCACAATCTGGTTAATATGGTGGTCGGTAAAAAAGTTAAGTTAGTTTAACTAGAAAGTTAATAGGTGCATGATATGTTTATTTTGCTGCTCATAAAAAAACGGTTTTTAATTTACCTGACATATAAGTCTCATCTTTTTATATTAAGCTTTTTGCGATATCTGATAAAGGTCGTCCGCTTAATCCCGGTATTACGAGCCACATCTACATCACTCATGCCCGCCTGATAAAGTTTAAAAGCATGTTGCAACCGGGGATCATCTTTGGCATATTGAGGCTTCCGACCATGATATTTGCCTTGTTGTTTAGCCAGGGCAGTTATTATTCGTGCGTTTGGGTAATTTCCTTGTAGCGGTAACAAGAAATTTCGTGATCGTTGACCAGCCCAGCAGCTTGCATAAAAGAATATACAACGACCGGACCCGTAAACTTAAAACCATCTGACTTCATTTGATTACTAATTTGCCTAGCAGTTTGATCGGTCCTGGGTAGATCTTTATGTGATTGATAATGATGTTGAATTGGTGTCCACTTGATGAAGTCCCAGAGGTACTGATTGAATGATTTATTTTGAGTTTCGAGTGAATCAATAATCCTTGCATTAGAAATAATTGCTAAGATTTTCCGTCGGTTTCGAATAATTTTGTCATTAGTCAACAATTGGGGGAGTTGGGAGTCTAGCATTTGAACTGTTCGATAATCAAAATTTTCAAATGCAGCCTTCAAAGCCTGCCGCTTATTGAGCACCGTCTGCCAACTTAATCCGGCTTGCATAATTTCTAAAGACAAGAGTTCGAATAGCATTCGGTTATTATGGCAGGGCCGACCCCACTCATGATCGTGATAGTCTCTTAGAAGAGCATTATCCGTATTAGCCCATGAACATCTGGTTAGATTTGTCTTCAAGAAAATCCTCCTTAAACCAACGTGCCAAAGGAATATTAATTCTTATCTGACGCTTACTAGTTAATGCAACCACATCGTTTTTAACCAATTGCGATAGTAGTCTGGTTCCCAACGCTCCCGATAAGTGGGGTAGGCGTTCCGAAAAATCAATACACGTCTGCAAACGCGTTTGCTGGACTGATTCCACTAGAAAATGGCTAAATTGACGTTTCCCTTGAGCAGTTAAAACATAGTTATCCAAAGATAGTCTCTCAACTAAGTGGTTTTGGTTTAACCATTGGAATAGTTGCACCCCCGCCTGTCCAGCTAAATGATGATAACAAGTTCTGGCCTGACCAATTTGAATAGCTAATTTCCGCTGAGACAGCTTATCCCACGTTTTTTTTCCCAGATCAGATGTCGATTTGGTTACGTCAGTTAATTTGAAGTAACTTCTGCCGGCGAAGAAACGTCGCTCTATTAATCGGTCCTTCTCTAATTTTTTAAGCTGTTGTTGGCCAATCAGATGGTCAATATTAGTCGCTTTGCAAATCTCATTGAGAGTCAAAAACCTCTGGCAACTCAATGTTGATAGTATTTTTTCAGTTAACATGTTTAAAATCCTCCTTTAAATTAATTTTCTTGATTTAAATATGAATAGAACCCGGGAATGAGATCGGCAATTAAGCTGGTCGGGGAGTACAATACAAATTTACGGTCCTTTTGAGTTTTGACTAACCTAGCTTGTTTTAGAAGCTTTAAATGATGGGACACTGTGGATGCACTCATGGTCATAATCTGACCTAATGATTGAGTTGTTAGGGGTTCATCAGCTAAATACTTCAGCATTCGCAATCGAACCGGATCACTTAAAGCCTTAAATACACTGACTAACTCATCTGTATTCACCTTAGTTTTTATTTTATTAAGAGAATCATAGGTAATGGTTACTCCGCCGGCAAAACGATCAACAAAAAGATGCGGCCAAACAAAATAACTTGGTACCAATAAAATGACATCGTGGTTTCCTAAATCAATTTGCTGGTCAAATGGTTTAGTGACGATTAGCTGATCTTGTTGCCAATGCAATCGATCAACCTCCAGATGATTAACAAGCTTGACAAAGCCATTATCTCGTAAATATTTTGACTGATCTTTAATTTCATTAACCAGAAATTGGCTAAGAGAACGATCTACCCAAGTTTGATCAAAAACTCGGTTTCGATAATCTGCAATAAATGCAAATAGCTGCTCATAAACCTTGGCAGGATTAACGCGCAAGTCTTTTAAGAGTTGGTGTGGATTAGTTGGTTGATAATCTCGCCACTCCAAGCTTTTAGCCATTTTAGGAATAAATTGATTTTCGCGCTGCTGAGCAACTTGTACCAAGCTTTTGACGACAACTTGTGGATCCTCGTGAGATAAAAATTGTTTTAAATTGTCGATTTCATCATCTAAGTTCGCGGTTAGCTGTTCAAAGTTATTAAAAAATATTGGCGGCGTTCCTAATTCATAAATTAATTCAAAATAGTGGAGTTGATTAAAAAAATCGTCGGTTAAGGATCGTTGTGCTTCCAGTGCCCAATCGATGTTCATACCATGGTGACGGGGGTTCAATAGCACATGTAGGCTTCTAAACAATTCATTTAGCGGAGAATATACAAACTGAATTCGTTGAGTAAGGGTTTCATTGGTTTGACAGGCATAGTTGCCGAACTTAATTTTAATAGTCATAAATGTTGCCTTTCGATTTCAAAATTGTAGAATCGTTTGATTGTACTTAAAAACAATTCTATCATGAAATTACGGTAATTCAAGGGAGGTCCTTTTTATGATTAATGATAGTAGGTGTGTGTATAATGACTAAGCGAACTAAGAATCACTTAATCATTCTTATTGCTGGCATGGGAATGTTACTTTCGACATTAGATACTGGAATTATTAATGTTGCGTTACCTTTTTTGCAGCATCAGTTTCACTCGACTACCAGTATTGCTGCTCTAAGTGTAGTTGGCTATACAACTAGCTTAGCAGTGTTGATTTTGCCCTTCGGTTATCTAAGCGATCAAATTGGTAAGCTCAAAGTTTCTTTGACCGGATTAATAATATTTGGCTTCGGATCGATTTTATGTGGGTTAGCGACTAATATTTCGGGTCTGATTATCTTTCGGATTATTCAAGGGATTGGCGCAGCTGCTTTACAAGCAACATCAGCTGCTCTAATCACCACGCTTATGGATCACGACCGTGTCTCCAAGGCTCTGGGGATACTAGGAATCATGATTGGCTTGGGTCCTATTCTAGGACCATCAATTGGCGGTTTCTTTTTAGCTTTAAATGTATGGCGATTAATTTTCTGGATCAATGTGCCTTTCGCAATATTAGGATTGATTTGTAATTACTTATTGATTCACCAAATTCATGAAAATACTGCGAAGCAAAGATTTGATTTATCGGGTAGCATTATTAATGCCACAATGATTATTTGTTTATTGGCTGGTTTTTCGCTTCTCAGTAAGGCAACTAGTTTCAAGCTGGCTGTTCCACTAATTATTTGCGGATTAGTTTTAGGGGTATGCTTCTATACATTTGAATTTAGACTAAATGAGCCTCTAGTAGACTTCCGAACTCTTTCTAAAGCCCCCAAGATCTGGCTATATCTGCTACAAACCGCAGTCTTTGGATTTGCATCGGCAATTGTCTTTTTAATTCCGCCCTTTCTTTTCGAAAAGGTTATGCATATTGACGTTGGAGTAACGGGACTATTAGTCCTAGGTGCACCGGTTGGATTAGTCATTTTCTCACGGGTTTCTGGTAGTCAAAATGACGGTTCCAAAAATCAGAAGTTTAGCCGTTGGGGTCTCGTGGTTATTGCACTAGCCTTTGCTGGTTTGCTTTTAGTTGGTGTTCAATGGCCGCCAATTGTTGTAACTAGTTGCCTGTTCCTATTTGGTGTCGGTGGAGGTTATTTTCAGCCAGCTAATATTGGCAATATCATGCAATCAGGTTCCGCTAACAGCCAAGGTACAATCGGTTCACTACAACGAATGGTGCAAAACATCGCCATTGCAAGTGGTACAGCTATAGGATCAACCTTGATTAATTTAACCTCCCCTAATCTCTTCCTCGGGATTCAAGTAAATTGGTATTTGGCTTTATTCGTAGTAGTCATCATTATCATTGCTGACATTTTAATAAATTTTTTATATTCCAAAAACATTTAAATGGATTTACTAATCTAGTTAAGATTATTGAGTAGACAAACAGGGAACGCCTTTGTTAGTTAGCACTGCCTAACTGAAAGGGCGTTCCCTGTTTCCCCTGATCCCGTATTTTTTACGATATCGAATAAAAGTTGTTCGCTTAATCCCGGTATTACGGGCCACATCTACATCACTCATACCACCTTGATAGAGCTTAAAAGCATGTTGCAAGCGGGGGTACTGTACCCTGTCAAGTTGACACATTAAATAGTAAAGACTAGTTGGTGGCACCTACATCTCTTTAAATACTAAAAACCTTTATTTCCGCACTTTTGTCACTATGTACTTTTCACTTTATGTTATATAATTTCAAATAATTTCATTTAAATAGGGTAAATTTCTCAACACTTCAAAAAAATAGAATACTGAGCTAGAGGTTATCTTATTGTGGAGGATGACTTTTTATTTTCCTCGTTGTTTTTAAAGATATTTCTCTATATTTGAATTCATATTTTCTCTATGAATATCAGCTGCCGCAGAGAGCGGGAGCAGTATAGTTGTTATCTTTGAAGAATAAGCGTATAGTTAAGGAAATAATTGAGCACTCACTCAATACGTGAGGAGCAAAGGAGTTCATAAAATGGTTGTTCAAGCAATACAATATAGTCGTTTCGGTAATGAAGGAGTGTTAGATTTAGTGAATATTAAATCTGATTCTTTAAAAGTGAATCAAGTCAGGGTAGAAGTTCATGCCGTTGGTTTAAATCCTATTGATTACAAGACTTTTGAGAGTGCAAAACCACTTAGATTTCTATCTTTTATGGCGAAACTAAGGAATCCCAGTCGTTGGTTTGAGTCGAAATCATCTCTTTTTCCAAGAGGTGTTGGTAGGGATTTTGCTGGAGTTATCACAGAAATTGGTGAAGGAGTAAATACCTTTGCAGTAGGGGACAAGGTTTTTGGATCAATAATCAGTGACCCTGGATTGGGGACCAAGAGGGGAGCTTTGGCAACAGAAATTTGTGTCAATGAATCGGAAATTGTATTGAAACCAAAGATGATTGATATGAACCACGCAGCTACTATGGGTGTAGCCTCTTTAGCTGTGGGTGGCGCTTTTAGAAAAATAGAGTTAAATTCTAAAGATGTTGTAGTTATTTCAGCAGCAACAGGTGGTATTGGAAGTATTGCAGTACAGTATGCAGTTGCTAAGGGTGCAACGGTTATCGGAATTGCAAGTAAGAAGAATTCAGAATATCTCAAGTCCTTAGGTGCCATACCAGTAGCTTACGAAGAGAACATTCAAAATGCTCTTCTATCAGCAACTCCAAAACCGATTACAAAATTCTTGGATTGCTATGGAAGTGATTACGTTAAGTTAGCTTTTAGTCTAGGTTTGAAGGGGAGTGAGATTGGAACTCTAGTACCCTCTCCATATGTTATGATAAGAGGAGTTCAGTTCACGGGTCCGAGACATTCTACATATGATGACTTTAAAACTTTAGCGGAGATGGTCTCAGATGGAAAGGTTCAGCTAAATATTGATCAAGTGTATGACTTTTCTCTAAAGTCAGTTAGAGAAGCATATCGTAGTCTGAAATTGGGACACACTCGAGGTAAGAAAGTCGTAAAAGTAAGAGAGTAGCAGGGACTAGTGATGGAAAGTTTAGAACAAAAGTATGCTCAGACATTAGAAAATAGCAATTTGAGTTTAAAACAACGTCAAGTACTGTTATCAAGTCTAAAGTTATTTGCAGAAATTGGTTTTGAAAACACAACAGCCAGTCTTATCGCCAAGGAAGCTGGAGTCTCAGAAGGGACGGTTTTTAGTTACTTTAAGACCAAGGAAGGTATCTTAGAAGCAATTTTATCGACTTTTCTTGAGCAAGTTATTCCAGATGTGATTGCTGATTTTTCTAAGAAGAAATTTACAGCAAACCAAGAGACTTTTTCAGTGTTTTTGAGAAGTATTGTTCGGGATAGACTAGTTTTTATTCAGGAGAATCAAATGCAAGTTAAAATTCTCTTGAGTCGTTCTTTTATCGATAATGCTATTTCTAACCAGTTAGGAAATGTTATTGTTCACTCTATTATTAGTCCAATTAGTCCAATTCTGAATCAGTTTAAAGAAAAGGGCCTCATCAGAAATTGGACAAACGAAAGAATCGTTCGCTACATTTTAGCCTTGAGTCTTTCTTATGTTCTTCCAATGATGTTGAATGATAATGAGGAACTAGATATAGATGAGGCAGTAAATGAAATAGTTGAATGTCTGTCTTTTGCTTTAGTAGAAGTAGAATAAATCTTGATTGTAAGCTTACTATTTTAAGTAGTGAGCTTTTTTTAAACTAACATAAAAATCCCCAATCATAATGATTGAGGATTGAGCAAATGAATCTTGGCTCTATAATTTCTGTAGTGGGTAACTGGGCCTAGAATAAAAAGTGTACAAGTTAAATAGAGACTCTGGAAACTCATTCAACAGGGTACAGTAAAAGCTATGGTAAGAAGCACAGTTGTTTGCATTCCGATTAATAAATGATACCACTCTAACATGATTCCCATCATTTTCTCAAAATAGTTTTGCTGCTTATAAAAAACAGTTTTTAATTTTGGGGGTACACGTCACTGACATATAAGTCTCATCTTTTTATATTAAACTTTTTGCGATATCTGATAAAGGTCGTCCGTTTAATCCCGGTATTTCGAGCCACATCAATGTCACTCATGCCTGCCTGGTAAAGCT
>OGKH01001030.1_pt1 | contig 10813 bp, 10 predicted proteins | sample 1572421 | NCBI WGS metagenome assembly OGKH01 (sample SAMEA2582084, study PRJEB24529) | metagenome | biome: Human gut stool | place: China | collected 2011
AAAAGGGAGACATAACGATGAAGGCCGGGCAGAACAAAAAAACTGTCCGGGTGGAGTTCGTCATGTCCGAGCAGGATGCGGAGCTAGTAAAGGGGCGCATGGCGGAGCTTGGCATTACCAACCTCTCCGCTTACCTTCGGAAGATGGCGGTGGACGGCTACATTATTCACCTTGACATGGGCGATATTCAGGAAATGGTGCGCCTCCTTCGTATCTGTTCCAATAACTGGAGGATCTGCGTACCCGGTTGGACGGCCTCTGGGATGGCATGGATAAGCTGCTGCGGGGATTTGCGAACATTTCGTAAACAGGAAGAAACACCGTTGCTTTCCGTGGTCCGGCACGGTAGAATTTTTATAGGGAATAAACTTCCCTATCGAAAGGAGGCGGGCGTATGCGTCTGATTGGTAAACTGTTGGCACTCCCCTTTGTCCTGGTTATGGGGATCCTTTATTTGGTTTGTAAATTTCTTGTTGTGATTTCCGGCGCTGTGCTGGGAATTTTATCAGGAATTGTTTTTCTGGCGGCGCTGGTGCTGTTCTTCATTGCCGGATTCTGGCCGGGGCTGTCCTGGCTGGTGGTTGCATTTCTTTTAAGTCCTTACGGTCTGCCGATGGCGGCGGCCTGGCTTGTTGGCATGATCGGCGGCGTAAATGGCTCCCTGAAAGATTTTATATTTGGTTAAACAGGTTCGGCGGGGCGCATTGGCAGCCCCGCCCTTTTTCTATAATTACGGCTGTCTGTCAAGGCAGCTTTTTGATTGGAGGGATTTCATTGAAAGATACAACGCCAATTTATTTCCATTCTGCCACCTATGCGTATGAGCATGGGGAGCTGGATCAGTACCACGCTTCCCACAAGGCAAACATTGCGTGCAGGGAGGCAATCGAACAGGCCATAACGGACAACTACCGGGATAACCGTTTAGGTACGGCATGTGTGCAGCAGGTCTTACAGCAGTTTGATCCTGGCCGGATTTTTTATGTCCTTGCCAACACGGTCCGGCAGAAAGATTATGACGGGCGCATTTCACGGGACAATAAAGCATGGGCGCAGACGGTTCCGGTCTGTGAGGATACGGTTTCGGATATGACCGGAATGTTTGCTTTGCCGTGGACCGCTGCAATCCCGGACTTACCGACCTGTTTCTCTCCCAGGCCAGGCGGGAATGTCCGCTTACTCAGGAACAAAAGCCCTCTGTCCGAGACAGCCTAAATCAACATGCCGGACGGCAGGCAGCGCATAAGGATAAACCAAAAACGAAAAAAGAACACGCACGATAACATAATGATTTTCAGACTAAGGAGGTGACGATATGGCGACCACACGGCTGATGCCTCTGCACATTGGAAAAGGCCGGGATATTTCCACGGCCATTGCAGACATCATTGACTACGTGGAGAATCCACAGAAAACCGATTTTGGGAAATTTATTTATGGCTATGAGTGTGATACCCGGATTGCCGACGCGGAGTTTCTTCTATCCAAGCGGCAGTATGCGAACCTGACCGGACGAAACCAGGGCGCGGACGATGTGATCGCCTACCATCTCCGGCAGGCTTTCAAGCCCGGCGAGGTCACGCCGGAAGAAGCGAACCAGATTGGGCGGGAGCTTGCTCTGAAACTGACAAAAGGCAATCACGCTTTTGTTGTCTGTACCCATGTAGACAAGCACCATGTCCATAACCACATCATCATAAATTCCACAACGCTGGACTGTCAGAAAAAGTTCCGCAACTTCTGGGGATCCACCTGGGCAATCCGGCGCATGAATGACAAGCTGTGCTTAGAGCATGGTCTTTCCATTGTAGAGGATCCGAAGCCCAGCCGGGATCACTATGGTACATGGCTGGGAAATAAAAAACAGCCCTCCCACCAGGAACAGATCCGCTGTGCCATTGACGCGGCCCTGGAAGAAAAGCCGAAGGACTTTGAAGAACTGTTGAAGAAGCTGGAGGCGGCCGGGATTGAAGTCAACCGGGAGCGAAAGTACCTTCGTTTTCGCTTGTCGCCGTAAGATAGATATACCCGGTGTGACACGCTGAAAGGCGACTATACCGAGCAGGCTATCAAAGAACGGATCACAGGCGCCCGGATAGTAAAGCCGCGCCGTACCTCTCCCCAAAAGCCGGTTTCCAAAGTCGGGCTGCTAGTGGATATTGAGGCGGCAATCCGTTCCGGCAAAGGTCCGGGGTATGAACGCTGGGCGAAGGTGTTTAACTTAAAACAGCTCTCCCAGGCGGTAATTTATCTCAAAGAGCATGGCGATATGAGTTATGAGGATTTGCAGGAAAAATCAGATGCCGTCACCGCCAGCTTTAATGCGTTGTCAGTACAGATCAAGGAACTGGAATCGCAGATGGCCGCCAACGGGGAGCTGCAGAAACAGATCGTAAACTACGCCAAGACGCGAGCGGTCTATGTGGAATACCGAAAAGCTGGGTACAGCAAAAAATTCCGTGCGGCACATGAGGCGGAAATCCTTCTGCACCAAACAGCGAAGAAATATTTTGACGAGGTGGGAATCACAAAGCTGCCCTCCGTCAAAGCTCTGCGAGAGGAATATGCCGGGCTTCTGGAACAGAAACGGAAAGCCTACTCTGCTTATAAGCAGGCCAGGGCTGATATGAAAGAGCTTTATAATGTCCGGGCGAATGTGGAGCATTTGCTGGATATTCCCACCGGGCGGGAACCGCAGAGGGAATCGCAGAAGTCACGGCAATAGGTTTCTTCCTGCTTTTGTTTTTTCAGCGTTCCAACGGAACGACGCAGCCATCACCGCAGGTGATGATCTCAGGGGTTTGGGGACATGTCACCAACAAGCATTTAGCAGAAATTCCGGGTACGGGATTTCTGCTAAATACGCAATCTTACGGAAGATTGCATTGCTTGCCAATTTTGTTTTACATCTCAAAATAATTTCAGAAGACTATTGACAATCCATCTGATACATGGTATAGTATCGAAAGTTTGAAAATGGAAGGAGGCTTACGTGTGTTAATTTGTGTACGCTAATATGCAATAAAAAGTAGAGGTATTTTTCCACTCAGTGGGCTTTTTTTGTGTGCGTATACATAATAAACACGTAAGTCTGACACGAACGGTCTTTGAACTGTATCGTGTAGCTTTTGTGCTTTATTCTTATGCAGGCGTTTGCCCTCTTTGTGGGGCAGCGCCTGTTTTTTATTGCAAAAAACAAAGGAACAATGCAATAAAAAAGGAGGTTTATATTATGACTCAAAACAACAATTCATGGAAGAGAAATTATTTTACACTTCTCATTGGACAGGGTGTATCTTTTATCAGTAGCGGCATCCTGCAAATGGCTATTATCTTTTATTTGGTTGCGAAAACGAATTCCGCAATTATATTGACGATTGCAACTTTAATCGGCTTTTTACCACAGGCCTGTTTAGGGCCGTTTGCGGGGGTTTTCGTTGACCGTCACAGCCGTAAAGGTGTAATGATTGGAGCGGATTTGATGATTGCCGCCGCAGGTGGACTTTTGGCTTTGGCCGCACTATACACGGAATTGCCTGTATGGGCAATTATGGTCGTGCTGTTTATTCGCAGTACGGGAACCGCATTCCATTCTCCTGCATTTAGTGCGACAACGCCTATGATTGTACCGAAAGATGAGCTGACAAAATGTGCTGGTTACGCACAGACAATACAAGCGGGAAGCTCTATCATCAGTCCAGCCGCCGCCGCATTTTTATATGCCGTCTGGCCGCTTAACGCAATTATTATGTTGGATATTGTGGGGGCAATCCTGGCTTGCGTGACGGTCGCGATCTCTGCCATCCCAACTCCCGATGTATGCACAGAACAGAAAAGTCAGCAGTTTATGCAGGATATAAAAGAAGGCTACATGGTGTTAAAGCGAAACAGAGGGCTTTTTGCCTTGTTGTGGATTGGCGTAATTTATATGTTTTTCTATATGCCGATTAGTTCACTTTATCCACTTATCAGTATGTCCTATTTTGGAGGAACACCAGCCCATGCTTCTGCCGCAGAAATTGCTTTTGCTGTTGGTATGCTGTTGGGCGGTATCATCTTGAGCATTTGGGGCGGCTTCAAGAGGCGCACGCACACCATCTGCTTTTCCGTCCTTCTTATGGGCATTAGCATTACCGTCTCTGGCCTCTTACCGTCAGGTGCATTTCTCATATTTATCGTATGTTGTACGGCTATGGGAATTGCTGCTCCGTTTTACGGTGTACAAAATGCAATTTTTCAAGAAACTATCAAGCCTGAATATTTGGGGAGAGTTTTTTCGTTGCTAACAAGTGCCGCATCTTTTGCTATGCCGTTGGGTCTTCTCATTTCCGGACCTTTGGCCGAGAAGTTTGGTGTTGAGAAATGGTTTGTGATTTGTGGAGTAGGTATCATAATAGTTGCCCTCACTGCATTTTTGCTACCCAGTTTGCGGAAAATTGATGATACGAAATAAGTAGTAAATTTATTCAAAACAACATGCGTTCAATATAATCAAGTCTTCATATAGGTAAAAAGTCCATTCAATACTGGTAGTTGTTTTTACTTCTATCTTTAGGACTATGTTATTTCAGAAAAGATAATTTGCTAAATGTAATAAATTTAAGTGAAGGAATGAGTGTGGAGGTGGTAGTATGGGAAATTAGTTGTTCTGGATATATCCGAATCCGGCAGACAGATAGGTGAGAAGTTATTTGCAGTTCTTAACGCTGATAAGAAAAAAGATTTGACAGAGTTTGTCCAAGAGTATGAGAAAATCTGCGTACCATGTTTCACTTCATATATCCGAGGGCACAATAACAGCCAACTGCTAACTGAGATTCAGGAGGGCAATCTGTATGTATGCCTGGAGCAAAGACTTGTACGGGTTCAAAATCAGGTTGTCGATCTGACGGCTAAAGAATTTGATATACTGGCATTGCTGATCCAAAATCCCAAGCGGGTATTCACCTATGAGATGATTATTGAGATTGTGTGGAATGAGGATTATTCCTACTACTCACGAAAAGCTGTCAACAACCACATCAGTAATATGCGGAAAAAGTTGAAAATCTCGCCGGATGTGCCGGATTACATTAAAAGTGTGACTGGCGTAGGATATAAATTTGATACTTAATGAGCAAAGCTGCAAGGTATGTTTTATCTTGTGGCTTTGTTCTTTTTTGTCCTAATTACACAAATACTATCTACTAATGCCAAAACTTGCGGTCATCTTGGTTGGAAATAGGATAAAACAGGTAAGGATATGGAATTTCCCCATATATAATGCCCTCAAAGAAAGGGGATCTGCTGTAAGTAAGCTTGCTTACTTCCTCCTTTCGGGGAGGGAGAATCTGGAATGCTATGGAAAGTACCTTACGGGCTCAGTCCGCGTCTTTATTCGAGAATTCAATTATTAGACCCTGCAATTCGTCAAAGAACTGCGGGGTTTTTTGGTTCGACAGAAAAATACAAATTCCGGCATATTCCAGTATGCTTTTACAATGCTCTGTTTTGGTGCGCGTCTGTGTTTTTGCAGGCGCGTTTTTTTGTACCCTGTTTTAGAAAATGCGAGTGTGACAGTCCCGGCTGCCGTTCCCCACCCTCTGATTTCGATTTTGCCTGTCAACTAAAAAATCGAAATTGGAGGAATTTACTATGAAGAAAATCAATCTTAAAGATTACTATCCCTATTATATACAGGATACTGTTGTTGAAGTGCCTGACGAAGTGGCGGATCTGCTTCGGGAATACAAACTGGCGGAGGCTTCCTATATTCTGCGTACATACCGGCATAAGGCATATTTTTCTCTGGACTACGATGCCAGTGTGGAACGTGATGCGCTGGTGATCGTCCTGACGCCGGCTGAAATTCTGGAACAAAAAGAGGAAAATGCCCGGCTATATCAGGCGCTTGCCTCTCTGCCTGAAAAACAGCGGAACCGGATTTACGCACACTTTTTTCTCGGTATGAGCAAGTCGGAAATTGCAAAAGCGGAAGGCACTCATAAGAGCAGAATCACCCGCTCTATCAATGCCGGTCTGCGGAGTCTGGAAAAATTTCTGAAAGAAATATCCTGACAGACGGCAACTTTGCCCCCGAAAATGAAATGTATAGTAGAGGGACATAATTCGGCGGGACAAGCCTGGCGGGTGTGGCGGCGCACATGCAGCCGCCCGCCCCAACTGAAAAACTGTCATAACTGCCACGCCCCTCGCTTGCTCCTTGACAACCGAATACACGCTGTTACAGGTACTTCATTCTGTGTTCCGAGCGGCAATGGGGCGGCGCGGTGACAGGCAGCCTAAGGAGGTGATGGATTCAGGCTGTCCGAGCGATAAACGCAACCCACGAAACCGGCTGTGGCAGGCCGGACGCGACGACGGCACAGATCATAATGGTACTTCCTCACGGCTCCCTAAAGACTTGGGGAGAGTTCCTGCGGCGTTTGCTTGCTTTGGCAAAGCGGCGGCGTATGCGGGGCTATGATGCGGCGACGCTATCCGCAGCCTGTAACAGTCCCGCCCTGTTTATTCAGGGCTTGCCGGGGGGCGTGGCAAATACGGCAGCTAATCGAAATCAGATACAATGGGCCGGGTCTGTGACTGTAAGAGCGCAGGCCCGACTTATTCATGTGGTTTTGATAATCAGAAATTTTCAGGAAGGAGTTGGTATCATGGAAAATATGACTGCTGCCGGAGGTACCGGCGCACTGGTTGACATCCGGGAAGTTTCCGTCAATAAGGAACTTTGCCGTGAGGAACGGATCACGGAATTTGTACGGCAGATCAAGGATCCCTACCGCTTTAAATGCGGACGTTTTACTGTACAGGCCAGCTTTGCAGCAGGAGGCGCCACCCTGGAGGAATGTATCAAAGGGATTCTGCGGTAGGCCAGATTTTTTTCAGGAAAGGGGCTGACTTTCCCGCAATGGCGTGGTAGAATAAGAATCGGAAAAGGAATTGAATACGGCACAGCCACACTTCTTGAATTGCGGGGATTTTTCTGCGCAAAGAAAGGAGTGTTTTTTTATGCAGGTTTACAAAGCAATCAAGTACATCCGTCTTTCTTATACCGATGACAAGACGACGGAAAGCGACAGCGTCGCCAACCAGCGGCGGCTGATCGATGATTACATTGCCCGGCACCCGGAGATTGAGGTCGTGGCAGAAAAGATTGACGACGGTTACAGCGGTGTCCTTTTTGACCGCCCGGCATTTCAGGAAATGATGCGTATGATTGAACAGGGCGAGGCCAACTGTGTAATTGTCAAGGATCTCTCCCGCCTGGGACGTGAATACATAGAGACCGGCCGCTATATGCGCCGGGTATTTCCGGCCTACGGTGTGCGCTTTATCGCCATCAACGATAACGTGGACACGGAAAACGATGCTGCCGATGACCTCACGGTTTCCGTGAAAAACATTATGAACGAGGCTTACTGCCGGGATATTTCCGTCAAGACCCGGAGCGCCCTGGAAGTGAAACGGCGCAGCGGCGATTTTGTAGGAGCCTTTACGATTTACGGCTATATAAAAGTCGGTGATAAGCATAAGAGCCTGGAAGTTGACGAATATGCCGCCAATGTGGTGGGGGATATTTTCAGAAAGCGTCTGGAGGGGTTCAGCGCTTCCCATATCGCAGACGAGCTGAACTGGATGGGCGTACTCTCCCCGCTGGCATATAAGCGGAACAATGGGATGCCACATGCAAAAGGCGGCTATACGGATCGCAAGGACTGTAAATGGTCCGCTACTACTATTATCCGTATCTTGCAGGATGAAACCTATACCGGAACGCTGGTTCAGGGAAAGCAGACCACGCCTCACTTCAAACTGAAAGAGCGTGAGGATAAGCCTTCCTCTGAATGGATCCGGGTAGAGGGCGCCCATGAAGCCATCATACAGAAGCATGATTTTGACCTGGTGCAGCGGCTCCGCAGGATTGACACCCGGACCTCCCCGAAGTCAGACAAAGTATATCTGTTCTCCGGCATTTTAATCTGTGGCTGCTGCGGCTGCCGCATGACCCGCAAGACCAACCGCTATAAGGATAAGGAATACCATTATTACTATTGCCCGACCGGGAAAAAGAACGGCTGCACATCCTCTGTCATGGTAAAGGAATCTGACCTGATCGAGTGCGTGCAGGACAGCTTAAAAGGCCATATTGAGAATGTCGCCTCCCTGGATGCTCTGCTGTCCAGTATCAGCCAGGAACGTATCAACCGGGAGCTGGCCCAGGAATACGCCGCGCAGATCAGGGTAAATGAAAAACGTGTGGCACAGACGGAAGGCTTCAAAGCCAAGCTCTATGAAAACCTGGTGAGCGGGATCCTTACCAAAGAAGAATTTCTTTCTTATAAGCGGAAATACAATGCGGATATTGAGCTGCTGCAGAAAGCAATCGCCGAGTGGAACGAAAAGCTGACGGACGTACTGGAGAACCGCAGCGAGCGGAACCGCTGGATCAACCATTTCATGCAATTCTCCACAATGGAGGATATTGACCGCAGGGCGGTCATGCAGCTTATCCGCAGCATACGGGTCATGGGCAAGGACGAGCTGCACATTGAATTTAACTATCAGGACGAATACCAGAAAGCGGTTTCCCTGGCGGAACAGATTGCCGCGCATAATGAAGAAAGGAAGGTGGGCTAAATGGCAAGAAAGAGCAGGAAACAGGCGGTGGTTTCCATGCCGGCCCCGTCCTTATATGTGCATGTGGCGCTGTATATCCGTCTTTCTGTGGAAGATAACAAGAAACGCGGCTGTTCCGTGGAGAACCAGAAGCTGGTGCTGAATGACTTCCTGGCGGACAAGCCGGATTTCGTTGTCTACGATACCTATATCGACAACGGGGCGACAGGCACGAATTTCCACCGCCCCGGTTTCCAGCAGATGCTTTCGGATATTGAGGCAGGTCATATTGACTGTGTGATCGTCAAGGATCTCTCCCGGTTAGGGCGTAATTCCATTGACACCGGCTACTACATTGAACAGTATTTTTATTCCCACAATGTCCGTTTTATCGCGGTGACGGACCAGTTTGATACGGCAGACCCCGGCAATCTCCACGGCGGCATTATGCTCCCGCTGAAGAATATGATAAACGAGGCATACGCTTTGGATATTGGCCGGAAGATCAAAGCCCAGGCACGGCAGGCCATGAAAGACGGCGATTACATCGGCGGGCGGGCGCCCTACGGCTACCGGAAAGACCCGGATAACTGCCATAAGCTACTGGTTGATGAAACTGCTGCCCCTGTGGTGAAGCAGATTTTTGAATGGGCACATGACAGGGTTTCGCTGAATCGGATTGTCCTTAACTTAAACGAGATGGGGATTCCGGCGCCTAGCCATTACAAAAAATCCACCGGTGAGATTACCAGCCCCGGCCTAATCGGGAGCGGTAAATGGCAGACCCGCACAGTGATGAAGATTCTGGAAAGCGAAGTCTATACCGGTGATTTAGTGCAGGGCAAGACAAAGATTGTAGACCACCAGCAGGTTAAAGCCGGCGAGGACAACCTGATTGTTGCGAAAGGCACCCATGAACCAATCATTAGCCGGGAACTTTTTACAGCGGTGCAGGAATACCGGAAACAGGTATGTGAGGAAAGCCGGGCGGTTTCCAAACAACCCTATACCCCGAATATTTTCAAAGGAAAGGTATTCTGTGCAGACTGCGGCAGGAGCCTTCACCGGCAGCGGGAGAAACGCAAAAAAGGCCCGGATGTTTACCATTTTCATTGCCTTACCAACAGCCGGGTACAGCAAAAAGGCTGTAAAGGCGTGAGGATGCCGGAAACGGAACTGATCGCTACGGTTACATCTATTCTGGAAAAAGAGCTGGCCGTTGCCCTTGGGATGTCCCTCCCTCTCTTTCAGTTGGAGGCAAGACAGAAACAGGAAAAAGATAAGCTGAAAGCTCAGATGTCAACCCAAAGGCAGGAAATCGAGAAAAAGCGTTTGCTGATCCAAGGACTGTATGAAAATTTTGTACAGGGCATTTTGACAGGCGAGGAATATTTTGAATTAAAAACAGGTTATGAACAATCCATCCATGAGCTGTCCGGTGGGATTGAAGCGCTCGAAAAATCTATGGATGTTCTGGACAGCCAGCTTATACGCTACCGGGAAATGGAAAAAGATGCCAAGTCGCTGGCACAGGACCATGTGCTGACGGCAGAGCTGATTGAACGGCTCATCGAGCGGATCGAGATCGACCATGAGCGGAATATCCATGTAATGTTCCGGTTCAAAAATGAATTTCAGGGAAAGGCGGTGGAACCATGCACAAAAAATATGTGATCGCCCTTTATATCCGTCTGTCCGTGGAGGACTTTAAGACTGAAAGTTTGAGTATTCCCAACCAAAAACTGATCCTCCGGGAAAAGGCCATGTCGCTGCCGGAATGGGATAACGGCGAAGTGCTGGAATTTGTTGATAACGGCCATACAGGTACGAATTTTGAGCGCCCTGCGGTACAGGAACTTTTGACGATGGTCCAGGCCGGGAAGATTGACTGCATTATCGTAAAAGACCTCTCCCGGTTTGGCCGTAACAGCATTGAAACCGGATATTTCATTGAGCGGGTATTTCCCCTCTACCACACCCGGTTTATCTCTGTCAGTGATGATTTTGACACCGCCAATTTCAAAGGCGATACCGGCGGGATTGACGTTGCCTTTAAGTACCTTATCAGCGAATGTTACAGCCGGGATATGTCCATGAAAACGAAAAGCGCCAAATATGCGAAAATGCGCCGGGGAGAATATCAGAGTGTTATCTGTCCTTATGGCTACCGCAAGAGCGCAGACGGGCGTATGGAGCC
>OGKH01001033.1_pt1 | contig 10766 bp, 20 predicted proteins | sample 1572421 | NCBI WGS metagenome assembly OGKH01 (sample SAMEA2582084, study PRJEB24529) | metagenome | biome: Human gut stool | place: China | collected 2011
TTACCCGCATCCGGGTGAGATATGATAGCAAACGTACGACGACGTTGTACTTCTTTTAAAAATGTCATAATTCACCTCTGTTGTTTCGCTTGTGAAAGTTTAATTGTATTGTACAATTTTCACATCATTCATATCTTTAAAATTATACATGATTTTAAAGATTTAATCAATTGTTTAGATAATACCTAGCTTTGCAGATATAGTTACTGCAATTATACTGCATTAGAAACGTAAACGCTTTATACTTTCTCGTATATCGTTTTTTAGTTCGTGTAGATATTTATTTGTTGTATCTATGTTCTGATGTCTTAATTGGCTTTGTATCGTTTTTAAATCTATATTATTACTCAACAAGATACTAGCATGTAAGTGGCGTAACATATGCAGTCCACCTTTATAGCCATATTTAGCCAACTTGTTTTTAAATGATTGTCTTATATTATCGAGTGTATATCTTGTTGTAGTGTATGGGAATATACTACCATTACCAGGTTGGTATTGTTGAAATATATCATATAGTGTTTGTGAAAATTGTACAAACTCTCCAATACGATTTGATTTAGGAGAAGATACAATATATTCACCATTGACTTTAGCGTATCCTCTATTGACATATATTTTATAACTATTAAAATCTATATCTTCCCAATTTAGCACAATAGCTTCGTTGCCACGCAAACCTGTGTATAAAAGGACATACAAAAATAATCTTCTTTTATCTTTATAAGTTTCGATAATATCCTTCACGTCATTAATATCTGGCAGTTCTCTCTGTTTACGCTGTTGAGGACCTTTGTTGATTAGAGATGTATGTATAGGGAATTGTATCAATTCGTTTTGGTATGCAACATTAATAATTGATAATATACCTCCGACACATGTATTAATTGTGTTACGAGTACAACCTTTGCTAATAAGGTGAGCTGTAAATGTATTAACTATATCTTTATTAATATCATTTAATGGCATATCACCAACCGCTTCTACAAATCGACGAACAACACTTTTCTTTACATTGGCAGTAGAGGCCTTAATTACTTGCTTCGATAATTGGTCTTGTATTACGTGGTTTGCGTATTTGGAAAACAAGATAGATGACGATTTGAATTCTTCTAATGTATTAATCTTATCTCGAAGTTTACGTCTACATTCTTGTATGCCCTTTGCATATACTGTATAACGTTTATTATTAATCATTATTTGTCCACACCAAGTTCCATTGGAACGTTGGTAAAATGTGCCGTCTTGATTACCTCTACGCTTTGCCATATTATCACCTCATATATAGTATATCAAAATTTGTCAAAAATTTTTCAACACAATACTTGACATATAAGTGATGTTAGGTGTATAGTAAGTGTAGAAACAACAAAGGGGGTTAGTAAAATGGAATTGATAAAAACAAAAGATATAGCAAAATTATTATCAGTATCAGAAGAACAAGTCAGGCGATTTGTTTATCGTCATGGTCTACCCTGTTATCATTTAAGCCCTCGTATTATGAGGTTTAAAGAAGATGAGGTGATACAATGGGCGAGAACAACAAAACGTTCTTTCTATTAAGAATGGAAAATCATTTTGATACATCTATTGATACACTCGAAGAAGCTGTTGAAATACTTCATAGCGGTGTAGATTCTGGCATTTCCAAAGGTGGTATTATATACGAGGTAACTCGTCCTTTAGTAACGTATGGTAATGTAGCCGACATTTAGTTGGCTATTTTATTATAGATAACTTCACTTATAAGTGTTTTTTAGACAAGGAGAATGACATGGATTCAACTTATGTAAAACAAGTATTTGACATTTTGGCAAAACCTTTTCACCCAGATGATGTTGAGTGGCGTCCGCAAAAATTTGTGAAAAATGGTTCTTGCCAAGTGTTAGCTTATATCACTGCTCGTGGTGTAATGAACAGATTAGACGAAGCCGTAGGTCCAGCAAACTGGGACATGCATTTACAACCTATTGATATGGGTGTGTCCGCAAAGTTAGATAAACAAGGCAATCACACTGATTACAAAGGTTTTGTATGTACTCTAACTCTTCGCATTGAAGATGAAGAAGGTAATGTAAAAGTAGTTACTCGTCAAGACGTAGCAAACTTAACAGATTTCGAAGCAATTAAAGGTGGTGCTTCTGGTGCCATTAAACGTGCGGCTGTTCAATTTGGTATTGGTCGATACCTATATGGCTTAGGTCAAACTTGGGTGCAAACTGATGATAAAGGTAAATTTAAAACGCCTAAATTACCAGTGTGGGCATTGCCAGATGGTTATGAATACCCAGAAACGTTTGCTAAAACAGAAAACACTATGGAACCAACTTCATCAGGTTGGGACGACGTACCTGTATACACAGAACCAACACAAGCTTCCAATCTAGGAGAAGACCCTGTGGTAACATTTGGTAAACATAATGGCAAACATTTCTCTGAAATTCCAATCGATTATATCGAATGGTTAGCTAAAAACGCTCAAAAACCAGACATGAAAGAAGCGGCTAATAAATGGGTTGTTACCCATGGAGCTGGTCAAGAAAACGCACCATGGTAATTCAAGTCAATCCAGCTATTTTAAGTCAGTATGGACCTACAACAGCTGTCTTACACGGCTACTTAAAAGCTAAAACAGCTCACGGTGTATTAATTGGGGGAGTTAAATGCTCCCCTATTAATATCGATACAATGGGTAAAGATATGGGTGGTCTGGCCCGTAATACTATCTACACTCATTTAGACATACTGAGTAAAGATGGATATATTGTATCGTCTAGTAAACGATTACATAATCCAATTCAATGCGAACCAGGTGTTAAATTACAAACTGCGGCGTTGTACGTGTATTTTGGTGTCGTAAAGGGGTAACAACAATGACTGTAAGAGAATTAATTAATAACTTAGTAAGAAATACAAACGATTTAGACAGTGAAGTAAATGTTATTTGTTCGAGCTTTTCCGCTGTGCAAACCATTGATGACATCGATATAAAAAAGCATGGTCCGAATGAGGTAACATATATTATCGCAAAATGAGGTGGTATATATGACATACGCTAAAAAATTACAACAAACAACATTGTTGTATATTAAGAAATGTACAAATGAGCAAGCTTTCCAAGGTGGTAAACCGAGTAAACAATTTTGGTTAACACGAGGGTTCTTCTACAAGCAAGACCCAGATATTGTTAATATCGTATTTGACTACTTGGAATCAAAAGATAGCCACCAAGAAATGACATTATATGATGTTGTTAAATCAGCTAAGGCTCGTCAAACAGAGTTACGTTGGCAAGAAGCGAAACAACAAACGCCTAAGCAAACGCAACATGGCGACGCATTTTCTTTTGATATGTTAATGAATATGTGAGGTATATATGAGTGTAGAGAACCTACTAAAAACAAAAATAGACATAGTAGAATACATAGGCAGATTTACAGAATTGCGACCAAAAGGTTCTTTGTACGAAGGTAGATGTCCTATTCATGGAAGTGATGAAGGTACACCTTTAGTTATCTATCCTCAAACAAACAGTTATTATTGTTTCGCTTGTGAAAGTGGTGGGGATATAATTCAATTCGTAAGTGATTACGATGATATATCTCGTACTATGGCGATTCAAAAATTAGCACACGAAGCTAATATCAACATTGACGCTGATGAAGATTGGCGTAAGGCTGTTAAAGTAGAAGATACACATAGGGCTATTATTGACAGAGCTAAAGGACAACTTGATAAAGTCATTGATTATTTACATAAACGTGGCTTTACTGATGAAACTATTTTTTCCTTTGAACTTGGCTTTGATAATGATACATTGCTAATCCCTATCCGTAATGAATATGGCCAACCTGTTGCCATCGCTCGTAGACAGTTTGATAAAAGTCCTAAATACATCAATAGTAGAAATAATATCATGTATGATAAATCTGCATTGTTGTATAACCTAGACCAAGCTATCAAAATTAAAAATAAAGATGAGCTTTATATGGTTGAAGGTTATATGGACGCCATAAGCGGCCACCAAATGGGACTAGCTACAGTAGCTTATTGTGGTAATGAAGTTCATAAAGACCAGTTAAGAACGTTAACACGAGCGTTGAGAAAAATACCTACAATTATTTATTGTCCAGATAATGATGCAGAAGGCATTAAACGTGTTCCACGTGTTAGAGATTATTTCCGTGAAATCTTACCACGTATAGCAGTTAGGGTTTTGCAATTACCAGAAGGCATTAAAGACTTCAATGACGCTTTAAAAGCTGGTATTGATGTGAGTGCATTACCCAAAATACATATTGATAAGTATGTATTATGGCTTATGTTAGATAATTGCAAATCAGAAGAGGACGAATATGACGTAGCTCATGATTTCTTAAAAACAGTTTCGAATCCGTTATTCAAAGCTGATATTATTAAGAAGTTATGTGAACGTTGGAATCGTGAATTTGCAGAACTAAAAGACTTTTTTGATAGTTATCAAGAAGATACTGACGAATTAGTTCAAGAAGCTTCGACGACTACTGAAGCTATCTCTGATTTAAAGAACCTGTACATGCGTGGTGAATATAAAACTCATTTCCAGAACTTGGATAAATGTATAGGTGGCATGGTTAAAAGTCAAGTAATGATAGTTGGTGCTTATTCCAGTGCAGGTAAAACCGACTGGTTAATTGAGTATCTATTACGTCAAGTAATTAAAAATAAAGCACGGACTGTATTCTTTTCTTTGGAAATGTCTAAAGGAAAGGTTATGGAACGTATTATAGCTAAGATATTACGAATCCGTCTGGTAGATGTACGAGAACTTGTGATGAATGGTGATGAACGCATTGCACAAGTAGAAGCTAAATTATCAGAACGTCTCGTAATATATGACAATAACAACCTTAATATCGATGAGATTGAACATCGTATTGTTGCTCTTAATAGAAAGAACACATTAGGTGGTCCAGTCGATATAGTAGCTGTTGATTACTTTACGTATCTCAAGGGTGCTAGTACGTATGAAGGTGCTTCTGAACAAGCTTTGAAAATGAAGGGGTTGGCTAAGAAATATAATGTTATTCTCGTCATGTTGAGCCAATTGAATCGTGGTGCCAATACGTACAATGAGCCAACTATGGATTTATTGCGTATGACTGGTGATATTGAAGCTAGTGGTGACGTCATTATTATGTTATGGCGTCCAGAAAAAGAGCCAGGGCTTTCTTTGCAGAAACAAGAAGAGTTGAAAAATATCACTCGTATGAAAGTCGAAAAAGCTCGTGATGGTATCTATGGTCCGATACGTATGGAACTCAAATACAATAACAGTACATCTTTGCTAGAAGAACAATTTGATTAAAACTTCACTCATAAGTGTTGACAAGTCAAATTATAAGATGTATAATGTTATTAGAAAATAGATTTAAACACGTATATAACTTCACTTATAAGTAAAAGGAGAAAAACAATGACAGTAGGGCAATTAATAAAAAAACTAGAAACATTACCAAAAAACACAGTGGTTCAAGTAGGTGCTAATTACTCTTGGGATTATTGTCAAGGTAATATAACAGATATTCTGCCAGATAAGCCTCGTACAGCATATAGGAAGTCAGATATTGGCAAAACATGTGTGTTACTATTGGCTGATAACAATAAGGAATTGGAGAGATAAATAATGACAATGCACGAGCTACACAATCTTTGGTATGACGGAAATAGAAATGACCCGATGTTTATCTTAATGTGTAAGAACATGCTTGATTTTGTGCGTGTTGTAACAACTGAAGATAAAATCTTATATGAAATGGCGAGAGGTAATATTAAAGATTGTATGGAGGATTGGTTATATAGTCACAAATAATATAGGCTTATATAATTATATGCTTGACAGGAGGTTTTAAGGTTGCCATATACGAAGTATATTTGTCCAGACGGCCACGAGGTTGGCATAGACGAATGTCTAACTGCTTGCAGATTAGAAGGGCAAGTTAATCCAAATACTGGTGAGTTATATTGTCCAGCTGGTAGGTGTCTATCTAAACGTACGTTAATCGCTCTTGCCGACCAACGTGAATGGACTGGAACACCTAGCACAACACAATTGCTTGCTGGAACACGAGAGAATTATCTTAAAATTACAAAAGAATATGCTATTGACCCTAAGTCGCCTCTTTTTATGTTACATGGTACGAAAGTCCATGATTACTTAGAAAAGTACACAGATGATGAAGGCATATCAGAAGTTCGCCTTGATGACGGTACTTCTACTGGTGCATTTGACTATTATTCAGCTGAAAATGGTGGAACGCTATATGATAATAAAACCTATGGAAGTTGGAAAGTAGCTAAAATACTTGGGTTATATACAAAGCGTGTACCAACTGGCGAAGTATATAAGACTGGTGCGAAGAAAGGTCAACCTAAATTTCGCAATGAAATTCGAAGTGGTGGGCCAAGACATCGCCTTGATTTAGCAATCCAATTAAATGATTATCGTATGAAGATAGAAAAGAAACTGAAAAAACCAGTAAACAACCTCGTATGTGAAGTAATCGTACGTGACGGCAATACATATATCGCTACTCAACGTGGTATTACTAGCCCTGGTTATTTAGTACCAATTAATAAGATTAGCGATGTGTGGGTCGAAAGATACATGAAGAAAAAGGCTGGTGATTTAGTTAAGGCATTAGAAACAAATACTATGCCACCGCCATGCCGACATTCAGAAACATGGGGAGGAACTAAGTGTGAAAGATACTGCAACGTTGCACAGTTTTGCGAGAAAGGAAAGAAACATGAAAACGATTAATATCGATGATTTTGATAGCTTATGTTCAAATCATTTGTGTAAAATAGCACAATTGTTTTTGATGAAAAATAAACAGTATGCGAATCAAGATGATGTATTAACTGCATTTAAAGAAAGTGCGGAACGTCAATTTGGAAAAGTATCTAAAGAAGGTGCTTTTAAAGCGTGTATGCAGTTTAAAGACAAGCATGACCTAGCATTATTACAACATGGTACCACATTACCAGACGCTAAAGAGCGTTTATATGATGTAATTGTATACTGTCTACTTGGTTTAGCAGTTTTAAGTGACAAAGATGAAGAATTGCAAAGTCATTAAAAATTGCCGAACATTTAAAGACCAGTGTTGGATATGTGATAATTACGGTTTGTATTCGCCTAAAGATAAGTCAATTTTGTCTCCTCGCCAAGAGGAGAATAGACTTAAAAGAAAACTAGAACATAAAGGTAAAAAACTAACATCGGCTAGTAAACGAGGTAAAAGCAATCGTCGTAATGGTCGAAATGCTGAACGTGAGTTAGTCGCATGGTTAGAAAAGATTGGAATAGAAGCTAATCTAGTACCAATGTCTGGGGCGTTAAAATCAGCTAATATTATCAAGGCATTAGCTAATGATGAAATGGTAGAAAAAATGCGTGGCGATATTAAAGCTACGATTGGCGATACAGTCTATACCATTGAATCGAAACGTAATGTCAACTCTGATACATGGTATAAAAAAGCAGAATCTGGTGTAATACACATTAAAGGTTTTGCATATCTTCTTCGGCAAGATTTATTTCACGCTTTGATTAATGGTGTGGAACTAACTATTGCAGATGAGGTAGATGATAAAGGCTTTAAGATTGTTCATAAGTATTTTGAGCAAGATGATAGCGATATAGTGGTTATTTCAAGACCATATTGTGACAGACTGTTTTTTATTAAGGAGAAAAATTATGGCACAATCAGCAGAACGTCTAAATGAAAAAGAAAATGGTTTATCTGTAAGTTTCAAAGCAGTTATCAACGAAGAACGCACAGGGTTTGCGACATCTTCATCTGTGGAAATTAAAGATATTACTGGTATGGAATTGGTTATGGGGTGCTGTGCATTAATCGAATCCATTATCAAAGGAGCTGGCGAAGATAGTAAAGATGTGTTACTTCTAGCTATCGCTAAAGGTTTAACAGTTCTTGCCATTGACCCAGAAATGGTACATGGAAAAGAATAAGGTTATTTTACATCAGCCATCAACAACGATGTGGTTGGTATCAAGTTATGATGAGCATGATAGTGATATTGTGTTTATCACAGAATTAAGAGATGTAACCGATGGAGGTCTGTGCTTGGAGGATTTAGCTTCTTGCACAGACAATCCTATTGACACTGTTGACTTAGCGTTAACATTAGGAGTTGCATCTAAAGATGAATGTTGTATCTATCTTCGTATGTGGACCAATATGGTTGAACGTAAGATAGAAAAGATTATGTATGAGGAAGAGGTAGAATCAGATGATTATCTTAACTGAAGATGGTAAAAAACTTGTAGATGTGGTGTCTGTATATGTAGCAAACATTCCAGACAAAGAAGACCGCAATAAAGTATTTGAATACAAAGTGAAAGGCATGTTGCCTAATGGTTTCCAAGTACCTATTAAAACTTGTGCTACAGAAGCTGACGCAATTGAATTTATTGAGCGTCTACGTATGGACTTCCAAGGTAACACAAGAGCAAAGGAGTAATGTATGTTTAATGACCTTGCTGAGTTGAATGACAATTACGAACAAATTTATGCGGCGTTTGACGCATTAGATGAGACAGACGCTTCTATGGCATTTGCTATTTTAAAAGACGCTTCTGCTTTACAAGCGAGCTTTGAAAAGGTGTCAGCCGATTTAGGCAAGTCGTTAATGGATTACGAACGTAGAGCTAAAGCACTCCAGGCAAAGATAAGTAGGGAATCTTCTACAAAGGTGAATGAGGGAGATAGAATATCTACACAACACCCAGATGTATTAGACGCATGGGAGAGAGTGTCTGATATTCAGAAATCTCAACGTTACGTTGACGCTACAGCGAAACATTTATCACGCATGTATTTTGATTCAAAACTAATATTCGAAAATGTATGCCGTGCTACTCGTCAACCAGTAGGAGAGGATAAACTTGTCGGACGTATTTAACCAATTACAAGCTTTAGCTTACAGGACAGGACAGGAGTTGTCTCGTACGTATGGGGCAAACCTGTTCGTTGCTGTTTCAGAACAGCATATGGCATTTATTGTAATCTACGATAATGCTGTTATTTTTTCGTATCAGATAGGAGATAGAGTATGAGCGATTTATTGTATTGGATATATGATAATCTAGTCCCTCCTCTTATTCGAGCGTGCGTGATAGCCTGTTTACTAGCGTGGTTGTCTTTTGTCCCTTACTTTTTTATGAAGGAACATAGTTTGATTACATGGCTGGTACCTACTGTGTGGGGTGTATCATTCGGCGTTGTCTTGCGTACGCTAGTTAAATTATTGGAGGATTTATATGGGCGTCCAAAAATTTAATATGTATGACAAAGTGAAAACACCAAAGGGTGTCATTACAATACAATCAATCCAGTATGACCCAAAGACAGATGAGTTTTCTTACTCAATTTTAGGTCCTAAAAGTCATTTCTGGAAACAAAAAGAGTGTGAGCTAGTGGAGAGGTATCATAAAGAATGAGCTTATTGAGAGAAGAATTCCTTAAAAGCTATCCAGATTTTCCAGAACATATGGAGAACCTGGCGAAGCTTGTGTATTATCGAACATATTCTCGCTGGTTACCAGAAGAAGGTAGACGTGAGACTTGGAAAGAAACATGTGCTAGAGCTGTTGAATACAACTGTTCTTTGGCACCAACTTCATCTTACGAAGCACAGCTTTTGTTTGATAATATGTTTAATTTAAAACAATTCATTAGTGGGCGGTCATTGTGGATTGGTGGTAGTGAAGCCAGTAAAAAAACTAAACTCGCTAACTTTAACTGCTCTTTTGTGGTAATTGATAGTATTAAGTCATTATGCGATTTATTCTATCTGTTAATGGTTGGTACTGGTGTTGGTGTACGTATTCTACCTAGCGATGTAAATGAGTTACCTCGTTTTAGGCAGAATATTATCTTACATCACCAATACAACAAACATTCTACTAAACAAAAAGGTAGAGAAAACACCTACGTTGAAACCGACGGAGATATGTGTATCATTCATATTGGTGATAGCAAAGAAGGCTGGGTTGACGCTTTAAAAGCATATCTATTGTGTTTAGTAGAACCAGATGGTCCTAGTCACATTATGCTTGATTACACCGAAATTCGTGTCAAAGGTGCTACACTCTCTAAGTTTGGTGGCACAGCAAGCGGTTACGAATCCATTATGGATATGTTCACAAAAATTCATAACGTAATTCAGAAAGGTATGTTTTCCTCAAAACCAGAAAATGGCAAGCTTCGTCCTATCCATTGTTTGGATATTTGCAATTTAATTGGACAAAATGTAGTTGTTGGCGGAGTGAGAAGAACGGCGGAAATTGCCATTATCGACCCACATGATGAAGAATGTGTACATGCTAAGGATAATATTCAGCCTGGCATGGAACATAGATACATGAGTAATAATAGTATTTTCCAAGAAGAAAAACCGAGTCGTGAAAAAATTCACGAACTATTTAATTCTATTCGTAATTCTGGTGAACCTGGAATCATTAATGTAGCAGAAGCTAAACGTAGACGTTCGGATTTCGCTGGTTTAAACCCATGTGCAGAAATCTTATTGCCTCCTAATGCTGTTTGTAATTTAACAACAGTTAATATGGTTGCATTTGCAGATAAACAAGGTAATGTTGACTGGGATAGCTTAGAAGAAGCATTTGTCTTATCGGCTCCTGAATCCTACTGCAATAGCAATCAATGCTGTTTTCTTGTATGCGATTTTCTGTAAAA
>OGKH01001034.1_pt1 | contig 10757 bp, 8 predicted proteins | sample 1572421 | NCBI WGS metagenome assembly OGKH01 (sample SAMEA2582084, study PRJEB24529) | metagenome | biome: Human gut stool | place: China | collected 2011
GGACCATGCCTCCAGCATCTTCCTGTACATTTTACGGCGCAACGGTCCAGCTACGTTGCCACGATGCATGGTACGGCATACGGTTGCGCAAAATATCAGATATTTGGCAACGCCTTCGTGATGCAGATGGTACGAAGCCTCGTTACGTATGCCGTATGAGAACTTCCATTCATTCTTTTCGTTGATCAGGGTGAAATTGACACCTTTATTGGCACCCATATCATGCAGTACCACACTGCTAAGTACCTGTACGCCCGGGCAGGCGCGCGTGATACGCAGAGTGTACTCCGCATCATCGAACCAAATAAAATATTCCTTATAGGGCAGTCCGAAGTTCTCCATGACCCAGCGTGGAATCAGTACGGAGACGAATGAGCATCTAGTCACCATGATCAAATCGAGCCCTTTGGCTTTCAGACGTCCCCAATCCCATGTAGGAATCGGATTATTCATCTCAGAAATGGTGCCATCGATATATTTCACCATGGAGCAAGCGAACGGTACATCTGGGCCAAGCTCAGAGACCGCGCTATCATAGCCCTCGATGAGTTTTTCCAAGGCGCTCGGTTCCGGATAACCGTCATCGTCGAAGATCCAAGTAAAATCCGCACCCAACTCATAGGCACGACGCATGCCTGCGGAAAAACCACCCGCACCACCTTCGTTCTTCTCCAAGGTAACGATATCGAGCTGCACAACATCGGCAAGCGAGAATGACCTTGCATACTCCTGCAGATAATCCGCGGTACCATCGGTCGCAGCATTGTTGACAATGATGAGTTGTGCAGGTAATTGAGTCTGCGTCTCAAGGGAAGACAGAACCGTCTTCAGCTTGTCAAGTCGGTTATAGGTAACGACGACAGCCGCCACTTTCCTTGCTTCTGTCATTGGTCGTGCCACTCCTTCAGCATCTTCTTGAAGTATGCATCCGCGGATTCCATCTGCGAGAATTTTTGCAGCCGTGCGAGCTCACTCTCCCACAGTTTCCTACGATTCTCTTCGTTATTAACGATATGGGACAGTATGGATTTCGTATCGCGTACGAATTGCGGAGTCATGCGACGGCACAGTCCCTGAGGCGGAATCAGCGTTTCCTGTGAACCCACATTTGCGGAAAGCACCGGTATGCCGGCACTGATTGCCTCAATGCTGGTAAGAGTAATGCCTTCATTAACGGATGAAATCAGCAACGCATCGGTCTCCTGATAGGTCTGTGCCACGGGCACGCCCATGCCCCGACGCTCCACTACATTCTCCAAACCGTAACGTTTCAGCAGCCTGTCCGCAAAAGCATCCATATTGCCGCTGCCCTGCATAATGAAACGGAATTCGCCAGGATAGGCATCATTCACCGCTTTTGCGGCGAGGATGAACGCGTCTGGCCTCTTCTGCCGAACCACACGTCCCACATAGGCAACAGTAAACGGCTTGGACTTATCCCGGCTCTTGAACTTCGGAGCTTTCGCATCCGCTGTCAGACCTATCAAAGGTGCATCCACCACTTTTACAGGGGCAACATGGTGGTAGTCAACCATCCAATGCTTAAGTTGAGGGGAGATAACATGATGAAGGTCAATCCACTCGTCATGGGCCACGGATTCTTTCGGATAACCGCCACGGAAATAGTATTCCACGATATGCAGCGAGTCGATCACCTGAGTTTGCGGGAAATGTGACTTAACCCACCAAAGATTGTCGTACATCCATTGGCAATGGTGAATCAGAATGCCTGGAATATTAAATTGCTCGAAGAGAGCACGCAATAAGGGGGAGTCACCGGGACGCTCCTGCAGCGGTAGGGTCATCGGCAATAAAAGCGCATCATCAAATACGGGATTGGTAATCCATGGTTGGTGTCCATCACAATCGGTAACGATGATGGGCAGGAACCCCGCCTCCCTCACCAACTTTACGGTTTCCAATGCCCAACGTTCGGCACCGCCCGCTTGGAACCAGTGCATGGCGACTATGATCGCTCGAGGTGCGTTCACAGCGGCATGACCGGGCGTGATCTCCACCCAAGGATGCACGTTGTCGTCATTGTCATTGGCAGCTTCCGCCGTACGAGAAAGCGCCTTACCAACAGGCCTTCTGCCAATCCGTTCGCACCATATGCGTTCGCCCTCTCGAAATATATCGAAGTAATTCGGAGCTGCTTCCTCAAAAGATTTATATAATTTTACTAATCTGCGGCCTTCAGGACGATTTAATTCCACATCCTTGTCCGTAGCCTCATCCGGAGTGAGCAGAATATGCCGCACACCACGGTCCACGACCTGTCGATCGTCACTATCGAAATAGTGAGGCGAGAAATTCGTCTGCGCCTCCGAGGTGGAAGTCGCCGTCACCGTCATGAAAGACACCAAATCCATCCGCTCGGTAAGCGTACCATCCAATGTGGTGAGATCGGTAAGCTTCGGATACTGCCACTTCTCCCCCATATACAGCTTATATATGAGTTCCCGCTTGGGCTGAATCAGTGAATTGTAGTCCATTGCGCCATAGACCAATCGACGAAGGCGCTCACTTAATTGCTGAAGTTTCCATTCATCCTCAAGTTCCACACGGAAAAAATGTCGCATATGCGGAATCATATCTGATATGTCTAGAGGGAAACAAATTGCCCGCATATCACGAATGTTTCCGTTCAGGACAACGAAAATCAACCGGTCTCATATTTCCCTGCACGATCCGCACCGACTATGGTTTTTCAAAGTATGCTCTGATACAAGAAAATGGCTGGTGAAGGTAAAAGGAACCCATATGAACCGAAAGAGGCTGATTCGAGGAACAATCGCGGCCGTGCTCACGACTATGGTAATTATGGCAATCATCGTAGGCTGCATGCCAAAGTGGGGGAATGGCTCCGCGATGCATTCGGCGAAAGGTGCCGCTCAATCTTCATCCGCGATTTCCCAAGCACAGCGCATATCCGTGACCCTGCCGTCATACTATGCCGAAAACATGGTCTTCCAGCGCGGCAAGCCGCTGGTCATCCAAGGCACGGCCACTGCCACAAGCGGTGACGCCGGCGGCAACGCCATCGACCAGTCCAAACTGTCCGCAACGCTCACGCAAGGCAAGACGACCGTCTCCGCAGCCGTGACCGTCAGGAACAGCGGGGCGTTCACTTGCACGATGAAATCGTTGCAGGGCGGGCTCAAACCATACCGTCTCACCATCGCATACAACGGCGAGACCGTGTTCAGCCTGGCGAAAGTGTATGTGGGAGACGTGTTCGTAGCGGCCGGACAGTCGAATATGGAACTCAACTACACACAATACTACTCCTCCGGCGGCGACGCCAACTGGAATTGGGGCGGCGGACTCATCTCGCGCGGCGATCTGCCGAAACTGCTCACCGATGCGAACGTGCATTTCGTGGTGGCCGACCATAACGTCGACAACACCGACTTCCCGCTGATCGACACCAACAAGACCTCCGGCTGGCTTACTGCGGATAGCACCAATTCGCAACATCTCAGTTACCTGGCACAGCAGTTCGCAATGCAGTTGCGCGCCAAAAGAACCAACATACCAATCGGCATCATCCAGACCTCATGGGGTGGTACCGCAATCAGCCGCCACGTACAGGGCGGCGACATCTACGCGAACCACATCGCGCCGCTGACCGGCTTCCGCGTGGCGGGCGTGCTGTGGTATCAAGGCTGCAATGACGCCTCGACGCTCAGCACCTCCCTGGACTACGAATCGCAGATGACCGCGCTGATCAACCAGTATCGCAAGGTGTTCGACGAAAGCACCCTGCCCTTCCTGTATGTGCAACTTGCGCGATGGTCAGGCTATCAATACACGCAGAACGTGCGTCAGGGGCAGTTGCGTACGCTTGACAACGCGAATCTGCGCAACAGTGCGAACGTGGCCATGACGGTTTCCATCGACACCGACAAGGGCACATCGAAAGTGATTCATCCGCTCGGCAAAGACATTCTCGGCGCGCGCATGGCCGCACAGTACGAAGCGATGGTCGCCGGCAAGAGCGTACCGTCCGGACCGATCATCGAATCGGCGACGCACAGCGCCGACAAGTCCGCCATCACCCTGTCATTCAAGGACGGCACCGCCGACAAACTGCAGTCCATGAAGCCGAATTATGCTAAAAGCGCCACGGCAAGCGTACCGGACTATGCCAAAACCCCGAACGCCACGCCACTGGACGGCATTGCGAACGTGGCCTCCCCCACCGGCGATGCACTGCAAGGCTTCGAAGTGGCCGACAACAGCGGCAACTGGACGTCGGCCACGGCCACGATCAAAGGCAATCAGGTGTCGCTCACCTCCACCACGGCAACCATGGCCGACATGACGCAGGTGCGCTATCTGTGGAGCGGCAATCCCGACTGCTCGAGCATCCTCTACAACGGCGACACCCTCCCGGCCAGCCCGTTCACGGTCGCAGTGCGAAATTAGTCATTTGCCGTACCGCCATCGGTTTTGCGACGAGGAAAATGCTCCTAGTATGTCGCAAGGGGGCATTGCGCCGTTTTTCGTGCGCAAACAGGTCCGAAAACATATAGAGAGGCACCAATGAAGAAAAGCATCGCAGCAATCGCAGTCGCGGGCATGCTGACAATCGGCATGGTTTCGCTGCCGTCCGCAGCCATGGCCGATGAGACCGGCACCTCCGGAGCGACCACGGAAATCGGCCCGAACATGACCACCTGCGACACGGACAGGCTCTGCGACACGTTGCAGCATGTGCATCAGACCGGCCAGCAGCTCAAGACCGATCTTGACACCGCCAAGCAGCATGCCGAGCAATTGCATCAGAATGCGCATGATGACGCCGATGCGTTGCGCCAGTACAGCGAGCAGGCTTGGAAGAACTACCAGGAAGATCGCGAAGACATCAAGACCGCGCTCGATGGCGCCTCCAAACGCGGTCAGGAGGTGCACGATACCCTGCATCAGGATGCGCAGGATACGCAGGCCCATCTCAACCAGCTGCATACCGATCTGCAGGAAGATCACGCCGCATTGAAAACCCAGCATGATTCGCTCGTCGCGGCACGCCAGGAATGGCACAAGTCGTTCATTCAGGCGCTGAAGGATGCGCAGAACGGCTTGTCCGGAACCGGTACCACGTCCGGAGCCAACTCCGCCGCAAGCAACGGCACAGCGGTTCAGACGGTTTCCGGCAACGATTCCGCCACCACCGCACCAAGCTCCGCCGCCGGCAACGGCGGCACGACCAAGTCCGGCACCACCGCGAGCGCGTCATCCGCGAATCAGACCAGCGCGGCCTCCGGTGCCGTGACCAAGTCGGAATACAATCAACTGGCGCAAACCGGCATTGGCGTCTCCGCCGCCTGTGCGATCATCCTCGTATTGAGCGGTCTTGCCTACGCCGTCAAGATGTTCGTGCAGTACAAGCGCGAAACCGCCGAGTAATCCAAGCGATCCGGACATTTCGGCGGCCATTCACCACCCCGCCCCATTGCCTTGCGAATACGTTGCAATGATGATAGCCCGATTGTTCTGTTGTACAGGCCGAGACGGTAACATGCTTCATATGCTGCGGCGATCAGAGTAGGAAGGTACTTGCGAAGCCTGCGGCACACAGCCTAACAGCGTAGTGGCACAGAAGGGTGATATGGCAGCACGGCACAGCAAAAAGCATGGCAGGCACAAAGCTCGGCATACCGTTCCCAGCTCGAAGCCTGCCATCATCAAATCCATGTTCGTGCCCAAGGACCGCTTCTATACGGCAGTGATGCAAGGCGTACACGACAGCATGGAACGGGAACGCAAACGCACGAGACAAGCCATGCACACGGTTGTGGCCGCCTTGGCGATTATCGTGCTCATCGGCAGCATCTGTTTTGGATGGATGGGAGCGCGCGCATCGCTGCGAACGCACGAGCTGGTCCGAGTATCCACCTGTCAACAAGCCGTCATCGATATGAACAACTCATATTTCAAGGCTTCCCAGCTCAAAACGCAGGTGGATTCCGCTTTCACCAGCATGGATGCCAACTACAATCTTGACCAATTGTCGAATCTGTATGGCGAAAAAGTTGACATTCCAAGCACACCGCAGTGCTCCAACAACCCTTCCAACACCGCCGATACCGCCACAAAAGCCAAGGCTGCCTACGACAAACAGGCAACGGCATTTCAAGATGCGTTGAAGAAAACGCAATAGCAAGGACGATTTCGCCATCCGCGAACTTCCGTCAATCCGATCGGTCTAAGCAACGGGGCGAGGATCACTGGAGACCCTACGCGGAACCGACGCGGCGGAAGACTCGATCACGATGGGTTCGGTGCGACGCAACGAGATATTGGAAGATGACTGTACGGAACGCGCCTCGCGGGAAGCAGTGGCCGCATCAGCCTGTACAGGCGGAAAAGCGCCGGTTACGGGGCGAATCCGACCGGTTGCCGTAGGAATGAAACTGGGTGGAAGCGGCTGCGTGGCGGCAGTGTCTTCAGAAGAATCCTGAGAGACGGTCCGCATGGAAACTCGAGAAGCCATCGCGGCAAGGGAATCGCGCGTATCCGGCTCCTGCTGCAGGCGATCATACTCCGTCATCACGCCTCCCCTCATTGACTCACCTCTCACTGTACCGAGGGTAACGCAGCCATAATGACTTCCACATTACGAATGCGCGATATGCGCAACTCCCTTACTCAACAGCAACTTAAGCGTTCACAGTGAACGAAATCGCATCATCGTCCCTCCGAAAAACGACCTTGGACCGGTAGGATTTCAGATATGGCTGAAAGTTCCCATCCGCCCGCAGACCATTCGGCCCATTATCTTTTTCTCATCGTCGGCGCCCCGCTGGCCGCCTTCCTCATCGCGGCATCACGCGCATTCGAGACGCATGGCCTGACCATTCCGCTGGTTCGCATCACGACCGGCATCGCGGGACTGATGCTGCAAGCCATCCCGTTCATGATGCTGGGGGCGTTGATGTCGGCGGCCGTCACCACATTCGTCAGCGAATCGCTGATCCGCCGCCATATTCCACACTCGACATTCGGCGGCCTTGCAATCGGCCTGCTCACAGGATTATGCCTGCCAGTATGCGACTGCATGGTAGTGCCCACCTTCGCAAGCATCGTACGCAAACGCATGCCATTGCCCTGCGCGGTCACGTTTCTGACCGCCGTACCGGTCACGAATCCCATAGCGATATGGTCCACCTGGTATGCGTTTCCCGACAAACCATGGATGGTGCTCTGGCGAACGGGACTGGGCATGATAATAGCCGTGACGGTCGGCGCATCGTTCGCGCTATGGCCGCCGAAAAACTCCGCCACCGCTACCGCCACGGATTACGCGAATCGCACGGATTACGCGGATTATGCGATAAAGAATCGCACCGCATGCACGCGGCATGCAGATGACGCCTGCTGCAGCACCGGCCTCGGCGACGATGCCCGTAAGATGACGGACGACCCGCCAATCATCCGTTTTCTACGCTGCACACACCACGATTTTCTACACATGATGCCAATCCTGCTGTTCAGCGCCATCATCGCCTCCTTGGCGCGCACATATATACGTCCATCGGCAAACGGTCTCGACACATCCACACTGGCAAGCACCCTCGCAATCATCCTGGCGATGGGGCTGGCGTTTCTCTGCTCACTATGCTCATCCTCCGACGCCGTGATCGCCTCGAGCATGGTAGGCGTACTACCGCAATCGGCATTGATCGCATTCCTGACATTCGGCCCGGTGCTGGATCTGAAGAACACGCTGATGCTCATTTCGGCATGCCGGCCACGTTTCGTCATCAGATTCATCGGCACGTTCGCCATTGCCTGCCTCACCGCCGTCTGCATCGCGCAATACTGGATGCCCGGAGCCTGACATGCGCAGCCGGCCATCACTCCCCAATCGAATCGAAGGACTCTGCTTTGCAGCGCTCGCATCGGCCATCGCATACAGCGTGGCCAGCGGCGCATACGTTTCGCTGGCCACGCCACGTTCGAAACCGTATCTGATCATCGCCGTCATCGCATTGTCGATTCTGGCTGCCGCCGCATGGCTGGGCCTGTTCCATGCCACCGAACGGTCGGCATTCCGCTGGCTGGTCGCGTTAATCATCCCGGCACTGCTAATCACCATACCGTTCCAGCAGGCGGGCGGCAGCACCGGTTTCGACATCTACGCAGGCGGACGGGCCATCGCCATTCCCCGCAACGTGTACGCGGCGGACGGCGCACGGCATCTGCACGGATTGGATGACACCCGTAGAACCATCACCGTACGCAACGACGAATTCGGCTCATGGTTCGAACACATCGACCACAATCCGCAATCCTACGTCGATTACCGTATCCGCATCACCGGTTTCGTCAGCAAACCGTCCACGCTCGGCACCGACGAATTCCAGATATCCCGCCAGTTCATGAGCTGCTGCATCTTGGACATGACACCATTCGGATTCACCGCCGTCACCGCAAAAGCCGCCAAACTGCACGAATATGACTGGGTGACCATCGACGCCACGATCGAACAGGGCACGTACGGCACCAGTGGGCATGAACGGCAGGGTCTGATATTGCAGGTCTCCTCATTGCGGCAGGCCGCGAACGCCCCTACCGGCTATTTTTACTGGCAATGAGTCCGGAGGATGGCATAGACAGCCGATGCGTCTTGGCTGCCAACGCCGCTTTTGCCCTAACTTGATGCAGTGACCGATAAAAACGGTTGCGTTCCTCGCTATATCTACCGTCCAAAGGTCCAGCGGACCCAGAGTCCTTCATCTGTATAGCGCCAGATTCCGAAATCTTGTTCCTAACGAAATCGGAGCATCCCCTACTTGCGCAATTCCAAATAATGAGACAGAAAGGAGTTATAGCGCGTTATCACGCGGCTTGAATCAAAGCCATGAATACCTCATATAAATGAAACGTATGACTCCGAATTTTGGCCTTTAGTTTTCGGGGGCGTACCGTCGTCATTCAGCAAGAACGACAGCGCTTTCCAAAAGAGAGAGGAAAACACATGAAGAAGAACAAGCTGTTCACGACGGCGGTAGCTGCGCTCGTGGCAATCGGCTCGCTCGGAGCATTGGCCGGCTGCGGTACCGCGAACGCAAAGGTATCCGACAGCGGCGTGAAGACCGTCAAATTCGTTCTCGAATCCCAAGATCCGCCATACTCCTACGCGGACAAAAACGGCAACCCGACCGGATTCGACCTTGACGTCCTCAAGGCCATCGACAAGAAGCTTGACGGCTATAAGTTCGAATACAGCGTCGTGGATTATCAGACCGCATTGGTCGGAACCAAGCAGGGCAAGTATGACGGGCTGATCGGTGCCTTCTTCGAGACTCCGGCGCGGGCCAAGCAGTACTTGCTGTCTAAACCGTACAACTACTTCTTCATGAACCTCATCGTCCCTGAGGACAGCAAGATCGAAAGTCTCGAGGATCTCAACGGCAAGACCCTCGACCCGATTGTCCCGACGGACGGACGATACGTGGCCATCCAGAACTGGCTGAAGCGGAACCCCGATATCAAGATCGAGGTTCCGACGGTCACCAACCAAGAGACCTTTCAGGATATGTTCAACGCCGTGCATGACGGCACCTATGACGCAGTCTATCTTTCCAAGGCCCAGTATGACGGTGTGGCAGACACCCTCGGATACAAGCTCAAGGTCACCGACCCCGTTGACGCCGCCGGAACCGTGATCCTGTACAACAAGAAGAATAGCGACGTCCAGAAAGCCGTTGATGAGCAGATTGACGCCCTAATCAAAGATGGCACCCTCGGCAAGATCAGTGAGAAGTACTTCAAGCAGGACAACTTCCAGAAAGCCCGTGAACTCGGCGCCCTCAAGGACTGATTCGGCAAACAAACGAAACGGGGAAACAAGAAATGCCTTCCGATCTGCTGACGGGCGTACTGCCTAAGCTACTGCAGTATCTGCCGGCCACCCTGCTCTATTGGATTGTGCCGTCACTGCTTGCCTTGGTCTTCGGCACTGTATTGTGCATCGTCAGGGTCGGAAGGCACAACGTTCTCTACTGGCTCTGCACCATTTTCATCTCCTTCTTCCGCGGAACGCCGGGAATCGTGCAAATATACCTCGTGTTCTTCGGACTGCCCAAGGTTTTCTACCTATTCGGGCTTGACATCGACGACTGGAATCCAGCGATCTTCTTCATCATCGCAACGGCCATGAACCTCTCCTGCTTTGTATGCGAGGTATTGAGGGGAGGATATCTAGGAGTAGACAGAGGGCAGATCGAGACTGGACTGAGCATCGGTTATAGCCGGATCCAGAACTTCGTCTACGTCATCGTGCCGCAGACCCTAAAGGTCGCGATTCTTAACCTCAAAAACCTTGAGATAGACGTCCTCAAGGACACTTCCGTCGCCTACACGATTGGCGCCATGGAGATCCTCGGCGAAAGCCATCATCTCCGCACAGTACGGCACAGGGCAACTCTGGATTTTGGGTCTTGTCGCAGTCATTTACTTTGTGCTGTGCACGCTTGTGGAGACGGGATTCACCTTAGCATCGCACCGCATGGAACGTTACGAAAGGAGGTTCGCCTGATGGAGCTCGACTACGATTTCATGATTGCGGACTTCCCAACTATTCTTGCGGGACTGCCCAAGACCTTGGTGCTGACCTTCTGGTCCGCACTGTTCGCACTATTGCTGGCTCTTGTGTTCGGATGCGTCATCCTGTCCAACATTCCTGGGCTCAAGCAACTCGTAATCGCCATCAACACATTCATCAAGGGAGTGCCTCTGGCGGTACA
>OGKH01001037.1_pt1 | contig 10722 bp, 8 predicted proteins | sample 1572421 | NCBI WGS metagenome assembly OGKH01 (sample SAMEA2582084, study PRJEB24529) | metagenome | biome: Human gut stool | place: China | collected 2011
AGCAAAATTCCACCGCATCGCTTTCGGTTGCTTATTTATTTTTTATCATATACTCAAAATCTACAGTTGGCCAACACACAAATTAAAACTTTTTAAAATGATCAAGCAGTATCTTCTCTGCTTCTGGATTCCACAATCCACCATGTCGTTTACAAGATTCATCTAATTCTCCAAAGACTGGATCTTTCTCAGCTAATTTCCCAAAGTCCTCTATTGCTGCCAATGGCAAGTTGATCTGTGGGTATGTAATCTTCTTTGATCCTGGTATCTTCTTTAAATATAATGTGGTATCGACAATCGCATTGATTCCTCCAATGTGTGTGATTCCAACTGCTGGATTGATCTTGCCTGTTGTGATCAGGTCTAAGGCTTCGATCAAGTCTGAACGAAGTCCTCCAGATGAACCGATCAGTTTAGTTTTTAAATAATGGCTTCCGTATATATTCATTCCAGCACGATAATTTTTATCTGCTGTTGATGCATAAATATTCATGCAGCCATCCATTGCCATAATACGATTCCCTATTTCAGCTACACATTTGGGTGGTGCATAGACAAACACATCATCGTATCCTTTTTCATTGGTTATTGCCAGTAACACTGGAACGGAGTCTGCAAACATCGATGGATTGATATAATAAAGCTCTATTCCATGCCTGTTTCCTTCCTGCATCGGGATCATTTTCCTTACTTTTTCCAAACGCTCTTGATTCGTATCTGTGATCACGAGTCTTCTTGGCTTTTTCTTCATTCCAAGGACATAACGGATTGCCATTAGTCCCATGGGACCGGCTCCTCCAAGGATGATGGTATTCCCACCTTCTTTAATTCCAGATATATGATCGTGGGTTCCCTCTTTACTGTGATAGTTTGAATGAAAACTTCCCACTATACTATATAAAGCCTGAGCCTGTGCAAGTTCATAGAATGAATCTGCTTCATATTGCAACAAACATCCTTTCTCAATTACATCTGCTGGTATGATACAGTATGTTGCTGCACCTCCAAAATAAGGGTAAGAATATCCTGGTGATTCGATCTGGTGAGGAATCTCTGGTACTAATACAAATTGTTTTCCTTCCTGATAATCCTCTTTCCATCTTGTTCCGACTTTTGCTATCGTTCCAGAAAATTCATGTCCGATCAGTACAGGATTCTTTTTAATATTCTTTGGTACTCTTAAATGTCTCTGTGCCAATGTGATCTCTTTTAAAGTTGATACTGCAATTCCGTTACATTCTATCTTCAAGAGAATCTCATCTTCAGCTATCTCAGGGATCTCAAATTCTTCCAGACGTATATCTTTGACTCCATAAAGTCTGACTCCTTTAACTTTCATAACCTTCGCCCCCTAAACTTAGTCAAATATTTATGTCTTGTTAAATTTAATTAATCTTTTTTATTATAACATATTCTCAAACTTCTGTCTGCGAATTCATAAAGATCTGAATTGTTATGGAGTCTTTTCTTTATTTTTGATTTTTACTATATAAAAATGCTGCGATCCAGGAGGTCACTGGAACTGCCATGATAACTCCGAGACTTGATGATAATCCCTGCATGATCTCAATCCCTACGGAATACATATTGATCACCTGTTGATATTCGTAATTGTATGCAAAGATAAATACTAATGTGTTGATCGATCCACCCGTAAATGCAAGAATCAGTGTATTGGTCATTGTTCCCATCATATCTCTTCCGACATTCATTCCTGATTGAAACAGTTCTTTTAACATCATCTGTGGATTTTGTTCTTTTAATTCATTGAGTGTAGAAGCGATTGACATTCCAACGTCCATGACTGCACCTAATGATGCGATCAAGATTCCTGCAAATAACAATTCACCAATTTTTATGTCTGTCATTTCTCCGACATAGACCAGATTCTCTATATCAGACACATTATATCCGGTAATCGATGTCACTTGTCCAAAGATCAATGCAAATGCTCCAGAAAATACCACACCTATGATCGTTCCAAGCATCGCAGCTACTGATTTCTTCGTAATTCCATCAACCATACACATCGTCACAACTGTTGTAAATGCGACCACTAATACAGCCGCCAGTATCGGGGATATTCCTTTGTAGATCATCGGAAGAAAAATAAAAAAGATACAAAGCATTGTAAATACCAAGCTTAATATTGATGAAATTCCTTTTCTTCCACCGACTGCAACCACGATTGCTACAAACACTGCTGCCATCAGCCATACCATAGGTCCTCTGTTTACACTATATACAGACGCCAGCAACTCTCCTTTCGATTCATTAATGATCGCTATGACTTTCATTCCTTTTTTACATTTTGCACCAAATAAATAACTTTGAGAGCTTGTTGCCTGTATTATTTTTCCTTTATGATCCCCTGAGAGAAGTTTTAATTCTACGGTTTGTTTTCCACTTCCACTATTTGATAAGTTTCCAGAGATCACGTTTGTTACTTCTGCTTTTTCAAAATTTCTTCCATCTGTATCTAGAAGTTTTGTCTTCTCAATTCCAGAAAAAGAAAAAAACAGCAGAAGAAAGAGAATGCCTGCGATCAGCAGACACACTCCTTTCATCTGTTTTTGTTTCATTGTTATTTCACAGTCACTTTCAGAACTTTGCTGTAAGAACCGTAGATTTTCTTACCTTTAACTACTTTGTATGCACGAACCTTTACATAACATTTTTTCTTTGATCTTAATGACTTGATCGTATAAATTGTTTTTCTTGTATTTCTTGTCTTTGCTTTTTTAAAGTTCTTGTTTGATGCATATTTAATCTGATATCCAGATACAGATGCTTTTTTGATCTTAACTGTTACTTTCTTTTTGCCAGCTTTTAATTTTGCAGATGCTTTTGCTACTACAACTTTCTTCTCTGCTGTTGGTTTCTTTACTGTTGCTGGTTTTGTTGTTGCTTTCTTTTCTAATCCTGCTTTTGCATTTGTCAGAACTTTTAATGCATTTTCAACTTCATCTTTTGTTGCTTTTTTGTCTGCTGCAACTTCTTTGGCTCCTGTAAGTGCCTGTTCAAAGACTCTATAGCTTTCCGTTGTATATGCATCTTTTTGCTTTACAATGCTTTCAGATGCTTTAATTTCTGCATTAAGTGATGTCGTATCCCCTTTGCTCTTTGTGATAGAAAATGTTTCATCAATCTTTTCATCATTATCTGTACGATATGTATTGATCGTTAAACTATTTTCTGTTACATCAACAACTGAATATGTTGGGACATCTTCCTGCCAACGGTGTGCAATATATGTCTGCTGTCTTGGTACCAGATCATAATATTTACTTCCTGAAGAAGAACCTGCTGTCATATAAAGGACACCTTCTGGATTGATTACAGAGCTTCCCTGTTTTTTGACGGTCTCAATTGCTTTTTCATCCATGATACTTTTAAGATATGCTAAATATTTCTGATCTTTTTCATCTGTGCTGTCATTTTTAATATTTCCTGGTGCCACTGTTTTTGTCGTTGGATTTTCACCCGCATCCATATCTTTCTCTAATTCTGCATCAAATTCGTCATCTGTATAATCATTCGCTTTTGTTCCACCTAATAACATTTTAGATCTTGAATAAGCATGATCATGACCTGTTAATACAGCATCAATATCATTTTGTTCGAAAATCGGTGTTAACTGATATCTTAAATTTGTGATCTCTGGCTCATTAGAATGTTCTGCTGATCCATAAATATCCTGATGCAGTGTTACGATTCTCCATTTGCAGTCTTTATTCGCTGCAACTGTCTGCTCAATAAACTGTTTATGTTCTGCTACATTTGTATCCTGTGTATTTAACATGATAAATAATGCATTTCCATATTTGAAATAATAATCTCCACCGACTACCTTATTACTTCCAAGTTCACTTGCATTTGTTCTGTTAAAATGGTATGTATAGTTTGCATTATCTGCATCATGGTTACCTACTGTCGTTGCCACTGGAAGTGATTTTAATGCTTCTGGACTTAAATATCCTGTATACTCAATTTCACTTTTTGATGCATCTTTGTTTGGTAACTTTTTCTTTGTTGTCTGAATCTGGTCACCTGCGGATACAACAAAACTTAACTGATCATCTGTCTTTTCTAATGCTGCGTTTAACGTAGAAGACCAGTTAAATGCATCACTCTTTACTGCATTTGACTGTGCATCGTAAAATTCTTTCGTATCTTTTCCCTTTAATTCATTTGAAGATCCGATCTGTGGGTCACCTACAAATGCAAATGAGAAATTGTTTGTAGATTTTGTCGTGTATTCAGCTGGCTTTGTGTACCCATTTCCATTGTCGTAACTATAATAATATGTTTTGTTTTCTTTTAATCCTGTTGCTGTTACTTTATTAGAATTATAAGTTTCCCCATTGTTATCCTGTTCATCTTTTACTGCTGTTTGTTCTGCCTCGTACACCTTGGCATTTTTCATATTATGTCCTTCACCAATAATCAGTTTTGGAACATTTGCATTTGAATGATCATCATTTGTCTGCTTTGGTGTATACCATGCAAAATTCAACTCCGTTGCATTGCTTCCTGGTGACAATGAAATTTGTGTCCAGTCATTTTTTAAAGTTTCCCATTCTTTCTCCCAACGATTCCACTGTGCCGTTGTTCCCATTGTCTGTGCAATATCTGCTGCATTTGTCTTGCCATCTGGAGCGGCACTTGCAAATACTGGTGCTACATTTGTTGCAGAAAGTGTCAATGCTAATGCACTGATCATCATTTGTTTTCTCCAATTAGATCTCATATATACCTCCTGATACCTTTGTCTTTTCATATCTTTCTGACTCTTAAAGGATTCTATCATATATATGTAAATTCTAATTGTATTGAATTGTAAATAATACGTAAAAAGATTCTGAGATATCAATCTATCTCAGAATCTTTTTGATGATGTTATATTAATTTTTTGTGTTATTTACCTTGATGTTCTAAGGCCGCTTCTACAAATCCTTTAAATAATGGATGTGCTTTATTAGGTCTTGATTTAAACTCAGGATGTGCCTGTGTTGCCACAAACCATGGATGTTCTGGAATCTCTACCATCTCTACGATTCTTCCGTCTGGTGAGCATCCGGATAACATCATTCCATTCTCCTGAAGGATGTCACGATATTCGTTATTTACTTCATATCTATGACGATGTCTTTCGTGAATCTCTTTCTCTCCATATAATTCATATGCTTTGGATCCTTCTGTTAATACACATGGGTAAGATCCTAAACGTAATGTTCCACCAAGATCTGTGACTCCGTCCTGATCTGCCATGATATGAACCATCGGATGTGTTGTGTCTGGATTAAATTCCTGACTGTGTGCATCAGAGAATCCTAAGACATGTCTTCCGAATTCTACTAATGTAAGCTGCATTCCTAAGCATAGTCCAAGATATGGAATCTTGTTTTCTCTTGCGTATTTGATCGCACAGATCATTCCTTCGATTCCACGATCTCCGAATCCACCTGGAACTAAGATTCCGTGAACTCCACCTAACATCTCATCGACATTGTAAGAGCTGATTCTCTCTGAATCTACCCAGCGGATCTTGACATCTGCTGAATTCGCGACTCCGGCATGCTCTAAGGATTCTACGACACTGATGTAAGCATCGTGTAAAGATACATATTTACCAACTAATGCGATCTCTACTTTATGTTCTGGATGTTTCCATGCATTGATCATCTTCTTCCAGTCATCAAGATCTGGATCTGGGCATGGCATGTTTAGACATTCACATACTTCATGTGCTAGATGTTCTTTCTCCATCATCAAAGGTACTTCGTATAATACTTCTGCATCTAAGTTCTGAATAACTCTTGAACGTTCAACGTTACAGAACTGTGCGATCTTTCTCTTGATTCCATCATCTAATGGATAGTCTGAACGGCATACAAGGATATCTGGCTGGATTCCCATTCCCTGTAAGTCTTTGACACTTGCCTGTGTTGGTTTTGTCTTTAATTCTCCTGAACTCTTTAAGTATGGAATTAATGTTACATGAATTAAAATACAGTTTTCATGTCCTACTTCATGCTGGAACTGTCTTAATGCCTCTAAGAATGGCTGACTTTCGATATCTCCTACAGTTCCTCCGATCTCAATGATCGCTACTTCCTGATCGCTTGGGTCTTCACTTCTGTAAAAACGGCTCTTGATCTCGTTTGTTACGTGTGGGATTACCTGTACTGTGTTACCGCCATAATCTCCACGACGTTCTTTGGATAAGATACTCAAAGAGACTTTACCTGTTGTAACGTTTGATTTCTTATTCAGTCCTTCATCGATAAATCTTTCATAATGTCCAAGGTCTAAGTCAGTCTCTGCTCCGTCATCTGTTACGAAAACTTCTCCGTGCTGGATTGGGTTCATTGTTCCTGGGTCAATGTTGATATACGGATCAAACTTCTGGCTTGTGACATGATAGCCTCTGGCTTTTAGTAATCGTCCCAGAGAAGCTGCTGTGATTCCTTTACCTAATCCAGATACAACTCCTCCTGTAACAAATACATACTTTACTGGCATGTTTCTTCCTCCTATATGTGAATTTCTACTACTTTCTTATATTATCCCATTCAAAATAATATCATATCATATTATTTTTGATTTGTCATTGTGATTTGTTAAAAATAATGAAAAGGATTCTTATGTTTCTATATCATAGAATCATAGGAATCCTTATTTTCATATTTTAAAAATCGAAAGTGCTCACATCACAACTTAGATAGAGGATTGCAGATAAATATAAAATGATTGTTGATGATGATAATCTAAAATACAATTCTTTCGAGATTCTATGGGGTATGGGCGATGAACAATCGCAGGAAAACCGTAGTTCTCGAACTGTTTATTAAGGGGAGTTTGTGCTGTAAGCACTTTCTACCCATAATTTACCATATCATTTTGTATTTGTCAATTATTTCCTTTACTTTTTTTGTAAAAATTTACATAATTATTATTTTCATTATGATTGATCAATGATATTACCTGATTTTTACTATTTCCTTTGCTGTATGTCCAGCTTCCTAACTTACCGCTCTGTGGCGTTTTCTTGATCATAAATGTATTTAACCATTCTTGTGCATCCTTGGATGAGATACCCATTTTTTCGAAACAGCCTTTTAAGAATATCTTTTCTTCTTTTGTGAATCCTTTGAATGCCTCTGTTTCATCCCAGTAGATCAACATCTGTTTGATCTTGTGATCTTGCAAAAAGATCTGAACATTTTTCCTTGCATATAATTCTTCATCATTATAAGAACGAAGAATAACTTCATTCGCAGCTGATCCACTATGATCCGATATAGCTGTCCACATTTCTCTGCCACTTTGTGGAAGGTCAGATAGATTACTCCTAAACCCAATCACTTTGTTAAAATCAAATCGAATGATAAAACGTTTGTAATTATACAGACATGTTAATCCATTTTTCTTGAATGTATGCCATTTGTCTGTATTATGGAACAAGTATGTTTTATCTCCAACTTTTACTTTAATCCCTGCTGTATCTTTTTCGCATTGTTCCATCCATTTTTTGATTCCTTTGTATCCTGAATTCTCCATCGTATTGATCAATTTGGAGTTTTTCATATAATACTGGGATGTTCCATTGATACATCTCTTATGATTTTCATTTGTTGCATACAAAAGACCATCTTTGTAATTCCAATTGAGATCCTTAATTTCTTTTTTTTCTGAATCTGTAAGCTTTTGATAATTTTCTTCAAATGTATTGTCTGGTCTTTGAATGATATCGTAAAATCCGTCGGTATCGTATCTGTCGAAATCTCCGTCGGAATCAATATCTTCATCCGATTGCTGTATTGAAAATCTACGAAGAACGGTGTCTTCTGCTCTTAAACGCAGCTCATACTCACCCGTTTTATCTTCCAGGATACTCGTTTTCCATACTTCATAACTTCCACTGTCATATAAAAGAGTCGAACTTTCATCGTCTGATTTCATCATCTTATAAAATTTTTTCAGCCATTGCTCATTTTTTATTTCTCTTCTGTCTTCTGAAATCTGATCGATCTTATCTTCTGTGATAAAATTGTTTTCATTTGCTGACAGACTGATCGTTGATACGAACTGTTTTTTGCTTGTCAAAGGATAGATAAATAGTCCTGCTGCCATACAAAATCCAAGAAGGATCGCTATTTGTTTAATTCTTTTTCTTTTCTTAAATGATACGCTATACCATTTTCTCTGTAATTTTGACGGATGACGGTAAAGCACGATTCCAATCGTTGCCAATAAAGCTAGAAGGATCAGTGGTGATAATATGATAATATAACCAGTTGCAGTTGAATAATACATTATACTGCCCTCCTTTTCTTACGCTTTTCTACTATATAATATATGATCGTTGCGATCACTGCTGCCAGAATGCCACCTGTGTATGACTGAATCTTGAACCCTGTCACTACAACGAATAATGAAACACAGAATGGGAAGACCCATACAAACAGATGCTCCATCCATGGAAAATACATAAAATTATTCCTCTTTGCCATATCTGACTTTTGAAATACATAAAATGCAACTCCAAAAAATACTGCGATCAATACGATCTGAATCAGAAGGATCTGTGCAAAATGATCAAACGAAGCCATCGTCACCAGCTGGTTCACACCTTTATCCCATATAAACTGTTTTGTGATCGGTCCATTTTCAAAAAATACAGCCATCCACCATCCATGATATATTGTATCTGAAAATGATAATACTTTTGGCATCATATAATCCATAAAGTTTGGAAATAACATTGCTCCGATTCCGATCGCTCCTGCGATCCATGGTCTTTTACAGATATTCTGAAAAAATATGGCAATGGCATAGATGAGTGTCAGTGATACCCATATAAATAGAAGATACGCACACAAATGTATCATGTTATCATTTCCAAGAAGTACTGCTCCGTTCTTACATACGGATAGATTCATCTCATACCATGACTGCGCCTTTGTTCTCATCATGAACATTCCGAATGAAAGAAAAAGCCATGGTATCGTATATGTCATCATTCCTGTGATCGTCCTTGTCAGAAAGATCTGGCCTCTCTTGATCGGAAGCTGCATTAGAAATTCACCACATTTTGATGTGCTGCTTTCCCGATACTGTATTACCGCTACAAAACTAATCGGTATCATAAGAACGATAATAAACATTTTATAGTATTGATCTAATGTTCCTAAAAACAGATTGCCATAATTATTATAAATGCCTCCATAAAAATTATTGATCTGATCTGCAGTTCCTGAAATATCGTTTGCGATCACATATTGTAATATAAAACATATCACTATGGTATACACTAATGTTATGGCTAGCAGATTTCGTTTTTCATGATTAACAAGCCCTCTCATAACATTTCCTCCTTATTGTCTGAATAATCGATACAGCAAAATATGTGATCACTAATATCATTACCAAATATATAAGCCAATGTACTGCATTTAATTTCTGTATGATCAGTTTATAACTGTCTGATGAACACATAAATTCTTTTCCCCATGCGACCAATCTATAAATTCTGGTTCGAAGCGTCTCGTCATACTTAAATATATGAACATATATCTCATGATTACTTAATGCATTAAAACATAGGATCGTAATCACTATCGTCGTGACGACTTTATTCTGTATCTCTGATAATCTTGTTAACATTCGATTCTGTGCCTGATTCTGCTTGATAAACTGTCGTTTTGCAAACCAGATACTAAAGACTCCTGCTGCAAATAAAACGGCAATACAGATGATCGCAGAATTTACATATTGTGCTTTCCAGATTGGATTGCTATCCAAGACATTCGCATCAAGCTGATAATTTAATGGATATAAAAATGTTCTGCCGAATCTTCCATAGATAACCCACTCGAGTATCGCAAATCTAGAAGATCTTACCTTAAACAGCAATTGGAGTAAAAAGGTCAGATTCTGAAGAATCATCGGCAATATCACATAAAATGTAACGACTGCTATGATAAGCCCTTGCCAGATATATGCTGTCACGATCAATGAAACCTGTATCAGTGCACAAAATACAAAACAAATTACTGCATTCCATAATGTGCATATGATCACATTCGTGATTGATTCCGCATTCGGAATCGTTGCGATCTTCATTGCAAAGAAAATTCCATAGATGATCTCCGCGAATAAAAGTGATATATGCAGTTTTGTAAGACTCTTTTGGTAAATATCTTTCTTTGTCCATGGAAAGCTGTAAATATATTGCTGTTTCTTATTTTGCTGCAGTTGATATACAATTCCTGCTGATAATGCTGCAAATAAAACTGTGATCAAAAGCCAGCCATTGACAAGATTATCCATCATCGTCTGTGGCAGTCCATCCTCCGGATATTTGATATTCCATGCGGAAATCCCATATAACAATGCTGCTGGTGGAAGTACCAGAGCATATTTTCTAAAAAATTTCATCTCCAAGTTCCTCCTCTTAGCGGTTGCTGTAGACAAATACTTCTTCTAAACTTAATGGAATTTCCTCTACTACAATCGCTCCTGCTTGTTTTAATGCCTCATGAATTGGCTCTCCATACCCTTCTAATATTACTGTGTATACACTCCCAAGATTAGAATAGGTGATCACTCCCGGAAGTTCTTTGAAGATCTCGCTTCTTGCTTCTCCAAATACAACCTGTAATTTTGTAAATCGTTCTTTCATCTGATCCATTGTTCACTGATAAAGGATCTTTCCGT